>JAABUO010001796.1_pt1 | contig 27168 bp, 28 predicted proteins | sample 5559291 | NCBI WGS metagenome assembly JAABUO01 (sample SAMN10711878, study PRJNA513372) | rock metagenome | isolation source: Antarctica rocks | place: Antarctica: Victoria Land, Finger Mt sud | reverse complement strand
TGATCCCGTACTTGCAGTACCAGCGAACGCAGAGCAGGATGATCTCAACCGGGAAACGACGACGCTTGAACATGAACTCATCGTAGAGCCCACCAGATCACAACGCTCGGTTAATGCAACAGAGCCCACTATCCCTTTGCTTGGAAAACTGAACAAGTTTCGGTGCGCCAGCGACCGATGACTGACGAGAAGACAAATCGTCAGTGATGAAGGTTACGATGTGTCTCTTGCCATTCCGTACTTCCGTACCGCATACCGTCGATTAGGATACTGACCATCCGCCGTGCGGAGTCAAGATTCATGTGGGGACCTTGGCAGCACAGGGTTCCGACCGCTCCCAGAAGTTCTTTTGCATCGATTCCTGGCCGGATTACCTGTGCTCTGAGAGCCTCGTCCAGCAGACCCTTGAGTGCAGGCCGCAGGCGCTCGTCGAAGTACTTCGGCAACGCGCTGTAGGCCGGATCGCCAGAGTGCAGCGCGGCAGCGAGACCTTGCTTCGTGCCGATGAAGTCCACATACCGCTGCATCCAGAGCGACAGAGCTTCAGCAGGCTCATACCTAGCTGCGACTACGGCGGCATCGTCGGCGCAGGCATCCACCTGACTCTGAAAAACCGCCGCGATGAGGTCTGAGCGCTGCGGAAAGTGACGGTATACCGTTCCAAGGCCGACGCCAGCCGCCTCCGCAATCTCGCGGACGGGAGCATCCACGCCCGATTTTGCAAAGACCTTTAGTGCGGCCTCCAGCAACGCACGCATCTTGCGTTGCCCGTCGGCACGCATCGGACGGGTCTCGGGATGGTTTGCGGCAATTTTCATCGGTATTTCTTGCTCACGACTTGCATGCGGAACAAGGCTCCGTCTACTATGCGGAACAGGATTCCGACCGATCCAGCTTATCAGGACAGCGCTGAACTGAACAGGAGAGCTATATGCAGGAGAAACGCGTTGCCCTAGTCACCGGGGCCAATAAGGGAATCGGGCTTCAGATCGCGAAGGACCTCGCCGGGCACGATCTGATTGTGCTTGTTGGAGCGCGCCAATTGGAAGATGCTCAGAGCGCAGCAGAGAGCATTGGGCAAAACGCGTATGCGATCCAACTGGATGTTACGGATCAGTCTTCGATCAATGCCGCGGTCGACCGTATCCGCAAAGAGTTTGGACGGTTGGACCTTCTCATGAACAATGCGGGTATTTCGCACGCGCCGAAGCCGGTCAACTCTTTCCAGGAAGTGGTGGCCACCAATCTTCTAACCGTTGCTCCCCTGGCAGATATTCGGGCGGTGTTCGAGACGAACGTCTTCGGTGTGATTGCGATTACGCAAGCGATGCTGCCGCTTCTTCGGCAAGCGCCCGCAGGCCGAATCGTCTTGACTGCGAGCTCTGGTGCTTCGATGACGTTGAATTCTGACCCGACGAATGACCATCGCAATATGTTCGGCAATTACTCGGTTTCGAAGACTGCAGCCCACGCGGTGACTCTTGCTTTTGCGCTCGCTCTCGAATCGACCAATATCAAGGTCAACTCTGCATGTCCTGGCTTTACTTCAACGGCGTTGAATAACTTCAGAGGTACACGCAGTGTGGAAGAAGGCGCACGCGAACCTGTGCGCCTCGCGCTGATCGGCCCTGAGGGTCCCACAGGTACCTTCTCCGATGAGAATGGCACCGTACCGTGGTAGCTGTACATGTCTCCCTGGCAGCTTAGCGGCCAAAGAGGGGAAACTTTCCAACGTGCAGACGATCTGTCCGCACCGTTGACAAACTCTTCGTAATAGCCCAGGAACGGAGCAAAGCACAATGCGAGTTTTCCTTACAGGCGCGACAGGCTTCATCGGTAGCGCCATCGTTCGTGAACTGATCGACGCAGGGCACCAAGTCTTGGGTTTGGCACGGTCCGACGCAGGCGCAGAAACTGCGGTTCACTCGGGAGCAGAGGTTCAGCGTGGAAGCCTAGAGGATGTCGATGCATTGCGTACCGCTGCGGCTTCTGCCGATGCGGTGATTCACACTGCGTTCGATCACGACTTTTCGCAGTTTGCAATGCACTGCGAGAACGATCGCAGGGTGATCGAAGCGCTCGGTTCCGTGCTGGAAGGAACGGGAAAATCTCTACTCATCACTTCTGTCACAGGGATTGCGGCGATTGAACCGGGCACGGTTGCGAAAGAAGAAGACCCGCCGGTGAGCACCGCTGTCCATCCTCGCGCCTCCTCTGAGGAGGCCGCGCATGCTGTCGCAAAGCTCGGCTGCCGCACTTTATCGATGCGTATGCCGCAAGTTCATGACACGAAAAAGCACGGGCTCTGGGACTACACGATGCAGATCGCACGAGAAAAAGGCGTAGCCGCCTATATCGGTGACGGTCTCAATCGCTGGCCTGCAGCCCACGTTCTCGATACAGCACGGCTGTATCGTCTTGCCTTAGAAAAGGGGCAAGCAGGAGCCGTTTACAACGCAGTGGCGGAGGAAGGCGTTGCCATGCACGACATCGCTGGCGCAATTGGACAACGACTCAACGCTCCAGTTGTTTCACTCTCTCCGGAAGAAGCAGAGCAACACTTTGGATGGCTGGCGAGAGTCGTAGGGCTGGACCTTCCAGCATCAAGTGAGAAGACCAGACACGAACTCAGTTGGAATCCAACGCACCCCGGAATGATCTCAGATCTACTGAATGCAACAGAGCCCAATTTCGAGCCCCGCCTCTTCCATCCTGAAGCGATAATCAGGAACGGTCCCGACCAAGGCTTGAAGGAGGTGTAAACTCCGGTCCATGTCTGTCGTGAAGATGCGGGCGTAAGTCTTGAGAACCATAGACACTCCTATAAGTCTTTGCTCTGCGTCGATGATGTTGACTCAATATGTATGTCGCAGAAGCAAGTTTTCTTCCGACAGAGACAATGAGGTAGTGCGTTAATACGTGCCAATCCGCTGTTCGGGTGGCCCACGCAGCAAATCATCGGACGATCCGATGCCAGGACTGGGAGATCACCACGAGTGCATGACTATAGCAAGGAAGCTCGATGCACAGCATTGGGTGCCAGGCTCCGGCGACTGTCGGAACAGATAGAACGTGATTGTGGGCGAGTCTACGCATTGAACGGGGTTGATTTTGAGCAGCGATGGTTCGGCGAGGAGAGACAAGTGCGACTTCGTCACGGTGAGTAGACGCGTATGCGTATGCCACCGCGGCACCCACATCGTGACCTACCAGATCGATCCGCTCGAATCCAAGCTTCACCACCAAGGCATGAATCGTCTCGGCCATTGAATTCGTGTCAAAGCCGGAAACAGGAACGAGTTGCTCCCGCGCATCCGAACCGCGATTGTGAAGCAACACTTCAAAGCTCATGTCGATTCTACGAGACTCAGACCCACCTCGAATCGATGTAAAAAAGATTATGAGCAACGGGAGCATAGAAGCCGCAGATTCGAGAGATCAGTCCGCTGGCCGTGACAACGCAAGGTGTTCAATCCGACACAGCATGGTTGAGGTGAACGGGGCACAGCTACACGTTGCGCGAACGGGTGAAGGACGCCCTTCGCTCTTGCTCCATGGCTGGCCGGAATTCGGGTTGATCTGGGAGCCGGTGACGGCGCGCCTGGCCGATGCTTTGGATTGATCGCCCCGGACCTGCGTGGTTTCGGCGACAGCGAAAAGCCTAAGCGGGGCATTTGGCGCGGATGACCAGGCGCATGACATACAGTCCCTTCTCGACGCATTCGAACTTAACCGCGTCGCCTTGTTGGAGACAATATCGGCGGCGCGGTCATTCAAGAGCTCGCGCGGATGCCGCCCGATCGCGTCGAAGGTCTTTTCTTCTTCGACTTCTATCCGGGCATTGATGCTGGCGAAACAGTAGCATTTCTGAACGAAGCCTTCCCAGCACCCAAAACAGCGCGAGCGCTCAGAAAGCGCTTTTCACGTTCAAGAACCATCTGAATTCAACCGGAGTATTCGACCATGACAGCCCCACTTCAACCGCTCAGTTCTGCAGCCCAACCGACGCTCGACCGACGTTCCATCCTCCTCGGGATGGGCGCAGCTGCCGCCCTGTGCCGAGGCGGCACGTGCGGCCTGCAGGAGTGCGACAATCTGACTACGAACTTCGCCGTACTGGAGGGTATCCATGCTGTACAAGGTTAGCTCTCTCGGGAGACAAATTGATGGTGAGCTGTCCCGCCACAGTTCAGCTCACGGCCCAAAGATTTGGTGTCAAATTGGTGTCAAAGTACGCCGATTAGGCCGGTTTAGCCGGTTCAGCCGTCTGATAACCAGTGTGCCGTCAATAACTTACGTTTTGACAGTTCCATGGCATGGAAGGAGTCAGTTGCCTAAGTGCACGCATACTGCACGCAATCGCTCGCAGAAACGGCTTACTTCTGCGCGGGAACAATACGCCCAATATCCAGCATCCAAACAGCCATATTGACATCCCAGACAGCTCTACCGGGCGCTTGATCTGAACCTCTTTGCGAGCTCTTTATGAGCGAGGCGATTACTGTTCCGTGCCGGATGGGATCGGTGAGCCGCAGGATTTATCGGTGGCTAATCGAAGTTGGGATGAGATCGCTGCTGTAAGCGCCTCGTTGTCGACTTCGCTTTGAATGGCCGCCCGCAAATGGCCGGGAAGCATGCCTTCTAAGTCCAAACACGAACGTAGGACAATGCCGTGCCGTATCACGAGCTGCCGCCAAAACTGATGCGTGTCGGTCCCTTCGGGCAGGCGGAAGAGCAGAAAGTTCGCGGCTGCGGGGTAGACCTTCAGCCGGAGGGCCTGCAGGCTGCGCGCCAGCGCAACTCTGCGACGCTCGTTCGAACTCGGAAACTCCGCTATGAACGCCTCGTCCTGAAGTGCGGCGATGGTTCCGATCGAGGCCAACGTGGAGATCGGCCATGGCGGCAGGTATGCCTCGATTCGGCAGCGCAGCCGTTCGTGGGTGATTGCGTAAGCGAGGCGCAATCCTGGCATTCCGAAACATTTCGTTACCGAACGGAACACGATAAGGTTCTCGAATCGCGCTACTGTCGCCGATAAAGATGTTTCTCTTGTGTAGTCGATGAAGGCTTCATCAAGCAGAACGTACATGTTGCGCGCCGCAGCCTTTGTGACCAGATCCACCGTCGTCGCGTACTCTGCCACTACGCCGGAAGGGTTCTGTGGATTTGCTAAAAGTACGGCATCGTGGCGAGCCGCGAGCATGGCATCCACGTCGTAGTGGAAACTCTGCTCCGGGTCGAGCACGGTTGTCGTGATGTCGATGCCGTTTCTCTCCAGGACGCGGCGATACTCATTGAATGCGGGAACGGGCACGAGACACGAACGAACGTTCAGCGATCTGAGGCTTGCGTCCAGCAGGGGAACGAAGCCGTTCGCCACCAAGATGTTTCGTTCATTACAACCGGCGTAGCGAGCAAGCGCTACCTTGAGTGCACGCTCCTCCAGGTCGGGGTACTGCGTCAGGACCTCCGGTTTGCCGAGGCTTTCCTTGAGAGCTGCCATGACAGCAGGAGGAGGCCCATCGGGATTGATACTGGCGCTGAAATCGAGCAGCTTCGATACCGGCAGGCCGAAGCTGGCCGCGATCGCGTGCAACTGGCCGCCATGTTGAGGAATGATGTGTTCTATCGCGTCCACCTGGTATCCCTGCGAAGGTTCATGAGTATGCCTGCAGCCAAGCCCAGCATAGTTACGGCTATCAGAATGTTGACAGACTTCGTCGCATGCGCGGCTTGTGCCGTGGGAAAGCCGCCACCCATCTCCGGTGTACAGAGCACCTCTCCCGCATACACATTGCAACCGCCTAAGCGAACGCGCAGAGCCCCGGCCATGGCGCTTTCCGGCTGACCTGCATTAGGACTTTTGTGCTTGCCTCCATCACGCACCCAGGTTCGCAGGGATGACGCGGCATCGCAGCCGGTCAGCCAAGCGGAAGCAACGATGGCGAGCGCCGTAAGACGTGCAGGGATGAAATTTGCGAGGTCATCCAGGCGGGCTGCGCATCTTCCGAAATAGAAGTATGTTGAGTCCGCGTGACCGATCATCGAGTCGAGCGTATTCACCGCCTTGTAGGCCATAGCGAGGGGCGCCCCGCCGAGTGCCAGATAAAACATGGGCGCGATCACGCCATCGGAAGCGCTTTCGGCAACGGTTTCGACGACGGCACGGCTGATCTCAGCAGCGTCAAGATGGGCGGTTTCGCGTCCAACGATGCGGCCGAGCCGCAGGCGGGCTCTGGGCAGGTCTTCTGCCTGGAGCGCATCAATCACCGCGGTCGCTTCGTCGCGCAAATTGCGCGCGGCGAGACACGTCCATGCCAGCAACAGCTCCACGGCATCACCCAGCTGAATTGAGCGCCTCTTCGATTGCTTCACGGCGAGATTGGTCAGAAGATACGTTCCGCCAGTGAGCCCGATCGTTATTCCGGCGCCCGCCAGCAGATTGCAACGCGCGGATCGGTCGGGGCGGCGCAGCAGGATCTCTCCCTTCGAAATAGCGAGACCGATCAGCCGGACGGGATGCGGAAACCATTCTGGGTCCCCGGCGAGGGCGTCGAGCAAACAGGCTGCAGGGAGGAGGACGATGCGCTTCATCGGAGGAGGCCTCGCGAGATTGCCGGTCCACGGTAGGAGAGACCGGCCCAGCTGAAGAGCTGATGTAGATCGACAGAGTTGCGGACCGCCTCGGCGAGGCGATCAAAGGATTGCTCGCGCTTCTGCTTCCAGGCCTCCAGCACTGGCGCGGGCGCAAGGCAATGGAACGCACGAGCCGCAGCGATAAAGTTATGCCGAAACTCGTCTTCATCGAATACACCGTGCAGGTAGGTGCCAAAGATTCTCGAGTCCGCCGAGATGCAACCTTCGCGATGAGGTTCCTGACCCTCGGTGCGGCCTCCCACGGTCGCAAACGCGTGTGCGCTGCTGGAGATCTGGCTATCTCCGACGTGAATCTCATACCCGGCCAGTCGAAGCGCCGGAATCGGCTGACCGAAGAGCGTGGGCGTCGCGGTCGTGCCTGAAGCGAGGCGGGTCGTTTTGACAGCACCCATCTCCGTGCGGAGAGGCAGCAGCCCCAGCCCGCGCATAGAGCCTGCGTGTTCGATGCCGGAAGGATCGGCGATCTCCTCACCCAGCATCTGCATGCCTCCGCAGATACCCACAAGCAGGCCCCGGCGGGCGTACGCGAGCACCGCGGCTGCGAGACCGGTATCTCTCATCCATTCGAGATCGTCGACGGTCTGTTTGCTGCCGGGCAGCATCACCACATCGGCGTTAGCAATCAGGGTTACGTCGCCTGTAAAACGTAAGGAGACGGACGGCTCGCTGCGGACCGCGTCGAAATCTGTGAAGTTGGAAAAAGAGGGCAGCGCCACGACCGCGATGCGGAGCGGCCTGGTGGGTTCTTGCGAAAACGGCCACGCTGCGACGCCACCGAGCATCTCGGGTAGCGCGACACTATCTTCTTCTTCGAGCAGAAGTCCCGGGATCCAGGGAACGACTCCGAGACAAGGCTTTCGCAGCCGTTCTTCGATCATCGTGACACCGGGCTGAAGCAGCTCCCGGTCGCCGCGAAATTTGTTGATCAGAAATCCCTTAATGCGCGCTTGTTCGGTGGGTTCGAGCAGCGCGACCGTGCCCAGAAGCGAAGCGAACACACCGCCGCGATCGATATCGCCGACCAGCACGCAGGATGCGCCGGCCAGTTCCGCCATGCGCATATTGACGATGTCGTGCTGTTTGAGATTGATCTCGGCAGGCGAGCCGGCGCCTTCGAGAATCACGATGTGGTTGTCGCTTGCAAGCACCTCGTAGCTTTCCCGCACGATCGGCAGCAGCTCTTCGACACGCCGCTGGTGGTAGTCGGACGCAGTGAGCTTGCCCCATATCTTTCCGCGGACAACGATCTGGGATGACATGTCGCCGCAGGGCTTCAGCAGAATGGGGTTCATGTGAACGGAGGCCGCCTGACCCGCCGCTTCCGCCTGCAGGGCCTGCGCCCGCCCGATCTCCAAGCCCTCGACCGTAGCCGCCGAATTCAGGGACATATTCTGCGATTTGAACGGCGCTACGCGGTAGCCCTCTTGAGCAAAAATACGGCACAACGCCGTGGTCAGGAGCGACTTGCCGACGTGGGAACCCGTTCCAAGCACCATGATCGCGGGCGCCCTCACGAACTACCGCCTGCTTTGACCGGCTTCACCAGACGATCCTCGTAACGATCTTCGCTGACGACGGCTTCGAGCGCGAGTCGGGTCTCCCAACCGAACCGCTCCAGATCGGGCTCGGCCGCGATCTGGTCCACATAGCCCAGGCAGAGGTACGCAACGGGGGTGATGTTGTCCGGAACTGCGAGCAGACTGCGCAGCGCGGAGAGATCGAGGATGCTGACCCAGCCAACGCCGATGCCTTCTGCCCGCGCAGCAAGCCACAGATTTTGAACGGCACAAACTGTCGAATAAAGCGCAGTTTCCGGCATGGTGTGCCGCCCGAGGTTGTGGCCTCGAGAGCTGTTCGCATCGCACAGCAGACACAGGTGCTGTGGCGCTTCGAGGAGCCCTTGCAGTTTAAGACCGGCGTACTGTTCGCGTCGAGCTTCACCGTAGGTCGAGAGAGCGGCCGCGTTTGCCTGGACAAACGCAGCATGGATCGCCTGGCGCACAGCGCGATCACGGATGATCACAAAGCGAGTCGGCTGCATGAGCCCAACGGAAGGAGACTGATGCGCGGCGGTAAGCAGACGAATCAGCACATCCTCGGCAAGTGCCTCCGGGAGAAAACCGCGACGAACGTCCCGGCGTTCCGCAATGGCGCGGTATACGGCAGCGCGTTCCGCGTCGCTGAACGGCTGTGCCCTGGTTGTCACCATGCGCGCGACCACTTCGGACCCGCCGTCCCTGCATCGCGCAGCCTCGCGTCGACACCGGCATTAAATTCAATCAGGCGGCCAAAGAGCCAGAGCAGATCGGAGAGTCGGTTGAGATAGGGGACGATGGTGGGCTGAACAACCCCACCGCTTTCAACGAAGCGAACAGCGTTGCGCTCAGCGCGCCGGCACACCGTGCGTGCTATCTCATACGCGGCGGATTCGGTGTGAACTCCGGCGATCGACCAGTCCGCAAGAATGCCTTCGATGGCCTCGATCTGGTGCACTCGTTCCGTAAGTTTCTCCACATCCTCCTCGGTGATCACCGGCGGCTGCTTCTTGCTTTCCGGCGGCGTCGCGAGTGCCGACCCGAGGCGAAATAGCGTTCGTTGAATCTCCTCCGTCCAGGAGGCAATCTCCGGGTGGCTGCAGATACTGCGCGCGAAGCCCATAAACGTGTTGAGCTCGTCGACCGTGCCGTACGACTCGACGCGGAGGTCCGCTTTGGACACCCGGATTCCACCAGCAAGGCCCGTTTGGCCCCCATCACCGCGCTTGGTTGCAATGCTCATGCGTATTCTCCTTGGAAATCATTGGGGCGAAGCTCTCTTCTACGGTCAAATGCAGGGTCTTGAGCAGCGGAGGCCGTGTGTACTGCAGGGTGAGCAGGTCGTCGAGAAAGTCGACGACCCGTGGCGGGCGATCCGAAAACAGCATCTCTTCGGAAAAAAACCACGGCTGCACAGCTCCGAGTTCCCCAAGTGTTCTCGCTCTCACCACCACTGCCGGAAGTAAAAAAGCACCGTGCGTGAGAAGCCGGTAGGCTCGGTGATACCCATCGCGAAGGAACCAGCGGCCCCGAAACTCGGCGACTTCGAGGAAAGGACTTCCGCCGTACAGGGTGATCGGTTGAGCGCCGCCGACCGAGAAGCGCAGTTGCAGATTTGGATCTTCCGATTGCAGCACCAGCACTCTTGTCTCGTCCAGATGCGAAGTGCAGGCGATTGGCCTCGGCGGACCGAAGCTGAAGTCGATGAGCGCGGGCCAGTCCTGCGCCGCCGGCAGTGGCTGCCCTGGTGCTTTGGAATCGAACGAGAGCCTGCGCTGAAACGAGAGAAGATGGCGCAAATCGACCATGCCCAAAGACCAATCGAGGCCATTCATTTCGAGTAGCAGGTCCGCTCTCGCCGCGTGAGGACGAAGCGCGGCCTCGTGCGTACGGCTCTCCGCTTCGATGAGGGCTGATGTTTGCAGGTAGGCAGGACGCTGCCACACCCGGTCTTCTCCGCATGGCACCGCGCTTGGAGGACGAAAGGCGTAGGAATCCAAGCCCCATCCGGCCAGCTCCCGAACGTTCACGGATGCTGTTCCACTCATGGATGCACCTCAAAGGAAGAGGGAGAGAGGGAATAGAGGAATGAGGAACAGTAGGGCTTTGTAAGCGCCCAGGCCTCTTGGCTGCTTCTACCGCAGAGCTCCTGCAAGACCACACGCATCACGCCGCCGTGCGTTACAACGGCGGCGCAACGGTGCTCAAACTGTGCCTGCAGACGGGAGATCGCCTGGAGCACTCTGTTTTTGAAGTCGGCAAGGCCCTCACCTTGCGGTGCAGGAAGGTCAGGGTACTCTGTGACCCACTGACGTGCATAGGCTGCATCGCGAAGTTCGATCTCGCTCCAGCGCAAGCCCTCCCAATCGCCGAAGTGAATCTCTCGCAGCTCAGGTTCTGCCATCAAGAGCAGATTGAAAGCTTGTGCGATTCGTTCCGCGGTCGAACGGGCTCTTTGAAGATCGCTCGTGTAGACCGCCTCGATGCCGGTATTGGCGAGGCCGATGATGAGTTCTTCAATCTGCCGGCGCCCACGTTCGTTCACGGGCGGATCCGTGTGCCCGCAGAAGGTACCCGCCAAATCGGTTTCGGCGTGACGAATGAGGAGGAGTCCAGTCATGCTATCCACACACCGCAGAGATACACGGCGACCTCCGCCAGTTGATTCGTTGCGCCGAAGCAATCTCCGGTGACGCCGCCAATGCGGCGTTTGTAGTAGAGACCGCTGAGAAGTGTCACGAGGGTCACGCCAAGGATGGGAGCAAGCGCGTGCCAATGCAGAAAGAAGCCAGCGCAAGCGAAGCTGAAGAGGGTGCCGCCCGCGAGGGTCGCTGTGGTGGTCAGATCGGCTAATCGCGCCCCTTGTCCGTCAGCCGTGCCCATGGCAAGCGCGCGCGCTGGGCGAAGGAAGTAGCTGAGGGGAAGCGTGGTCCAGCGGCAGAGCACATGGGCTGTGATCAACACGGGAACCACGTTGGCTCGTGAAAGCGAAGAAAGCAGAACCAGGCGCGACACGAGGCTGAGCACGAGCGCCGCGCCGCCGTAGCTGCCGATGCGGCTGTCACGCAGGATTGCAAGAATCTGTTCGCGATTGCGGCCACCGCCGAAGCCGTCGGCTGTGTCCGCGAGGCCATCCTCGTGCAAGCAGCCGGTGACGCACACGAGAAAGACGAGAACCGCGGCTGCGGTCACCAGCTTGGGAAGGTGCGAGTCGAGCAGGAGGTACAGACTCGCCGCACAGCCGCCAATGAACAGACCGAGAAGGGGGAAAAACTTTACGGCTCGCGACAGTGCATCTTCGCGATACGGATACGCGGGAACGGGAATGCGCGTGAGGAACTCAACGGCAGACAGAAAGTCGAACCAGAGAAGCCTAAGGCTCATGCCGTGGCCTCGCTTACACCAGCTGCATCGAAGGTGGCCATGTTCATACACAGGGCCACTGCGGACGCGATGAGCGGCATCGCAAGGACCGCACCTGTACCTTCGCCCAGCCGCATACCTAACGTGAGCAGAGGGTAAAGATCTAAGCGTTCCAGAAGGATTCGATGCCCGGGTTCCTCGGACTGATGCCCCGCGATGATGTAGCCCAGGGATGCAGGGGAGATGGCAGCAGCAATGGCTGCGGCGGCGGTGGAGATGAAACCATCCACAACGATCACGAGTTGATGCCGCGCGGCTTCGAGTATCATCCCCGCCATCGCGGCGATCTCCAGCCCACCCAGGCAACGAAGGATCTCGAAGGACGATAATGGGACGGTACTGCCGAAATGTTTCTCAATGGACGCTTGTACGATTGCCATCTTGTGCGCGTACGCCTCAGAACTTATGCCCGTTCCACGGCCGGTCGCGACGCCCGCGGGAACTCCGGTCAAGGCGCAGGTGATGGCACTCGCAGCGGTGGTGTTGCCGATACCCATCTCGCCGATCGCGACGATGTTCTGACCCGCTGCAATTGCGGCATCCGCCATCTCCGCGCCCACGGCCAGCGCACGAACGACTTGAATCTCGTTCATGGCCGCCTCGCGCCGCAGGTTTCGGGTGCCTCGCGCGATCTTGCGATCAAGCACGCCAATGGCGTCGCCGAGATCACCCGCTACACCGACATCGATCACGGCAAGTTGCACGTTGTGCAGCTTCGCGAGCACGCTGATCGCAGCGCCTCCCGCCAGAAAATTCATGACCATCTGCCGCGTAACGTCGCTCGGGTAAGCGCTCACGCCTTCTGCCGTGACACCGTGGTCGGCGGCAAAGATATAAACGCCCTTGCGGATTGGTTCTTGCCACCGCTCGCGACGGATTCCGACAAACTGAGCGGCAATGTCCTCAAGCCGGCCCAGGCTCCCAAGCGGCTTGGTGAGGGTGCCCAGCCGTTGTCGCGCCTGCCCGCGCCACGTCTCGCTGACCGGCTCGATCCCATATGCCAGAGACTCGACCGTGAATGGATTCACATCGATCATGCCAAGCCTCCGGCACACTCTGCGTTCGGTACAAGGAGAGGATGCCGTCCCGGGGCGCAACGGAAGGCTTTGGTCAGGTTTGACGAAGTCAGAATCTCGTCCGGCTTGCCACTCGCCAGCGAGTGCTCGGGCCCCATCAGGTGCACCTCGTCAAAGTTGTGCGGAACGAGATGCAGATCGTGGATGGACGCAAAAATGGTCAGGCCATTATCCCGAAGATAGTGCAGCAGATCGATCAACTCCACCTGCCGGCCGATATCGAGATTCTGCGTGGGCTCATCCAGCAGCAGCAACTGCGGCTCCTGCGCGAGGCCAAGGGCGATCTTGACACGTTGGCGCTCTCCGCCGCTCAGCTCGTTGAAGACGCGATGGCTCAGGCCGGACACATCCGCCAGATCGAGTGCGCGGTCGACGGCGATACGGTCTTCGCGGCGTGGCCCGCGCAGCAGTCCAAGATACGGACTGCGACCCTGCTCCACAATCTGCCGCACGGTGAACTCGAAGGGCACATCGAGCTGTTGCGGAACGAGCGCCAGAAGGCGTGAGCGTTGTTTTCGAGACAGGGCTGCGAGGCGGTCTCCTCGCCACAAGACTTCCCCGCAGGTAGGAGCAAGACCGCCGCAGGCAAGCCGTAGCAATGTGGTCTTGCCGGCACCGTTGGGGCCGATCAGGGCGGTGCAGCTCCCTTCGCGAACGGACAACGAAAGATCCGCGAGAACAGACCTTTCCCCATACTCAAAGTGAATTGCTCGAAGCTCGAGAAGTGAGTTCATACCGTGTACTCCCGCTTGTTCTTGCGCAGAAGATAGAGGAAAAAGGGGCCGCCGATGAACACCATCAGAATGCCGACCGGTATCTCCGTCGGTGCGAAGAGCGTGCGCGCGAGCGTGTCGGTGATGACGAGAAATATGGCGCCGCCGAGCGCTGTCACTGGAAGAAGCCGCACGTGGTCCGGGCCGAGAAGCAAGCGCGCTACATGCGGGACGATTAGACCAGCGAAGCTGATCAGACCACCGAGCGAGACCGCGAGCGCAGTCAGCAGCGAACCGGCGAGAATAATGCCGATTCGCGTTGCCTCCACGCGAATGCCGAGCTGGTCGGCATATTCATCTCCAAGCGCCAGCGTGTTGAGCCGTCGCATCAGAGGAAAGGCCAGAAGAAGCCCCGCGCTCAGCAGCGATGCGGTGATTGCCAGTTGCTGCCATTGCGGGATGCCGATCACGCCATGCAACCACGCAGCGACGATCCTTGCCCTGAAGGTAGAGTCCGAGCCGAAGAGTTCGAAAAGATACGTCGAGTTGCTCAGCATCGTGCCCAGCGCGAAGCCCGCTAGCAGCAAGGTCACGCCGCTGGTTCGCCCCCGCGTACGCGCCAAGGAGTACACCACGACCATCGTGAGCACCGCGCCTGCAAAGGCCAGAAGTGCGGTGGCGCTGAAGCCGAACACGGCGAATTGCGAGAGGAAGACGATGCCAATGCATGCGCCCAAGGCGGCACCGCCAGAGGCTCCGATAATGTAGGGGTCAGCCATCGGATTGCGAAACAGGCCCTGAAACATCAGGCCGGACACAGCCAGTGCCGCACCGACGATGGCCGAGGCCAGCACACGCGGCAAACGAATCGCGAGCAGGATGGTGCGCTGTGTCTCATCGAGTGCACCATCCTGCCCAAGCGCAGCCGCGGCGATGGCGCTTATGGGCAGGTGAACCGCGCCGACCGAGACAGAGATCATCAAGCTCGCAAAAAGCAGAACCGTAAGCGCGACGATGACCACCGCCAGCGCCACACGGGTCGCATCGCTTACCAGACCTGTAGACGCGGTCTCTCCGCGCTTCTGGCCCGAGGGCACGGATGCCAACGGGGTGACCGCAATCTTGCCTACTTCAGTTTCCAGGACTCGCCTCCCAATGTGATGCGTACCCCTGAACGAACGTTGAAAGGCAGCGCCGGGTATCCGAATGCCTCCTGATAATGTTCGCTGAGCAGATTCTGAATCTCCGTATAGGCGGCCAGCCTATGCGTGACGCGGTACTCGCCTGTGAGTTCAAGCCGCTCGTAGGCGCCGTCCAGGTTGTGGTTGGGAAGCAGAAGCGTGCCCGAAAGAAAGTCCGAGTCGTCGCGCAGGCCGACCAGCGTTCCGTTGAGTTGCGCGTTCCATCGTGAGCGCGTGTATTGCAGGCCGAAGTAGCCGCTATTGCGCGCGCGACGGAAGGGGCGGTTGCCGATCAGTGGGCTCGAACTGCCGATCGGAATGTTGCCAAAGCCGAACGCCGTGTTGTACGTCGGCTTGAGCGCGCTGGAGGCGAAGGAGTGCTGCACCTTCGCGTCCAGCAGCGTGTAACCACCCCGCGCGAAGAGATGCTCACTCAGCCTGGCCTCGATTTCGACCTCAAGGCCCTGGCCACGATACGCCAGCGTATTGACATAGGCGCCGCCCGCGAACGCTGGGTTGCTGGCAAAATCGAGCCCGACGTTGTTGATCAGCACCAACTGCGAAAGGTACTCCAGCCCGTTGCCATATTGATTATGAAAATAGGTGAGACCCACGCGAGCGCGCCCGTGACCGATCTCCTGATCGAGACCGCCGTCGAAGCTGCGCGACTGCTCCGGCCCCACCTGGTTGATACCAAACTGAGCGATGGGCGCTGTGTTGCCTGTCGTGGTGAGCAGGCCAAAGAGCGAGTGATTCTGGATGTAGATGCTCGGACCCTTGATCCCTTTTGAAAAGCTGGAGTGGAACTTCGTCCCACTGAAAAGACGGTTCGCGTTGGGCCTGACAAGGTAGTGAGACCCAGACAGGCGAGGCGTGGCAGCAAAGCCGTACACAGCATTATTTTCGAGGCCTCCGCCCAGCGTATAAAAGAAGCGGCTGCCCACGTCCCCCTGAACCTCAAGCATGGTGGAGTAGTTGCCGTGATCCGCCGTGCCCGATAGAACCCCGCTTGAAAGCGAGTAGCCGCGTTCATCTTCGTACTTGAAGCCGCCGAGTAGAAGCATGTGCGTCCGCAAGCCGAAGAGCGAATCTACCCGGTAGTCAGTCTGCGCGTACATAAAGTCACGCTGGCTCCTGTTCACGGCCGTGCTGGGGGAGCTGAAGTTTGCCGTGCCGTGGACGGCGTAGCCATTGGCTCCGGTGATGGTGACGGGCAAGCCGGAGTAGCCCGTAATCTTGCCCGCACTGCTTACGATCGGAAGGCCCGCAGGCGCCAGCTTGTTGTACTCATAGTCCAGGCGAAGGCCGCCATAGCGTAGCTGATTGTGCCATCGGTCCGTGGTCCGGCTATCCAGAATGCCACCGATGTACAGGTCCCGCTCTGTCGAGAAGGCCGAGTCCGGCAGACCGTACAGCAAAATTGCGTTCGGCTTCCCGCCCTCAACCGCAGTGTGGCGAAGGGTAAAGCGGAGATCCGTGGTTGAGTTGGGCTGGTAGCCGATGTTGTTGGCGAAGGTGACGTTGTGGAACTCATCGTTAGGCTGGTTGTTGGAGGTGTCTTGACGGCCAAAGTCGCTGAAGTAGTCGAACTGATGGGAAGCGCCGGAAACGGAGACTTCCTGCCGATAGGTATGGAAGTTGCCGGCATCGCCCTCATATGCGAGCTCGGGCAACGGTGTAGATCCGCGGCGGGTAGTGAGCGAAACGACGCCGGCCAGCGCATCCGACCCATAAAGAGCGGAGTTGGGTTCGCGCAGGACCTCCACGGAACCGATGCCGAAGGCTGCGATATTCGCGAACTCCACCGCACCGCCAAGGTCGTCCGCCGGGATACCGTCGATCAGCACCTTATTGGCGTTCGTATTGCCCCCACGAATGTACATCCCGGAGGTGCCGCCAGCCTGCCCCGTCTGCGTGATCTGGACGCCTGGAACGTAGCGTATCGGCTCCTGAATGTCTCTGACGAACGGGAACTGGTCGTCGTTGAGGACCGTGACCGAGGAGGCAATCTGCGCAATGGGCGTAGGGGTTCCAGTCGCGCTTACCGTCACCTGCTCGGTTGCGGTCGGCGTTGCAACGGTGAGATCGAGCGCTGTTTCGGAAGTGGCGTTGAAAAAGCGCGGCTGCGTCGTTGCGGGATCAAAGGTGGGAGCCGCAGAGCGGAGGCGGTAGCGTCCAGACGTGGGGATCGCCAGGCTGTACACGCCGCGCCGATCGGCGGTGGTTCCGGCAACAACCCGTGTTCCAGAGAGCAACTCTACCTTCGCATTCGGCACAGCTGCCCCGAGGGGATCTTCGACGGTGCCGTGAACTGTGCCTCTGATGGTTGGTCTATCCGGCACGGCGCTTACCTGCGCCGGAGCGACGGAGGTTCCCGTGACCTGTGCGTGAAGCAATGGAACTCCGGCTGCAAAGACGATCATTGCGCCCGTGTTTTTCAGGCGCTGCGAAGCATAGAACATGGGGCTCCCCCTCGGGATCTGGTGGCAGCTGGGCCGGTCTCCTGGCTTGCGCTTCATCGAACCGATGCTGTCTTCCCAAGGCGTGAGCCTCAGTGACGTTGACGTTCCTGCACGGTTCTCGACGCTTACAGTTACGGGGTAGTGGCGGATTTGCACCGCGCTTCCCGACACCCTGCTGTGGATTGAAGTTAGGAGCTGAAATGGAGCTTCAGCTCAAGGATGAAATTGTCGGGCGAGGTCCTCCAGCGCATCTACGGCCACGGGACTGGGAAAGCTCACGCGTTTGTCGACGAAATACACACGCCCCGTTCGCACGGCCGGTAACGAATCCCAGCCGGGCCGAGTCTTCAAAATGTCAGGAGTAATCTTGCCTCCTCGCATCATCAACAGAGTCTGCGGAGCGCGGGCAATCACCGCCTCCATGCTGATATGCGGCCACTCCTGGTTCATGTCGTCGGTGATAGATTTCCCTCCCGCAATTTCAATAATGTCCGTGATGAACGCCCCCTTCCCGATGGTGATCACGGGGTCGTAGGAGACGGGCATGAAGACGCTGATGACCGGTTTGCCCTGGACCCTTGCACGCACCGCATCGATGCGCCGTTGCAGGCGAGAGTTCAGTGCCGACGCCTGCGGTTCGCGGCCCGTCGCTTGACCCAGCGACGTGATCGAATGGAGAATCCCGGCAACGCCGTGTGGGTCGACGAGATAGATAGGAATGCCGAGCCGCTCAAATTGATCCAACGCCGCCTGCTGGTTCTGGTGAGGCATACCGAGCAGCAGGTCCGGATGAAGAGAGAGAATCGTCTCGATAGAGGGATTGGAGATTGAGCCGACACTCGGCTTCTTCTTCGCCTCCGCCGGGTACTCCACGTAATCGCTGACCGCGATCACATCGTCCGCGGCTCCCAGCGCGAATACGTCATCGGTAATGCTGGGCACGAGGCAGATGATGCGATGCGGGTGATCGGGCACATTCACTTTGCGGCCGGTCTCATCGACCACCGTTCGGCTCGCCGCACAAGGCAGCGTGTTGAGCAAGAAAACCATGAAAAGAAGGAAAAGACGTTTCATGCCGTCACCAGACGCGCAGCCTCGACCAGTCGCTGCGCAATGGACGGGGCCGCCCGGAAATGCAGATGGATGTAGCTCGCCAGCACATTGCCAGCGCTGAAGCCTTCGGCCTCTTCTTTGCCTGAAAGCGAATACTGAACCCTGTAGTTGGTTGAAAGGTCGGTGTGGTTGGAAAGACGCGAATAGTGAAAGCTATGCCCGCGCACGGTGAGACCTGCGGGCCCGATCAGGCAATCGCTCGTCAACTCCACGGTGACATACCCGAACTGTACGAGCTTGCCGGTCATCATCATCTCCAGCGGAAGCACGCCGGCCATCTGGTGTACCGCACCGTCTGCGCTCGTCAGCTGATTTGCGAGATAGATCATGCCACCGCATTCCGCGTAGACCGGACTGCCTGCGGCCGCGAAGGCCCGCACCGAATCGAGCATGGAACGGTTGGCGCTTAACTGCTCCGCATAGAGCTCGGGATAGCCGCCTCCGAGATAAAGCGCATCGAGCCCTTCGGGCAGAGCCACATCGCGCAGCGGACTGAACGGAACAATGGCCGCGCCTGCCTCCCGAAGGAGATCGAGATTGTCTTCGTAATAGAACGAGAACGCCTCATCGCGCGCCACACCGATTTGCACGATTGCGTCAGGAAAGGACCGCTCGCGTTCCGGCCGTGCTATCTCCAGCCCGCAAATGAGTCTGGAGATGGCATCGAGATCCAGGTGTGTCTCCGCCAGCTTGGCAAAGGCATCGATTCCAGTTTGAAGCTTGTCCCCAGAGCCACTCTCTTCCGCGGTTCGCAGCCCGAGATGGCGTTCCGGAATGGTGATCGTTTCCCCGCGCGGCAGCCAGCCCAGAACCGGCGCGTTGCAAGCGCTTCTGATGGCGCTCTCCAATAGACTGAAGTGCCGCTCGCTTGCCACCCGATTGAGAATCACTCCGGCGATCGGAAGTCCGGGGTCGAACATCTCGAAGCCGAGCACAACAGCCGCCAAGCTGCGTGCGCTCTTGCCTGCGTCGAGGACTAAGATCACCGGCAGCTTCAGCAGCTTCGCAATTTCGGCGCTGCTACCCGCGTCCGACTCGCCGCTTTTGCCGTCGAAGAGCCCCATCATGCCTTCCACCAGAATGGCGTCAGCATCACGAACGGCTTCGCGCACAACGCTAAGGTTTGCCTCAGCGGAAAGTATCCATGTGTCGACGTTGCGTGCGGTCCTTCCCGAGATCCGCGTGAGGTGTCCCGTGTCGAGAAAATCGGGGCCTCCTTTGAAAGGCTGAACGTGCAGGCCTCTGCTCCGTAGACCCGCAAGTATCGCGAGAGACACGGTCGTCTTTCCAACGCCGCTGGCAGTGCCCGCGACGAGGAAGCCATTCATCGTGGCACCTCGGCCAAGACGGGAGACTTCACCGTCAGCGGAAGCCCCGCCACCATAAACAACACCGTACTTGCCAGCGCTGCGACACGCTGATTGAGCTCGCCAACAAGGTCGCGAAATCTGCGTCCGGAGACGTATGCGGGAACCACACCGCTGCCCACCTCGTTGGACACAAGGATGACAGGGCAAGGAGCAATAAGCAGCGCATCGCAGAAACGTTCGATTGCAGCTTCCCGCGCTCCCGGATCTTCCGCGTTCGCTTCGAGCAGGTTGGCGGCAAAGAGGGTCAGGCAATCCACCAGCACGGCATCGCTATACGCGCTCGCCTGCTCTATGGCTAGGTTCAGGTAGAGCGGCTCTTCGATCGTCTTCCAATGCAGGGGCCGATCGGCACGATGCCGCTCGATCTTTGCCCGCATCTCCGAGTCGTCACGGTGCTCGGCCGTCGCCACAAAGGTGACGCGGTGCCAAGCTTCGGCAAGTTGCTGCGCGTGGCGGCTTTTCCCGCTGCGGACACCCCCAAGCACCAAAGTCACAGACTTTGTCTGACACTGCTGCATACATCGCTCCTCGTGCGGACGCGGAGGCGTTCGCACAGAGCGGGACGAAATTAGGCAGCGGACCGCACCCGTGACGTGGCGTGCGGTTATGCTCTTCAACTCTCCCTGCGAAGTCGAAGCAAGCCTAGGACATCTCTGGCCGGTCTCCTGACTTGCGCTTCAACGAGCTTGAACGGCCTTCCCAGAACCAAGGTTCCAGTGGCTTCATCCAGATTGCCAAGCTCTCAACGCTTACAGTTACGCGGTAGCGACGGATTTGCACCGTCTTCCCGAACACCAGATGAAGAAAATATACCGTTCCGGCAGTTCCTGGTCAAAGGAACTTCTATTGCTGATGAGGACGTCACCGAATCGGATACCGAATCACTTCCTCGCCCTGGTCAATTGCAGCAACCCTGTTGGAGCGACCCAAAACTGCCCGGGTCAGACTTTTTACCAAGTTCCTAAAGCCGGGCTGAGGCATTCGTCGATCAGGAATTTGGGTGCCGAAGCCAATCTGTTCTAGGTTTTAGGTGCCCACGAGTGACGCTGAGCACTTTCGCGCCGGCAGGGAGTTGCTTCCGTTTGGGGCGCCCCCTCTGTGGCACTGCCCTCGCGTAGATGGACGCGAGTTCAATTTGCAACTCCGTCAAGCTAGTGTACTGTCCCGGAACTACATGACATAAGCAGCGAGGATCGAATAGGCTCAGTCATGCTGACTTGAGCGCGGCGGAAGAGGCGGAGTTGCGCGGCTTCTCCGCCTCCCGCAGTTTGCCTCACGCTCTTGTAGCCCGTGCCAGAAGTTGTGTTGTGGTCGGCTGAAGCAAGAGCAACAGCGAGATCGCATTGCAGCTGAACTGGACCAACGCCACCGTGGGTAAGTGGCGGCAGCGCTTTGTGGAGCATCGCCTGCGTGGTCTTTATGATGAACTCCGGCCTGGCCGGCCACGCTCGGTATGCGAAGAGAAGGTCGCACTCCTTCTCCGGCGCACGTTGAAGAAGAAGCCGCCTGCTGGAAGCCACTGGACCATCCGGCAGGCAGCTGATTCAAACGGTCTGTCCAAGTCCACCGTGCACAGGATCTTCCAGGCCTTCGCCGTTCAGCCTCACCGCACACGGAACTTCAAGCTTTCCAGCGATCCCTTCTTCGTCGAAAAGGTGCGCGATGTGGTGGGACTCTATCTGAATCCTCCCGATCATGCCGTCGTGCTTTCGGTCGATGAAAAGTCGCAGATTCAAACGCTCGATCGTACCCAGCCGGTGCTGCCGATGGGCCTGGTACGTGGAAGGCATCACCCATGACTATGTCCGCCACGGCACCACAACACTGTTCGCCGCCCTTGATATTGCCAGCGGCACGGTCTTTACCGAGTGCAAGCCGCGTCACCGTCATCAGGAGTTTCTCAGCTTTCTCAAGCGCATCGACCAAGCGGTGCCCCCAGAGTTGAACGATCATCTGATCGTCGACAACTACGCGACTCACAAGCATTCCAAGGTGCGCCTCTGGCTCGCACAAAGGCCCCGCTTTCACGTGCACTACACTCCCACCTACTCTTCCTGGCTCAATCAGGTAGAGCGCTGGTTCGGTCTCATTACCCAGCAAGCGATCCGCCGCGGCAGCTTCCGCAGCGTCAAAGACCCCATCACCAGAATCAACCAATTCGTTCAGCACTACAACCGCAGCTGTCGCCCTTTTGCATGGACCGCCACCGCCGACTCTGTCCTCCAAAAACTGGCTCGACTATGTTCACGTATTTCCGGGACAGCACACTAGGGTGTCCCTTTCAGAAAGTGAGCCAAGGATTGTTTGGCGTCGTTGAGGTACTTGGAGGGAAACGGCCGCTGACTGCCGGCAAGGTTCCGCCAGAGCCCTTCCGAGCCAGCGGGGTGTGTCGTAAGCCGTTGAGCATCGTTCGGGTGCGTGAATGCGCTCTCGTAGAAACTCGTCTGCCAACGGTCCATTGCCGACACGCTTGCCTCTCCAGCCGGCGCCGCGTAAGGTTCAACCGGTCGAGTTCTAGCGCTAACCTGGATTGTTCCTCCGGGCTGCGGGCCTTGAGCATCTGCAGTACCTCGTCCGGATGTCCAACCCGGCCCGCTGCATTCAGTCTTGGTCCGATCCTGAAGGCAATCTGCTCAGCCGAGGGAATCTGGGTGCGCATGATGCCGCCCAGGTCCATCAGTTTACGCAGACCGGCGTGCGTGGTCCTGCTGAGCTCCGCCAGCCCTAACCGCGTCAGGGTGCGCGTCGCGCCGGTGAGTGGCACGCAGTCAGCAATGGAGGCAATGGCGGCTAGTCGGCTTAGGCTGGCGAGGAACTCGTTCCGCAGCTCTGCAGGCAGATTGGACTTCAGCAGCAGTGCTGAGCTCACCATGTACGCCAATCCAGCTGCGCAGAACTGGTCCGACCAGACAACAGGCGTGAGGGCCCTGGTCTCGATCTGGTGATGATCGATCACCAGTACGCTCATGCCAAGCCGCTGAGCAAGATGCACTGGACCTGTGGCGTTGATGCCATTGTCGATCGTGATCAGGCATTTTGTGCCGGAACGAGAGAAGCGGTGCACTGCGGACTCACTCAAGCCATAACCTTCATCCCTGTGTGGAAGGTAGACACTGACGATCGCCCCCAAGCGGAGGAGCGTGGCTTCAAGAATGGCTGAGGAAAGCGCTCCATCACAGTCGTAATCGCCGAAGATGGTGATCTTCGATCCAGCCATGACAGCGGAAAGAAGAAGTGGGATGGCCTCGGCCACGCCTTCCACGCTGGTCGGCTCCGGTAAGTCGGCCCACTTCGAGGGTTGAAGGAAGGCCTGTGGATCCTGGATCCCACGCCCCATGAGGACCTCGCGAACAGGGCGGTGCACATGCAGCATGGGGATCTCCTTAGGAGAGGGTGATTTGAGTTGGTGATTGAACCGGCTGTACAGGCGGAAGCTGAGGCCTGAAGTCGTGCTCTGCGATGGGCAAGGCGCACACAGGCGTGGTCGGCGCACTGCCGTACTTGGCTTGTAGCCGCTCCAGTTGCGCAAGCTCCCGGGCGCGGGTGGCTGCCACGACACGAGCCTCATACTGGCCGATCAGAGGACGGCGGCAAAGCTCAGCCTTGATGGCACGTTCCACATCCGAGAAGGTGTAAGCAAGCAGCTGAAGCTCAGTGTGTGCCGGAGGAAGCTGAGCCGCAGCTCATCATGAGCGAACCATGTCCCGTAGAAACCGTGCAGGTTGTAATGCGCTATGTGCCCGAAGCAGTTGGAGAGCCGGTTGTAGAAGGTTTTCGTGAAGATCGACTGCTTCCAGTCGGATTCGATGAACCGGAAGAAGTGGTTTCCAAACGCGGCTTTGTCCTGCCCGGTTGAGAACTCTGTGGGCGTGAACTCGTCAGCGGAAAACAAGGCTTTTGGCATGACGGCTCCAAAGCAAAAGGCCAGCTTTCGCTGGCCATCGGCTGGGTTGGTACAGTTTATTTGGATGAGGCGCTTCGCTGCTCCTCTGTCTTGCTTTCATGCGGCAGTGCTGCTCTTACAAAGAGCGGTTCGAATTGGTGAGCGAGCTCTTTGCAGCGCGGGTTTAGCCTGGACGTGAATTCCAGCACTGCGGAAAGAACGTGGAGAGCGTCAGCGTCCAGCCTGAGTTGCGCTCCGGATGAGGTCTTGCGTATCAGGGTTACGATCATGCGGCCTCTCGTTAAGGGTTATTCCTGCTGCGCGGCGAATATGCGCAAGGAGCGAATACACGCCTGTCTGTCGTGCCTGGATGAGGAGGTCGTTGATCGCCGGAGCAAGGTCGCGATATCGCACAAGGGTCGCTGCTAGGTCGGTGAGGTAGAACTTCAACTCGTCATCCGTTTTGATCCGGCCTAAAGCGATGCACCGGCGGGTACGGCAGAGTGTCGCTTCGAGCTCCTTCGCGTAGCACTCCCCCATGTAGCGATAAAGACCGCGCCGGACGGCCTCCTCCTGCAGGAGGCTCAGCCGTTCTTTACCTCCGTGCTGGCATAGGTACGCTCGCAGGCCACGGGTGCTCTCGATGGTGTGAGCCAGCACTTCCCGCTCTGCCGCTTCAACTATCTCGACAATCGGAGCCATACTGACTCACCTCCTCGTGGTTCAGCTGGTCTTTCCTACCAATCCACGTCCGAAGCGGAAATCCACCCCGCTTTGGCCAACCGGTCACACCAACGGCGAGCAGATGAGGCTCTTCGGGTGATCAATTCACATCAACCACGGTCCGAGAAGGGAGCTATAGCGGTTCCCTCCTCGGGCCACCTGAAAAGGCAAACCTGTGGAGGAATATAATAGGATTCAATCCTACTCGGAGGTCTTCCATGCGCTCCACCCAGCAACTCAGCATTACACTCCCCAATGAAATGGCGGAACTGGTACGTGCCAAGGTAGAAGCTGGCGAGTACGCCACCGAAAGCGAAGTGATAAGGGACGGTCTCCGGACTCTTTTAGCCCGTGACCGCGTTGTGGAAGACTGGCTTCGCGAAAAAGTGGGTCCGGCTTTCGACGCATTGAGAGCCGATCCGTCTCGTACCGTCTCTGCAAAGCATGTCAGGGAGACACTCTCGACAGAACACAACAGAGTCCTTGCAAAGCAACGTTAATGTCCTACACAGTCGTTTTCACGCCTGAAGCTGAGGCGCAACTGATTGAGCTTTATGGCTATATAGCGGTTGAAGCATCTCCGGAGACCGCTGCGCGGTTCACAGATGGCATCGTCACGTACTGCGAGAGCTTGAGTACCTTTCCAGTGCGAGGAACTCGTCGCGATGATGTGCGGCCCGGGCTGCGCATCACCAGCTATCGCAAACGTGTCGTCATAGCCTTTGCGGTCGATGCCGATCAGGTCCAGATTATCGGGATTTTCTACGGTGGTCAGAACTATGAGGCGATTCTTCAAGACGAGGACTAACGTTAACTTCGTCACGCGACTGATCCTTCGAGCTCGTCATCTAGCCCGTCCTCTGGACGGGCTTTCTTGTTTCTGGACCCGGCTACCATGCCGGGTCTTCTGCTTTCAGGAGGTTCCATGGCCACTGCCGTTGCCCTACCCGCCCCTGTGCTGCCGTTCGGCCCGCCGCAGGAAGAACTCAAACCCGTTGCTGTCGTAACCACGGAGCATTCACTCCTTGAGATCGACCGAGAGATGGATGTTCTTTTCGATCGCATCCAGGACGAACTCGAGGAGACCGGTGAGCCGAGTGAGGAGAGTAAGAACCGCTTTCAGCAGCTCTGCGACGTGTTCGGTGACAAGGTCGATCGCATCGGCCGGTTTATCCGGGTGATGGAAGCCCGGGCAGCCTATTGCAAAGGGGAATCGGCCCGGCTTGCTACCCGCGGAAGGATTGCCGAAAACAAGGTCTACCAGACCAAGGCCTTCATCCTGTACTTCCTTCAGAGCCGGGAGGTCACCAAAATGGAGGGCAAACAATTCACTCTGCGGCGCCAGAAGAACCCGCAAGATTCGGTCCGGATCACTGATCCGGCGCAGATTCCGTTACGGCTGAAGAGGGTCGAGGCTCGATTTGACGGAGAACTCTGGGAGCAGATAATCGCAGCCGTGCCAGCCGACACGCGAGCCCTTCTCGTTGCCGGCATTCAGGAGACGACGCCTGTGAACGATGCCATCAAGCAGGCCATCGCGCGGAAGGAGGACGTAGCCGGCGCCACTGTCACGCGTGGCTATCACGTTCGGGTGGCATAGCTCGAGGGCCAGCAGCCACTGGAAGATTGACCGGCTCGGGAAGCATCTCCACCCTCTCCAGGGTTACGGGTGTGACCGGCAGAGTGATCACCTCTGCCATCGGCGCAGGAGCCGGTGCATGCTTGGCTCGTTCGCGTTCCAAGTCTTTCCAGACAGCGTCGGCCGTTTCCCCCACACCACCCTTCTCGACCAGTTCACGAGCCATGGCAGTCAGCAGATCCTCGTTGGCGTCGAGCGACTGCAGCCCTTCGCCGGAGAACTTACCTTCCATCATGAGCGCGACCAGCATCTTCTTGCCCATGTGCCGGATGCAGGTCTCCTGCATGGTCTCGCTGTAGGCCAGGAACTTCACCCGGACTGGCAGATGCTGCCCGATCCGCCACGATCGCCGGCTTGCCTGGCGAAGCGTGTGGAGCGAGTACCCGGTCTCGTAAAAGTAAAGTGTCGGGAAGGCCAGCAGATCCAGGCCTGTCTCCACCAGCCGGGGATGGCAGATGACGACTTCTATCCCTTCCTTCAGCTGCTTCTCGTACCAGGCCTCCCGCTTATCGGTGGCCACCGTGGAGCGAAGGACCGCCACGCGGAAGCCAGCCTGCTGGAGCACAGCGGCCAGGCGCCCCGTCACGTCGTGCTTACCCGTGAAGGTGGCATAGACCTGACACCGCCTGCCCTGTCGCAGCTCTTCCCGGATGTCCTCGATCAGGCGCTGCTCTTTGGCGTAGATCTCGGTTTGTGGAAGGCTGGGCGGCTTGGTCACGAAGAAGGGCACCATGCAGCCCTCCTTTGGGTCGTACTTCTTGCCCCAGATCTCCTCGATATCGAAGGGGTGGTCCGGATACAGCAGAAGCGTGTTGAGCATGACGCTCATCAGGCTCTTGTTGCCCCGGTGCTCCTTCATGGCGGAGGTGATGTCCTTTTCGATCGCCTCGTAAGCTTTCGCAAGGTCGGGGTCCATGTCCACCGTGAGCACGGTTTCCTCGTAGGAGGGCAGCTGGTCCGAAATGTCCTCGAGCGTGATGAACGCGGTCGATTCCATCAGGTACTTGCCGAAGAGCAGCGGCGAGGCTCCGGGTTTGCGGAGGACCTGCACCGTGCGCTTCTGGGCCTTGGAGCAGGCGTTGTCGGTCTCCCGGACCTTCTCCACAGTCTCAAGAACTCCGTACTGCTCCTGGAAGTCCCGCCGTCCCTGACTGCCAGCCTCGTATCCCGCCGCCACCATCCGCCGCGGTTCCATGCGGTAGAAGATGTTGAAGAGATCGTCGGCGTACCCGCCCATCAAGGTGCCCGTCAGCGCAATAAGCTTCTCTGGCTCTGTTGCATTAACCGAGCGTTGTGATCTGGTGGGCTCTACGATGAGTTCATGTTCAAGCGTCGTCGTTTCCCGGTTGAGATCATCCTGCTCTGCGTTCGCTGGTACTGCAAGTACGGGATC
>JAABUO010001793.1_pt1 | contig 27197 bp, 30 predicted proteins | sample 5559291 | NCBI WGS metagenome assembly JAABUO01 (sample SAMN10711878, study PRJNA513372) | rock metagenome | isolation source: Antarctica rocks | place: Antarctica: Victoria Land, Finger Mt sud | reverse complement strand
GATTAGGACGCTTTGTCCGCAGGACGCTCTCGTTCTCGAAGACGGACCAGATGCACGAAAACTGTCTTAGGCTGTTTCTACACGAGTACAACAAACAACGTCTAACAACTTAAATAAAGACACTACCCAAAAGTGCTTGCGGCAAAGGGCCTGCACGTCTTTGGAAGCGTCCGAAAGGAAGGCGACAAAGAGCGCCTCCGCAGCGAGTTCGGCGACGCGGTGACGCCACTGGTGTTTGACGTCACGGACGAGGCGGCGGTTCAAGCCGCCGCGCAGGACGTGCGGGAACACCTCGCGGGCAGTACCCTCCGGGGATTGGTCAACAACGCCGGCATCAGCGTGGTGGGGCCGCTTGAGTACCTTCCCCTCACGGAATTCCGCCAGCAGCTTGAAGTCAGCCTTGTCGGGCCTCTGATCGTCACGCAGGCGTTCCTGCCGCTGCTGGGAGCGGACCATGCCTTGACGGGAAAGCCGGGCCGGATCGTCAACATCAGCTCTGTCGGCGGCAAGATCGCCTATCCGTTCCTGGGCGGCTATCACGCCGCCAAGTTCGGATTGGAGGCCATTTCAGAGACGCTGCGGCGGGAACTGATGATACATGGGATTGATGTCGTGGTCGTGCGGCCGGGGTCGGTCGTGACGGCGATTTGGGACAAGGCGGAATCTGCGGATTATGGGTCGGAGTACGCTTCCACGGAGTACGCCGGGGCGTTGGCGAAGTTCGTCAAAGGTATGACCCAGGGCGGGCGCAAGGGCTACCCGCCGGAGCGGATCGGCCAGACCGTCTGGAAGGCGCTGACGGCGGCAAGGCCGCGCACTGCTTATGAAGTCGTTCCCCAAGCGCTGCAAAATTGGGTTCTACCCCAGCGGCTGCCCAAGCGGACGCTCGACCGCATGATTGCGAAGCAGCTTGGATTATCGCGCGAATGAAAGCACATCTGTCGAATAAACCAAAGTAGAATAAACCAACAATTGAAGGAGGACGTACCATGACCACATTAAAGAACCCATCGGTTCCGGCTTCGGTGCGGCAGCCACCGCTGGGGACGTCATGCAGGACATCCATCTGTCCGGCAGGATCGCAATTGTTACCGGCGGCGCGTCTGGCATAGGAACAGAAACTACGCGGGCGCTCCGCTCCGCAGGTGCCAGAGTGATTGTCCCAGCGCGTAACCCGGAGAAGGCTCAAGCGGCGCTGGAGGGCATTAACGGTGTTGAGATAGAAGCAATGGACCTGATGGACCCAGCTTCAATCGATGCCTTTGCGGAACGGTTTCTTGCTTCCGGCCAGCCGCTGCACATCTTGGTCAACAGCGCGGGTGTGATGGCGGCACCGCTCATTCGTGACGCGAGAGGCTATGAGTCACAGTTCGCCACGAACCATCTCGGTCATTTCCAGCTTACGGCGCGGCTTCTGCCCGCCCTGCGCTGGGCGCATGGAGCACGGGTGGTTGCCGTGTCGTCGCTGGGACACCGCCGCTCGCCCGTCGTGTTCGAGGACCCCAACTTCGAGCACCGCGATTACGACCCCCTGTTAGCTTATGGGCAGTCAAAGACAGCCAACATCCTGTTCGCACTTGCGCTGGACGAGCGCGAAAAGGCCGCAGGAGTACGGGCCTTTTCCCTCCATCCGGGCGGCGTCTTTGGCCCCGGCATGGAAAAGTACCTTTCCGCGGAGAGCCTTCGGGCGGTCGGCATGATCGACGAGAATGGAAAGCCGATTCTTGACCTAAAGAAAGGCTTTAAGACCGCCGAGCAGGGAGCGGCGACCAGCCTTTGGTGCGCGGCAAGTCCCCAGCTTAATGGGATGGGCGGGGTCTACTGCGAGAACTCAGACATAGCGCCGATCATGTCCGATCAGGATCAGCATGGCTTGATTCCCTTTGGCGTCATGCCTTTTGCGGTTGACCCCGAAGCAGCTGATCGTCTTTGGGATCTGAGCGAACGGTTTCTGGGCCGCCGGTTTGGGGCATGACGCGGCTATTTGGGTATGATAAGGCCACAAAACGCAATCTCGAAGGAAAACACTTATGACACAAGCTGTTCGCTTTCACGAACTAGGCGGCCCGGAAGTACTAACACTGGAAGAAGTCAGTGTCCGTGAGCCGGGGCAGGACGAAGTCGCACTCAAAGTGGAAGCTGTCGGCCTCAACCGGGCCGAGAGCATGTACTACCACGGGCAGTATTTCGAGCAGCCGCAGTTTCCCGCCGGCCTCGGCTATGAGGCCGTCGGCGTCGTGACGGCTGTCGGCCCCGGAGTTTCCTCAGACTTAGTGGGGCAGAAGTTCGGCACCATTCCCGGCTACTCCATGAACAAGTATCCGGTGCTTGCTGGAGAAGCCGTCGTCCCGGCGAGCGTGCTGGCGGCGTTGCCTCCGGCGCTTTCAGCCGTTGAAGGCGCGGCGGCCTGGATGCAGTACTGCACGGCTTACGGGGAATTGGTCCCGCTCGGCCATGTCGGCCCCGGCGATTTTGTGTTGATCACGGCGGCCTCGTCAAGCGTCGGCCTCGCCGCAATCCAGATTGCGAAAACTGAGGGCGCGGCGGCGATCGCGACAACGCGCACTTCCGCCAAGAAGCAGCAGCTACTGGATTTAGGCGCGGATTACGTTGTCGCCACTCAGGAAGAAGACCTGCCCGCCCGCGTCGCCGAGATCACCGGCGGCAAAGGTGCACGTGTCATCTTTGATCCTGTCGGCGGTGATTATATCGGCACTTTAGTTCAGGCAGCGGCGGTGGAAGGCACGATTTATCTTTATGGTGCTCTTTCCGGTCAGCCGACGCCCTATCCCATGTCCGGCTCTATGAAAGCCGTCGCCCTCACCGGTTATACGTTCGGTGTGCTGCGGGACACGCCGGAGCGCTGGGAAGCGATGAAAAAGTATATCTACGACAAGCTTGACGACGGCACGTTCAAGCCGAAGGTAGACCGCGTGTTCCCGCTTGCCAAGGCCGCAGACGCTTATCGCTATCTGGAAAGCAATGCCCAAGTCGGCAAAATCGTCATCACAATATAAGATCTATGGACAATACAAATCAAGACAACGCCCTACTTGCGCCCTACATTGAACGCGCCCGCGAGCTTTTTGTACGCGAGCCGACGAACCCGATCCTGAAGCCGGGCGATATGCCGTTCCCGTGCAAAGCCGTCTGCAACCCCGCGGCGCATATCGTAGACGGCGAAGTCCTGCTGCTGCTTCGGGTCATCAGCCACGAAGACAAGTCCTACCTTCATGTCGCGCGCTCTGCCGACGGCGTCGGCGGCTGGCGCATCGAGCCGGTGCCTCTGCTGTCGCCGGACGAAGGCGCAGGCTGGTACGATAATTTGGGCTGCGAAGATGCCCGCATTACCTATGTTAAAGAGCGTGGCGAGTATGTCATCACCTATGTCGGATACTCGCGCTACGGCGCGGGGGTGTGCCTAGCAACTACCCAGGATTTCAAGTCGGCGACGCGCCTCGGCATGGTCATCCATCCCTACAACAAAGACGCCGTGCTGTTCCCGCGCAAAATCGCCGGCAAGTACCGGATGCTGCACCGGCCGACGTCGGGGCCGCTGGAAAACATTTGGATCTCGGAAAGCGACGATTTGATTCAGTGGGGCAGCCCGCGCTGCGTTTTAGAAGAAGCCGAAGCGCCAGGCTGGGACAGCGGCAAGGTCGGGGCCGGCCCGCCGCCGCTGGAAACGCATGACGGCTGGTTTTTGATCTTCCATGGCGTAATGCAGGTCGGCAATAGCTGGGAGTATCGGTTCGGCCTGGCACTTTTGGACAAAGAAAACCCTAACCTGCTGTTGCGGCGCTGGCCGGAATGGGTCTTCGCACCCCAGGAGCCGTATGAGATGCGTCCCGATAATCCCGGCGTCGTGTTCCCGACGGGAATGGTCATCAAAGATAACCGGCTCCTGGTCTATTACGGGGCCGCCGATACGACGGTGGCGCTCGCGTCTGCCGAAATTGACGTGCTGCGCCAGTTCCGGCAGGCTTTGCCGCCAGCGCTTTAGGTAAAGAACCGCGAGTTAAAGAATAAGTGGGTATAATGACGGCATGAAAGTTCGGGTGACGATGAATGTTGCGGGGCGGCAGGTGGATGAAACGCTGAGCGGCCCGGATGCGGACAATGTTCTGGCCCAGGCCAAAGCGCAGGTGACGAAAGAGCTTGGCTGGAAGGGTTTGTTCCTGAATGCCCTGACGCCGCTGGCTTTTGCCCAAAAAGCGATTGAACTCTACAACAGCTCGCACAAGACGGCTTATGCCGTGCCGAAAAGCGCCGACGAGTTCTTTGCGCTCGGCCAAGATTTAGGCTACATCACTTTCCTGCCCGAATAGCAGAATAGTTCTAGCGAGAAGCATTATGGTAAACTATGATGACATTCCCTTGTTTCCGCTGCATGTCGTCTTGTTTCCAGACATGCCTCTACCCCTGCACATCTTCGAGCCGCGCTACCGCGAGATGATCCTACGCTGCCGCGAGGAAAAGTCGCTGTTCGGCATTACGCTCATTCAGAGCGGCGCGGATATTGGCGCTGAGGCTGTGCCGCGCTCGGTCGGCACTCTGGCCCGAATCGCGCAGTACGAAGAGATGCCGGACGGCCGCATGAACATCCTAGTGTTCGGCGAGTCCCGGTTTCGGATCACGCGGACGTTTCACGACAAGCCGTATCTGTCTGCGTCCGTGAGCCTCATTCAAGAGGAACCGGCAGATGAAGAAGCGATCCAGCCGGACTTCGAGGCCGTCGCGTCGCTGTTCCGGGCTTACTTACAGTCGCTGTTCGCCATGAGCGGACGGGCGCTCAGCACACTTCAGCTCCCCCAGGACGCCGAGTATCTATCCTATGCCGTTGCCAGCGTTCTGCAAGTCCCGCCGCACGAAAAGCAGGCGCTTCTCGAAATGACAGAGACAGAGCGGCGCTTGCAGCGTGAGATCGAGATGTTAAGTACCGAGATTGAAGCGCAGGACACGCTGCAATCGGTAGTCGGCGGCCTGAGTGTCCCCGTAGACACGCAGGAGCTGGGCAAGCTGGCCTCGCTCAACTAAGCGGATTTAGGCAAGCAGCCCAATAGAAAGCGGCGCATTTTGCCGGCGAAACGCTACGTGATTATTGGGGCCGGTGCGGCTGGCCTCAGTTTGTGTCATGCTTTGCTTGAACGCGGTGTCACAGACGACATTGTTGTCTTGGATCAGAAGCCAGAGTTCAGGGATGACCGGACTTGGTGCTTCTGGGATACTGCCCCTCACCCGTATCGCAGCCTCGCGTCTTTCTGCTGGCCGCGCTGGGATGTGATGACAGAAGGTGGCCCGGCCTCCCAAACATCCGCTCGCGGCGGCTATGCCTGCCTGCGCGGCATTGACTTCTACACCTACGTTGCAGAAATCGCCGCTTGTGCTCCGAACGTCACTCTGAAACTCGGCTGCCCGGTTGAGAGCTTTCGGCAGACTGCTTCTGGTGTCACCGTGACAGCCGGGGGCGAGACTTGGCAGGCAGACGCAGTCTTTGACAGTCGCCCGCGCCCGGCTCCGCCCGGCGGATTGTCGTTTTCGCAGCACTTCTTCGGCCAGTTCCTCCGCATCCCGGCCCCGGCCTTTGACCCATCACGCTGCACACTGATGGACTTCCGCGTGTCACAGCAGCACGGGCTGCATTTTGTGTATGTTCTGCCGTTCTCACCGACGGAAGCGCTGGTCGAAAACACTTATATTCAGCCCATTGACGCGGAAAAGATAGAAGCAGAGCAGCACCGGCAGGAGATCCGTGCGTATCTTGCGGAGGCCTATTCTCTGGATGCGTTTAGCGCTCAGCGGGAAGAAGCCGGGGCGATCCCGATGACGACCCAGCCGTTCCCGAAGCGTGACGGGCGCGTCTTTTTCATCGGCACGGCCGGTGGCTGCTCCAAGCCGTCGAGCGGCTACACGTTTACCCGCATTCAGGAGCAGTGCCGGCAGATTGCGGACGCGGTCCAAGCGGGAACACTGGAGAGCTTTCAGGAAACGCCGCCTTCCAGTCGCTACCGCTTCTTTGACGCTGTGTTTTTGCAGGCGCTTCGTGACGACCCGGCTGCGTTCCCCGGCTACTTCCACCGCTTGTTCACCCGCGTACCGCCGGACACGCTGACGGCCTTTCTTTCGGAGACCAGCACATGGACCGGCGATCTTCAAATCATTCGCGCTCTCCCGCTCAGGCCCTTCCTGACGGCAGCGCTGCGGGCCGCACCCCTGCTGCTTCCCCTGCATCGGACCGAGCAGCGGCAGCCGCGCCTCTCCGCGCCTGGCTGACGCTTCCTGCCTGGCTGACACTCATCACCGTTCTTTTGTTCTCGTGCGTGTTCCCCACCCTTGCCGTCCGCTGGCAGTTCTGGCCGTTCGTGCTGGGCATGGTCTTTTTGGGCCTGCCGCATGGGGCTTTAGACCATCTTGCGCCGCTGTTTATCCTGCACAAGCGTTTGACACTCCGTTACTTGGTTCTCTTCGTTCTTGGCTACGCGGCTCTTGTCGTCATCTACCTGGTGTTCTGGCACTTGTTCCCCTTGGCGGCACTGGCCGTCTTTCTGCTCTGCTCGTGGCTGCACTGGGGGCAGGGAGACGCCTACTTTTTGCGGGTGTTTGACGCGCAGCCCGCACCGCGCTCAGGGGGCGGACGCTTCTTGATCTGGGCCGTGCGCGGCGGGCTGCCGATCCTGCTGCCGCCGCTCGCGCACCCGCAGGCATTCGCGCAGGTGGCAGGCGGCATTCTGAGCTGGTATGGAAGCAGGGAGGACTGGGCGCTGACGGGAGCGCAGCAGGGCACCGGGCTGGCCGTGCTGGCGCTGACAATCGCGGCATACTTGTGGCAGTCCTGGCACCTCAGCAAAAGCGCGTTCTGGCGGGATGCCGGGGAAGTGGCCTTGCTGCTGGTCTATTTTCTGGTTGTCCCGGCCATCTTGGCGGTGGGGATTTATTTTTGCGTGTGGCACTCGGCGCGGCATATCGCCCGGCTGATGCTGCTGGACGACGCAGACCGCAGGCCGCTGGCGCTGGGACAGGTCGGGCGGTGCATTCTGCGGTCGGCGGTGCAGGCTCTGCCGATGACTTTAGGCGCTCTCGGGTTTCTGGCGGGCCTGTTCTGGTGGCAGGGGCGCAGCCATGTCGGAGTTGGCAGCTTTGTATTTTTGTACTTGTCGTTAATCGCCGCGCTGACATTCCCGCACTTTCTGCTGGTGCTATGGATGGACAGGGAAGAGTTCAGCCAGGATGGCGGCGACTCCGTCGTCGTCAGCGGGCGGCGCGATTTTCTGGGCGATGGACTTTAGCTCCGGCTTCCCGTTGTCCATCGCCACGCCCGTGCCGGCCCATTCCAGCATCGGCAGGTCGTTGAACGAGTCGCCGAACGCCGCGCACTCGTCCGCCGTGAGGCCCAAGCGCGACGCAGTTTCGGCAAGCGCCCGGCCTTTGCTGACGTCCGGGTCCATGAACTCCAGATACTCGTCTTCTGTTTTCGTGATATAGAGCGTTTTGCCGAACACGCCCTGAAAGTAGGTCAGCAGGCGGTTCGTCGTTTCCAGCGTGTCTATCAAGAGCAGCTTTGTCGGACGCTGCCCGTCCATCTCGCCCAGATTGCCGGTGATGTGCGCCACTGTTCCCGTGCGCTTCTCGTAGATGTCCACCCATTTCGTTTGGTCGCGGACATAGAGCTTATCGTTCAGGTAGTAGTTCAGGTGGTAGCCGTGCGCCGCGCAGTAGGCAACAATCTGCGCCGCCGCGTCCGCCGGAAGCGGCTGATGAAACCACAAGTCGCCGCCGTGCGTTCGGATCATCGCCCCGTTGTAGGCGATAATCGGGGCGCTTAATGGCAAGTCTAGCTGCGCCGCGAACTTGTCTATCGTCACCCACTGCCGCCCAGACGCCAGCACAATCTGCGCCCCGTTGCGGACTGCCTCCCGCACCCCCGCCGCGTTTCCCTGCGTAATGTCATGGGTCCCGCTGTGCAGCAGTGTACCATCTAAGTCAATTGCGGCGAGTTTATAAGTCATAGTTTACTTTCCGGGCACAGCGGGTGCGGGCTGAGGAGCGGGATGATAGAATTGCTGGATCAGCTTCGTGTACTCTGCCAGCGAACTTAAACCAACTGACGCGCGGCGCTGGTCCACATGGGCGGGGTCTTCTATCAGCTGCGGGACAAACTGGCCTTGTGGATTCGTAAAGAATTGGGTGCCTTAGACTTGGGGCTTGCCCTCCCCGCGCAGAATGCGGTCGGTCAGCAGCGCATAGTCGGCAGGGTGCGCTTGCCCTTGCTTGACGGCGGCTTGAAGCAGCGGCAGGCAGCGTTTTTGAAAGGCTTTGTCTTTGCCGGAATGCTGAACAATTACCCAGGCGTCTGTTTCGCCTTCCGTTCCCACTAAATCAAAGCCGGGCCAGCCATGCTGCCGGATAATCTGCTTCAGCCGCGCTTGGTCTGCCGCGTCAATTTGATGCACCTGTGCAGCTATTGCTGGTTTTTCCATTCGGCGGCAGGTAGGAGGCGCAAACTCTGGTCGCGGTCGTTTAGCAGAGCCAGCGTCTGCACCAAAGGCGTGTCGGCTATCTCCGTCATGCGCCATTGTCCCTGCTCCTGATGCCATTGTTCCTCCGTGACCCAGACATGGAAGTAGGGCGGGGGCAGTTCCGGCAGAGGCTTTGGGAACGTGAAGTCTAGGCGGCGGATGACGACTGCTTCCGCCGTATTGCCGTGAATGTTCAGCGACTTGATGCGAGTGTTTGCCGCCGCAGAGGACGTGCCATCAAAGTCATCTATGAGTTCCGCTTGGAACTGGGCCGGGGTCAGCGCGGCGTTCCATTTGACGCGCTTGAAATCGGGCGCGAGGAAGGCCATGATGGCCGGGACATCGCGCCGGGAATAAGCAGCGTCTAGGCTGGCGTAAGAAGCGCGGATTTGCAGGTCAGGGGTGTCGGCGGCATGGGCGGGAATTGCAACGAGGAGATAAAATAGGAAAAGGGCGGATGCCGCCAAGAACCCACCCCGGCACAAGTGCCGACCCTCCCGAAGCGGGAAGGTGCGGAGTTTTAGATAACATCGTGGCACAAACCTCTTACTTTTGCCGCTTCGGGAGGGGAAGCCGCTTGCGGCGGGGTGGGTTCTTGGCGGCATCAGATACTCCTCAAAACAGCGTGGATTTTGGCTCGGCTTTAGCGGTCTTGGCTTTATCGCGGGCAGCGCTCAGATCATCAATGAGAGTCTGGCGGGACTGGTCGTAGGCTTCGCCTTCCTGGCGCAGGATGTAGGCGGGATGCAGGGCGGCCATCGCGTAGCGGACGTAGCGGCTCTCGAACCACTGGCCGCGCTCCTGAGTCATCTTGAAGTTCTTGTGGATGATCGCGTTCGCGGCGGGTGCGCCGAGGCACAAAATGACAAGCGGCTGGATTGTCGCGATCTGCTTGTCCAGCCAGAGCGGAATGCAGGTTCCCGACTCATCGGCGCGGGGCGGGCGGTTCTTGATCTTGCCTGCTTCTTCCAGCGTCGGGCGGCACTTGACGACGTTTGTGATGTAGATATGCTTGCGGAGCATTCCGGCTTCGCGCAGGCATTCATCCAGCAGCTTGCCAGCGCGACCGATAAACGGCAGGCCAGTGGCGTCTTCGTTGGCTCCCGGCCCTTCGCCGACCAGCATCAGCGGGCTGTCGGCGCTGCCGTCGCCGAAGACGACCTTCGTCCGGGTTTCCGACAAATCGCAGGCCGGGCAGGTGCTGGCCTCGGTTGCCATTTCGAGCATGATCCGCGCTTTTTCACTTGTCGCTTGCTGTCCGTCCGCCATCTCGTTCCCTTCCCATTTTGTAGTATTCAGACCCCCTAGCCCCCACCACCGTTTGAACGGGGGCGGGGAACCGGATAGAGAAGGATTGCTCTTCTGTACTTCTCATGTTCCCCCATGATTGGGGGCTAGGGGGTCTTCTCCCAGGCATCGCGCAGGAGAAGGCAGGAGTGCTCAAGCGCATCCGGCATAACTTTGACATCGGTCAAGACCGGCATGAAGTTCGTGTCGCCGTTCCAGCGCGGGACAACGTGCAGGTGCAGATGGTCCGCAATACCGGCCCCGGCGGCAACGCCCAAATTCATGCCCAGATTGAAGCCTTCGGGATGCATGGCTTTATTAAGCGCCGCTTGTGCGGTTTTCGCCAGTGTCAGCAGCTCAAGCGTCCCGGCGTCGTCTAACTCGGTGAGCTTGGCGGTGTGCGGGTACGGCACGACCATCAAATGCCCGTTATTGTAAGGAAACTTGTTGAGAATGACAAATGTCGACGTGCCGCGATAGACAATCAAATTAGCGACATCGTCTGTCGAAGCCGCCGCGTCGCAGAAAACGCAGCCTGTCGCACTTTTCGGCTTTCCCGGCTGCTCAATATAAGCCATGCGCCACGGCGCGTAGAGTCGTTCCATGCTGTTCTTCTCTGAATGCGAGATACCCAAAAAGGCAAAAATCTTCCGCAAGGCATAGGCAATGCGGAAGATAAAGATGCGAAGAATGACCCTACGCAGAATCGAACTGCGACTTACGCCGTGAGAGGGCGCCGTCCTAACCGTTAAACGATAGGGCCACAAGCAAGGGAGCGCAGTGGGCGGTGGCCTTTTGCGTTCCGAGAGGTATAATACCCAAAAGACAGCAAATTGTCAAGAAAGAATCAAGAAGAGTATCTCTGCGTAGAGAGTGCCTTTGAGGTATCCCTGTGGCGAAGCGGAAACGGTACGATGATATCATGCTGCTGGCAGCCGGCGAGGAAGTGCCGGGGCATCAAACACGGTATACAATTGACAGCGTGGTCGGGCTGGGTGCTTACGGCGCGGTCTATCAGGCCCGTGACCCGCAGGCGGTGGGCCGGCAGATCGCGCTCAAAGAGTTTTTCCCGGCGCGGCACCCCCGCGACCAAGCTCCGCTGCAGGCGCTCTTTGACCGGGAGCGGACAGTCGGGATGCAGGCAAGCCCCCACCCGCTGATGCCGACGTTTTACGAAGCATTCCAGAGCGACGGCCACTACTATATCGCCCAGGAGTTTATTGTCGGCGCGACGCTTGACGATATTATCGCCCGGCGTCATCCCCTGCCCCGTCTTTGGACATTAAAATGGTCGGTCAGCCTGTGCGACGCTCTCGCATTTCTGCATTCCCGGCAGATCGTTCACCATGATCTCAAGCCCGCGAACATTCGCATTACGCCGCAGGGCCATCTGACCCTGCTGGACTTCGGGGCCGCTCAGTATTTCGGCGCGGGCCATGAAAACGATGCGCCCGCCGAGCTGTACGGCACGGAAGGCTACCTGCCGCCGGAGCTTGAGGGCGACGGCCAGTGGTTTGCCGACGTTCGCACGGACATCTTCGCGATGGGCGCTATTCTCTACGAAATGGTCGCCGGGGCTGCGCCGGATCAAGAGATGATTAACCAGCGCTCCATGTACATCACGAACTCGCTGATCCAGCAGCCGAACGCCGACCTGAACTTGGCGCGGCTTATCAACAAGGCGCTTTCTTATAATACCGAGTACCGCTACGCCAGCGCGGGCGAGTTTCTGCAGGAGCTGCGCCAGATCGCTCCGCCGGTGCTGCTGGTTAACCGCAAGCATCTGCGGTTCGGTGAGGTGCCGAGCGGGCGGCTCGCAACGCCCCTAACGGTCTCGTTTTACAATGCCGGCGGCGGCCAGATCAGCGGCGAAATCAAAGCCCGTGCGCCCTGGATTAACGTCTCCAGCAAACGCTTTACCGGCAACGAGAACGAGATCACCGTGCGCGTTGACCCGGCCAAGACGCCCGAGCGCGGCAAACTCATCGCGGGGCGTCTGGAAATCAGCAGCGACGACCAAACCGGCCCGCAGGGCGAAAACATCCCCGGCGACAAGTGGTCGGTGGAATGCAGTGTCAGCTTCGCGCCGTCACCGGGGCAGATCGTCGTCAACAACCAAGAAATGGGCCAAATTGCGCCTCTGACGCTGGCCGGACGGCGCGGACAGGACATTTCCGGCAGCTTCACGCTGAAGAACGTCGGCGAGTCACCAATTGAGTTTCAAATCGCGCCGCTTGCCGAAGGCGCAACGGGTGGTGTCGGCAGACCGATAGACGGGCTGCGAGCTATGCCGCCGGAAGGAACGCTTGCAGCCGGCCAAAGCCTGCCGATTCAGGTCACGGTGCCGGGCGCGGATCTGCCCCCCGGCACTTACCAGAGCGGACTCGCCGTGCGTTCACCGTCCAGAGCGCCGCTTGTCGTTCCTCTGAGCATTCAGGTCCAGTCCGCGCTGGGCTTTCTGAAGACAAGGCTGACGGGGCGCTAACGCCTATTCTTTCATCTTCAGTATCAGCTTCACCGGGACGTTTGTCTGCCCCTGGGCGATTTGGGACAGCGTCACCAGCGAGTAGCCCCTGGCCCGCAGGCCGCTGACCAGTTCAGGGATGGCCGCCGTGGTGACATCGGGGCCGTTGTGCATCAGCACGATCGAGCCGGGATGCACATGGGCCAGCACATACTGCGTGAGGCCAGACGGAGAGCCGAGGTCTTCGTAATGAAGCGCGTCTACGGTCCAGTACGCCACCGACAAGCCGTACTGATGGGCGAGATGCTGGATAGCCGCGTTAGCGTTGCCGCCGGGCGGGCGAAAGAAATGCGGCTGATGGCCGGTCAGCGCTTCAATGGTCACGCTGCCGCGCAGTATTTCACTTTCGGCGTTTGACCCCAGCACGAGGTTCATGTTGGGGTGCGTGTACGAGTGGTTTTCCACTTCGTCCCCGCTTTCGGCCATGCGGCGCAGGAGCGCCGGGGTGGCGGCGGCGCGGGAGCCGACGACAAAGAACGTCGCGGGGGCGTGTGCTTTTTCAAGCGCGTCCAGTAGGGCAGGCGTTTTGGCAAGGCTGGGGCCGTCATCAAATGTCAGCGCGATCTGCTTCAACTTGCCGTTCCCGCTGCTGAGACTCAGAAGGCTCGGCGGCGGGCCGAACAGGGCCTGCGCCGTGTTCCGGCCGTTTCGGTAGCCGGGGTCCAGCGCCGCCGCGTTCGCCAGATGCGTTCCCGCGCCGACAGTGTCCCCGGCAGTGCGGAAGGCCTGAGCCAGTGTCCATTCGGCGACTTTGCGGCACGGACGCAGGGCGAGCAGGTTCCACAGCCGCACTTTGAGCGCGTCCATGCCGGGGTCGCCCGCCTGGCGCACGGCAGCCGCGTTCCGATTGCTGACCCGCACCGTTTCAGTCTCCGTCACCAGCGCGTTCCCCATCACGTCTACCGCTTGTAGCTCCACCACATGCGTACCATTGGCAACCCGCGCGGTATTCCAGGTGAACGTGAACGGCGGCTGGCTGACCATCGCCGCCATCTGCCCATCCACGGAGTAGGACAAGAGCGCCGTCCGGCTCGGCAGCGTCTGCGGCGGGTTCAGGTCCACAATGCCCGAGCACGCCTGCACGGCTCCGGTGTGATGTGTAGCCGCCTGGACATCTCCTGACAAGCGATCTGCGTACATCTGCTGTATTTCCGGCTCCAGAACGCTTGGCTCCAGCGGCAGGTTTGCCTCAAACAGCGGGCGCAGGCCGTCCTGCTCCCGGACAACGGGGACACCATCCGGCGCTGCCAGGAACCTCGCCAGCCGCGCCGCGCCGTCTTTTGGGTCGGCCTGATAAGCCGCCATCGCCGCCACTTCTGCCGCCAGTGCGCTGCCTACGCCGGCCTGACCGACAAACGCGGTTGCGCCGGCGTCGTTTCCTGCTAATAGGGCAACATAGGCCTGCGCGGCTGCCAGATCACTGGTTTCCGCTTCCGTCAAAGAGTGCTGCTGCCGCAAATCCGCCAGCCGGTCGGAGGCCAGCCCTAAGTTCTGCCCGAACAAGTCACAGAGCGCTAGACCATACAGGGCTGCCGGTTCCAGTGCACTGTTCTGCGAGTTTTGGCTGGCGCGATTGAAGTCCTTGCGGGCAAACTTCAGGCTGCCGACATACAGCGCCGCCGTGCCGCGCACTTCGTAGGGCAGCGCGGCGTCCGGGTAAGCCGTGACTAAGTTCTGCGCCGCGTCTTCCGCTTCGCCGTAGCGCCCAGACTCCAGCAGATGCAGCGCATACCCGGCTTGCGACTCATACACGGCCCGCAGGTCATCGGCAGATGCCGCCGATCCAGTTAATCCCATCCAAAGCGCGGTAACCGCTGCCGCCCCGATTTTCGTGCTTGCTGTCAATCGTCAACATCCTTTAATCCGTGAAACAATTTCACGCACCCAAAACATTTCGTTACAGTATAGCACACTCCTACTTAGCAAAGGCCTTGCGGACCATCTCGCGGCAGACCGGGGCGGCAGCGGCGCGCCCTGCGCCGCCGTTCTCCACCACGCAGGCGAACGCGAGCGTCGGACGCACTGCCGGGGCGAAGCCGACAAACCAGGAGTGCGACAGGCCGTCGCCGCGTCCGTTCTGGGCGCTGCCGGTCTTGCCGGCCACGGAGACAGGCAGGCCGTCGAAGACGCCTCGCGCAGTGCCGTCCGTGACAACTCCTGCCAGCATCGCCTGCATTTGTGCGGCTTGAGCGGGCGTCATGGCTTCGGTTCCGGCAGATAGCTTTTGGCCTTTCACGAACATAGGCGGCAGAAGACGGCCATTGTTGGCGACAGCCTGCGCGACGCGAGCCATTTCGAGCGGCGTCACCTGCACCGCGCCCTGCCCGTAAGCGCAGTCCGGCAGGTCTTCCGCGAGTTTTTGGAGCGGCGGCATGTAGGAGAGATCAAATCTCTGCTGCGCGGTTTGCTCTAAAGCAGGTGCTCCTAAAGCGATGCCGAGATGGGCGAAATAGATGTTGCAGGAGACCCGCAGGGCATTTGCCATGTCCGTGTCGCCATGCGGCACGAAGCCTTCTTCATCGGTGATACGCCGGCGGGAGTAGTTGTGGCCGCCGAAGTGCCAGAAGACGTTAGTGTCAGTGTGGCGGCAGACGAAGGTCTTGTCTGTCAAGCCATTTTCTAAACCCGCCGTCGCCGTCACAATCTTAAACGCCGACCCCGGCGGATACAGGCCTATCGCGGCACGGCTGAACACCGGGCCGTCGGGCTGAGACTGAAGCGCGGCCCAGCTTGCAGGATTCAGCGCCGCCGGGTCAAAGGTTGGGGTAGACGCAAGCGCCAGCACTTCCCCGGTCGCGGCATCCATCAGGACCGCCGCGCCTTTGTTCTTTGGCCTGCCCGTGCGCCGGTCCCGAACCTGCCCGGCATACTTGTACAGGGCATCTGTAGCGGCTGCTTGCAGCCCTTTGTCGAGTGTCAGCGTGACATTCTCTGGATGCGGCGTGCGGTGGAACGGCAGATTTTGCGTGCGATACGGCGTCAGCAGGTTCGTGTAACTCGCAAAGCCGCGCAGGCGGTCATCGGCCCCCAGCGGGTTAGATGCAGAGCGCGGGCGCTCGACGGCCCACACGATCTGTGAGAACGCTGGGCCGCCGGAGTAGACGCGCGGCCTGCCTTCCGGGTTGAGCAGTGCAGTTTGTCCGGGTTCCGCGGCGCTCTGCGGGTTTCGTGCCAGGGCCGAGCCGCTGCGATCTGTGATTGTGCCGCGCGGGATTGCATTCGCGTAGGCCAGCAGGCGCGGGTTGACGTGGGGCGGCAGCGGAGCACCCGGCGGCGTGTCTCGGTCCGGCGTATGAAGGAGGCGCGTCGCGATCTGCGTGTCCTGAACACCCTGCACGAGGACCATGCGGCCAATGCCGACGCCGACCAATAAGTAGACGGCCGTGCCGACGGCCAGTATCCGCGCCGCCCGGCACCATTCCGGCGTCGCTTTGTCCGCGTAGTCTGCGGGGATACTTTTACTTGAAATTTGCAGCAGCAGGCCGACCGCAAAGAAGCTCGCGACCAGCGACGACGTGCCGAACGACACAAACGGCAGCGTCATTCCCGTCAGCGGCGTCAGGCCGGAAACGCCGCCGAGAATCATCATGGTTTGGCCGCCCAGCAGCAGGGTCAGCCCCGCCGCCAGCAGCCGGTCAAACTCCGTTCCCGCCCGCCGCGCAATGGAGAGGCCGCGAGCGACAAGCAGCGTGTAGATCGCCAGCACGACTAAACTGCCGAGGAGGCCGGTCTGCTCGCCGAGCGTCGCAAAGATCGAGTCCGACCCGGCTCGCGGCACAAACTCTGGGTGTCCCAGCCCCAGCCCGCTGCCCCAGGTCCCGCCGGTCGCCATTCCCCACAGACCCTGGGCAAGCTGCGCTCCGTTCTTGTCCGCGTTGTCCCATGGGTGCAGCCACATGACAACGCGCGTCGCGAAGAACCCGAAGTGCAGTGCGTAGCCGACACTTGCTGCGACAAGAAGCAGCACTGTCGCAACGACCGGGTACATCCAGCGCCGCGTGGTCAAAAACAAGAGCGCGGCAAAAACGCCCAGCAGCAGCACGGCCGGCCCCAAGTCTTTGACCAGCAGGAACAAAGCTAAACAAAACGCATACGCGCCGGCCAGAGGCCCAAAGTCCGTCAAACGAGGCAAGATCGCTTTCGGGTCGCCCAGCATTCCCCGCCGCTCGGCGAGATACGACGCGACAAACAGCACGAGCAGCAGCTTGATGAACTCCACGGGTTCGACGCCCAGCAGCTCAATATGACTGCCGCCCGGCCCATGCCCCAGCACCAGCAGCACCAGCATCAGCACTGCGGCGGCTCCGGCATAGGCGTACTGGTAGCGGCGCAGAGGCAGCCGCCCGAAAGGCCGGGTCAGCGGCAGGAGCAGGGCCAGCATCCCGTACAGGGCCACGCCCCAGACCTGCCCCGAGAACGCCGGCGCGTCCCGGTACGGGTCTTTCACGCTGTACACCAGCATCAGCCCAATCCCGGACAACAGCGCCACCCAGGGCAGCAGAAACGGGTCCGCCTCCGGCGCAGACTTCCGCAGAGCGAGATGGGCGACCCAGAACGCCAGCAGAAACGCCAAAACGCCGCTCCAAAAGAGCCGGGCCGCTTCCGGGGGCGTTCGCGCGACAAATGCCGCTTCGGTGATTGGCCGCGTTTGTACGCCTTTCAGCGCTTTGGCGTGGCGCAGGCTGTACACCGAGGTCCAGCCGTGCCCCCGTGCCGCCGCCAGCTTGGCCGCTATTTCCGGGCTGACGGACAGCGCCCGCGTTAGCTGCCCCGCTGTCGCGGCGTTGATGTTGACCGCCGCAGGCGCGTACTCGGTCGAAACCTTTTTGCCGAAGAAGACAAGCGCCAGCCCGAGCAGCAGGACGAGTTGAATTGCCAACAGCAGCAGCGCTTCCGTTTTTCGGTTGGGTGGTTTCATAGATAATAGTTTGGAAAAAGCAGGGCGTGGAACTGAAGTTCTGCGCCCTCTTTCCTGCTCTTCACTGTCTCAGTATACCAGCGGGTACAATAGGTGTATGAACACGCTGGCACAGCAGATTACGAGCTTTATCGAGAATGGCGCGGGTGGTGACGCCGAGTTTGAACGCCTGGCGCTTGGGCTGTTTGCCCGGCAGTATGCCCTTTGCGCTCCGTACCGGCGGCTGTGTTTGGGGCAAGGCGCGTCGCCGGAGACGGTGCAGCGCTGGCAGGACATTCCAGCGGTCCCGGCAGCCGCGTTTAAAGTGTTTGACCTTTCGTGTGTTCCTACGGATGAAACGGCAGCCGTGTTTCATTCGTCCGGGACGACCGGAACGCAGGCCAGCCGGCACTATTTTGACCAAGATGCGCTGGAGCTATACGAAATCAGCCTGCGGGCCGGGTTCAATGCGGCGCTGCCCGAGCGGCCCGGAACGCTCTGGGCGCTGATGCCGGAGCCGTCGGCATCGCCGAACTCGTCGCTGTCGCACATGCTCGGGGCACTGGGCGCAGAGCGATTCTTTTGGGACCATGACGCCGCGCTTTCAGCAGCGCTGACAGACGTTGCGGAGCCGGTCACGCTGTTTGGAACCGCGTTTGCGTTCGTGCAGCTTTTTGACGGCTCGGCGCAAAACTGGCGGCTGCCGGAAGGCAGCATCGTGATGGAAACGGGCGGCTTTAAGGGCCGGACCCGCGAAGTGCCGCGCGAGGAGCTGTACGGCCTGTTTGGGTCGCGTTTGGGCGTCTCTCTTGAACACTGCTTCAGCGAGTACGGCATGTCGGAGATGGCGTCGCAGTTTTACGGACAGGGACTTGACCCGGACAAGCGCGGCCCGCACTGGGTCCGCACCCGCACGATTGACCCGGACGGCGAAGACGTGCCGCCGGGAACGCCGGGCCTGCTGCGGCATTATGATCTAGCGAACTTTAACTCCGTGATGGCGCTGCAAACCCAGGACTTAGGGACGCTGACGCCGGGCGGCTTTGTGCTGCACGGACGCGCCTCCAACGCCGAAGTGCGCGGCTGCTCGCTGACGGTGGAGGAACTTTGGGACAGACAGTAGACAGCCTCAAACTCACGGCGGCAGGGCTGAGGAAGCAGCACACCCAAATGCTGTCTCGGATGCCGCAGGAGGCTGTTGTCACCGCGTTGTCCGAGCTAGGCCGCCGCTGGCGCGACCCGGCGTATCCCCTGCGCCGAGAAGCGGAAGCCTGGCAGGAGCCGTTTCCGTTCGCGATGGTGCAGGTGAGTTTAGATGCTCTGCTGGACTCGCTGACGCCTGAAAAGCTAGGAGACCTAATTGCTTCCGAAGACGTGTTTGAGGCGCGGGGCTATCCACTCATCGGCCACGTCATTGCGGGGAACACGCCGCTGCTGGCCTGGGTCAGCATCATTCGCGCTCTGCTGGTGCGGAGTGCGTCTTTGGTCAAGCTGCCGTCCACTGCGTCGGCTCAATGGGCGTATCTGTTTCAGCGCTCGCTTCGAGAAGTCGCCCCTGAAATCGCTGCGTGCGTCCATTTGGTGCAGTGGCCCGGCGGCACTTCGGCGCTGGAGGCCGCGCTTTGCGCCGAGTCGGACCTTGTCATGGCGCACGGCAGCGACGCTACCCTGCGCGACCTGCGGGCGCTGTGTCCAAAAGAAGCGCCATTTGTCGGTTATGGGCACCGAGTCTCGCTTGGCGTGCTGCTGCCGGATGCAGACGCTAAAGAAGCTGCCGATGGTTTCGCCAAAGATGTCCTGCTGTACGATCAAGGCGGGTGCCTGTCGCCGCAGACGGTCTTTGTAGTCGGCGATGGGAACAAAACCATCCACTTCGCGTCACTGTTAGCAGAAGCACTGAGGGAAAAAGCGCAGAAGTATCCGCTGCCCGTGCGTGCCGAGCGGGCGGCGGGCGCAGTCGCGGAAGCCCGCGCTTTGGCCTGGATGGAAGAGGGAAACAGACTGTGGGAAGACCCGGCGCGGCGCTGGACCGTGATTGCCCGGCCACGCAGCCGGTTTGCCGCTTCGCCCACGTTTGGAGTCGTGTCCGTACAGCCGCTGGCAGCACTGGACGATCTGCCGGAAGCAGTCAGCCCGGTCGCCGACCGGGTGCAGGGATGCGCGGTCGCCGGAGGCTTGACGGACGGCGGGTATCTGCCGGGCATATCGCTTCTGTGCGGGCCGGGAGAGCTGCAAGCCCCGCCGCTGGCATGGCGTCAGGACGGGCGCGACGTTTTGCGGGTTCTGCTTCCGCCGCGCCGCTAGGGCCAAGCCGTTAGAATAGACCAAGCCGTTAGAATAGACCAAGCCGTCAGAGTGCGGAAGGCAGCACGGCAATTCGCGTAGCGGCGGGCAAGCTCTCTGGGCAGACCATGAACGTCGGCGACTGATAGTAGTCAACTTGCGCGGGATCAAACAGCGCAAGAAAATCTTCAAGCGGCTGAATCGGCAGATTACTTTTGCCGTTCTGGTAGTGCATTGGAATGACAAGGCGCGGCTGGATCAGCTCGATAGCGGCTTTCAGATCAGGCAAGGAAATCGTCGGCGGCCCGCCAGCGACAGCGAGAAAGACGTCTACCCCACGAATGGGCGCGGCTTCTTCTGGGGAAAGCGCGTGGCCGAGGTCGCAGGAATGGCAGACTGAGACACCGTCTACCTGGAAGTAGGGCATGGAAACGGGGACCGTGCGCTCGTCCGACTCCCAAACCTGGACGGCCTGGAAGCGGATGCCGTGCGCCTCCACGCCGCCGGAAGCAGCAGCGATGTCTAATCCGTTTAGCCGCAAAGGATCGCCGTTTGCTGCGTCCCAGTGGCTATGGTACTTGGGGTTAAGATGGCTGGCAAGAACAACGTCCGCTAGGACGTTTATCGGCGCGTAGGCACCAGCATCCGGGGCACGATACGGGTCGAGAAGAACAACCCCCCCGGAAGAAGATGCCAGCAAAAACGCGGCGTGGCCGAGCCAGGTGATTTCGGGACAGTGTTGTTTGGGGAAGATACTCATGTTATTTGACGCTTTTCCTAATGACGCGGGGCGTATGCTCGTAGAATTCCCTGCATTTCCTGGTATAATCAGCCGACAACAGTTTTAAGAAGTAAGAGTTACTAAACGAGAAGTCAAAGTACGATTTTTAATGCGGGAGTGTTTGTCCATTGAACGCAGCGCAGTTAGTTGTCTCACATCGCGAGGAAACCGCCGGAACCATCATTGAAGCGGTCGGCGAGGTGGACCTCACCACAGCCCCTCAGCTCCGTGAAGCCCTGCTGGGGGCAGTCGGCGGCGCGAACAAGACGGCAGTCATTGTTGACCTCAGCAAAGTAGACTTCATTGACAGCGCCGGGCTTGCACTGCTTGTCGAGGCCCGCAAGCGCCTCTCGCCGGAAGGCCGCACACTGAGCATTCTGCTGACGCCGGGCCGGCAGCCGGAGCGCGTCCTGAAACTGGGTCGTTTTGACACGATTATGACCCTGGCCCACAGCCTGAGCGACCTTTCCTAACTTTTCTACTCGACTTTTTATTTTTATGGCAACAAAAAAACCAGCAGTCACGGGAACACCCGCCGGAACCGACGGCAGCCCGGCGATGAACAAGACAGCCCTGCCGGCGGGAACCGGCATCATCGGCTACGTTGATCCTATTGTCGGCCGAGTCGCCCACCGGGACGTTCTCGGCTACCTCGGCTTTCCCCTGATCCGCAAAGGCGAGACCGTGACCCCCGAGATCTTTTCACGCGCCCACAATCTTTCGCGTCTGTTTGAGCTGCAAGCCGCGACGGAAGAAGAATAGCCCATGCCATCCGATTACGAGCGTCCACAAACTTCTGCGGGAGCCGCCGCTCTGACTCTGCTTCTCGGCCTCGCCGTGAGCGCCGCAGCACTGCTTTACGCAACGCCACAGGGCAAGCGCTTCTTGGAGCAGTTCGCCGGGCGCACCGAAGAATGGAAAGCGCAGGCGGCGTCAACGCTCGCCGAGAGCCGCGAGAAAGTCGTCAGTTCTGTTGAAGCCCGTGTTCCTCCCGAGCAGGAAGGCCGCCTGCGCGAAAACTTGTAGACGCTCTTCTTGTAGACGCTCTTTTTTCAAGGCGTCACAGAGCCGCGCCATTAACACGCAGCGCCTGCCCCGTCACAAACCCCGCGAGATCACTGCACAGCAGCAAGACAACCCCCGCAGCATCATCAGGAACACCCTGACGGCGCAGGGCATTGTGCGATGCCCCAGACTGAACCTCTGCGGGTGATGGCGCGTTGCTCTGAAACGACGTGTCCGTGCCGCCGGGAGACACGACATTCGCCCGGATGCCGTCCGGCCCGACTTCCTGCGCGAGATCAGCGATAAACATATTCAGCGCCGCTTTTCCCGCCCCGTAAAATGCCAGGCCTGGAATGGGATCGTGTCCGCTGCCGCTGCCGATGGCGATAATGCTGCCGCCCCGGCGCATCACCGGCACGAGGCCGCGTGTCAGTAGAAACGCCGAGCCGAGGTTCACGTCCAGCATCCGCCGCCATGCCGCCGGCTCAATCTCCGTTACTTTGCCGCCAAGCCCCATCCCCGCGTTGAGTATCAGCAGGTCCAGGCCATCCGCATATTCGCTCTTGACCTGAGCAATCAGCGCGTCTACTTGCCCCTCGTCCCCGATGTCCGCCTGAAAGTTCGCGTGCGTTCCCAAACTAAACGCCTGACGCTCGGCCAGCGACACGTTTGCAGTTTCCTCGTCCCCGCGCCAGACCGCCAGCGTGTTCGCTCCTGCTTCGGCAAGCCGCCGGCAAATCGCGCGTCCAATCCCGCGTGTGCCGCCGGTGACCAGAGCGTTTTTGCCGGTGAAGTCAATCGTAATCATTGGGTTTCTCCGAGCAGCGCCTGTACGGCGTCCTCTGTCAGCACCGCCGGCGCAGCGCCTAAATGGGTGGTCGCCAGCGCCCCGCAGGCGTTGGCGTAGCGCAGGGCTTCCGGCAAAATTGGGCCGAGTGCATTCAGCGTCGCGCTGAGGTTCGGCCCCTGCCGCAAGAGAAACGCAAGCAGTCCCGCCGTAAACGAATCCCCTGCCCCAGTCGCGTCTACGAACGCCACTTCCAAACCGGGCGATTGGGCGAAGTCCTCGGCGCGGGTGTAGCCCCGGCAGCCTTCCGCTCCATCGGTCACAGCCACTAAACGCGGGCGCTCAAAATCTTGCAGCAGGCGGCGGATTGCGGAGGCTTGGTCGGGTGCGTCCGGGTACAGGAACATCAGCTCTTCCGCGCTGATTTTGACAATGTCGGCGCTTCCAAAACCCAGCCCGACCCCGGCCCGCATCGCCTCGTTATTCGGCCAAAGAAACGGGCGCAGATTCGGGTCATAGGAACAAACCGCGCCGCCCGTGTGCGCTAGCCGCGCGGCTTCCAGTGTCGCACTTCGGCTCGGCTCGGCAATGAGTGAGATGCTGCCGTAATGCAGAACGCGGGCAGACCCAAGCCACGCCGCCTCCAATTCATCAGGGCGCAGAGCCAGGTCGCGGGCGGGATCAAAATAGAACAAAAAGTCCCGGCTGCCGTCAGGCATGACCGAAACAAACGCAAGGCCCGTGCGTGCCGCCTTGTCCGCAATCACATGACTCATGTCCACACCAAGGCGGCTGAAGGTCTGCTTGATGCTCGTGCCAAACGGATCATCACCGACTTTAGAAACGAATGCTGCCGACAGCCCGAGCGCCGCCGCCGCCGCCGCAAGGTTGAGCGGTGCGCCTGCCGGGACTTTGGCAAATCCCGGCGCGTCCGCCAGCGAGACGCCGGACTGGGTTGCCGGCAGGTCTATCAAAGCTTCGCCAAGCGTGATGATGTCAGGGGGCATAATAGGACTCAGAAAGGACCCCCACCCCCGCCGCTCCGCGTCGACCCCTGCCCCCACTGCGTGGGAGAGGGGTGAATACGAGGACAGACAGGTCGCCGCTTGTTGGGCTTCTTCCTCACTTCCTACCCCTCTCCCACGCAGTGGGGGCAGGGGTCGACGCGGAGCGGCGGGGGTGGGGGCTAACCTTTACTTGTTAAACGTCGTCAGGAACTCTTCATACAGCGCCGGGGACACCAGCTTCCACTGCTTCACCGCGTCCTGGATCGGCACGGCGACAATGCTGGTGCCCTGCTGGGCCACCATCACGCCAAATTGGCCTTCATGGACCAGATCTGCGGCTTTAATGCCGACGCGGGTTCCTAAGATGCGGTCAAACAGAGTTGGCGCACCGCCGCGCACGACATGGCCCAAGACAACGTCGCGGGTCGGAATGCCCGTGCGCTTCTCGATTTCTTTGGCAATGGCCGGCCCAATACCGACTTCCCCAAGCTGATGATGGCCGAACGCATCCAAAGCCGCGTCTTCCGATTTTTGCGCGCCGGCGATTTCAACGCCTTCACTGACAGCGACAATGCCCCACGTCTTGCCACGAGCGTAATGGGCCTGAAGATGCTTGCACATCGCGTCCATGTCCAGCGGCACTTCGGGGATCGCGATGTAGTCCGCGCCGCCGCCGACGCCCGCCCACAGTGCGGTCCAGCCGGCGTGTCGGCCCATGATCTCCACGACAATTACCCGGTCATGGGACTTCGCCGTGTCCCGCAGCCGGTCAATGGACTCCAAAGCGACGGAAGCCGCCGAGTCAAACCCAAACGTGTAATCCGTCAGGTCCAGGTCGTTGTCCATCGTCTTCGGCACGCCGACCGTCTTGACCCCATGATGCGTGTACAGCTTGGACGCGACGCCTAGCGTGTCCTCGCCACCTAGTGCAATCAGCGCATCTAGCTCGAACTTCTTGATATTGGCGAGTACGCCCTCAAGCTGTGCCTCTTTACCAGCCGCAAACGGGTTCGTCCGCGACGACCGCAGGATGGTCCCGCCCTCGCTGATAATCCCTTCCACGCGCTGAAGCGTCAGCGCTTCCGTGTTGCCTTCCACCAGCCCTTTCCAGCCCTGCGTGAAGCCGATCACTTCATCGCCGTAATCCAAAAGGCGCATCACCGCGCCCCGTATCGCCGGGTTCAATCCGGGGCAGTCACCGCCGCCGGTCAGCATACCAATCTTCATTCGTGCCTCTCTCCTTCATTGAGTTTCATAACGATTATCTAAACGTCAATATTCTGGGGTCGTTCCAGCTTCGAGACTCAACATGACCGTCACGGTAGATTACGTTGAACCTTGTACCGTGCGAATACGGCCCTGGACCAGTTACAGGGGGAACATCACCCACACTTCCTGATTTATCGTCCGTCAGCAAGGGGAAGTTCGCCCCAGTGGAGGGCAGATATGTCGTGTATGGCCCATCCAAACGCATAGGCCTTGGAACTCCTTGCCGGAAAACGACGCCCGCAATATAGTAGTAACTGGTACAGGTATTGTTATACCCACGACCATTGACAACCACTTCTTCACCGGCAAATGGATCGTCAGGACAAAACCACACGCTTGCCGTTTGGACATAGGAAGAAATGCTTGCCACCAGTTCTTCACTTTGATCCGGCACAATATAGGTAGTTCCACCATCCCGTGTTACCTGGCGATTTTCGTCCGTGATGTAAGGAGGCAAGTAACCACTATTGTCAGCCGCGTACATCGAAAAGGCCAGATGCAGTTGCCGCAAATTGCTGGCACAGGCTGTCGCCCTTCCCCGTTCCCGCGCCGCCAGAAAGACTGGAAGCAGAATCGCCGCCAGCAAGGCAACAATGCCGATGACAACCAGCAACTCAATCAGTGTGAAGCCACGTTTTCGTTCACTGCCGGCAACCATTAGCTTGTTCTCCTGAAACAAAGTGCGGAGCGTAGATCAAGTGCCGTCTTTTGTCAGCCAGCCTATTATACCTGCGATAGCTCGTTCCTATCTTCAAGAACATAGTCGAACACAATCATGTCACGCAGCCTAATTCCGTCAACAACGAGAGGCGGCTGAATATACTCAAAGTAGTTGCGCCGGACATGGCTCATGCGAAAGCCGCACTTCTGGTAAAACGCGATGTTGTCCAGCGACACGCTGCCGGTGCCAACAAGCAGAACACGCACCGAACGCCGCCGGGCCTCGTTGGTTAATTGGCTACACCATAACAGGCCCCACACGTTAGACCACTACCGGAGTTTTTTCATCTCCGCCGTATTTTAAGCGGTGTTCGATTCCCCAAGCTTCCATCGCTTTTAAAACGGGCTTTAAAGACTCTCCGTAGTCAGAAAGCGAATACTCTACTTTTGGCGGAACTTGGTGGAAGACCTTGCGCTCGATAACTCCGTCCTGTTCCAGTTCTTTTAGCTGCTGAGCCAGCATTTTTTTTGTAATAGTAGGAACCAATCTTTGCAGCTCGCCGAAACGCTTCGTTCCCCCGACCAAGCGGCTCAAAATTGGTGGTTTCCATTTTCCGCCGATGATACTCACCGTCGCTGTGACAGGACAATTGGCTTCTTCCAGTTGCTCGTTTTCCTTCATAAAATCTCAGCAAGGAACCGTCGGTCTTCAGCCGACAGAAAAATGCCACCCCTTTCTGTAGAATATTCTGTCGAACGCCCTTTCAGGCATAATCCCAGTGGCTGCAAGGCGCCCACGGGTAAACGCTTTCGTCGGTCACAACCCCTCGGAGATGGCTTCCCTATGAAGGGTGAAGCACGAGCCGCCAAAGCGTCAGGCTCGCCTGGCGTTTCACTCGGCCCACTGTCGCGGCCTTCAGGCTAGTGGCAAGCCACCCTCTTTGGGGTCGGTCAGTGACAGCCAGCGGTTACAAAAACGGTTACGAAAAAGTGCCTACTTCCATTCAGAATTATCATGAACTATAATACTCCCGGAAGCAAGTTGTTGCTTCTGGAGAGATGAAGGGAAAGATAATATGACTTGGATTACGGCACGCGATCGCACGAACATCTACGTTAAGGACTGGGGGGATACGGGCGGCCGCCCCGTCGTTCTCGTTCACGGCTACCCCCTCACCGCCGACAGCTTCGACCGCACTGCCATGAAGCTCGCTGACGCCGGCTACCGCGCGATCAGCTATGACCGACGAGGGGCCGGCCGCTCCAGCCAGCCCTGGATGGGCTATGACTGGGACACGTACTCCGACGACCTCGCCGACGTCATGCAAGCAACCGGGGTCACCCAGGACGTCACGGTGATCGGCTACTCGATGGGCGGCGGCGAGGCCGCACGCTACATGAGCCGGCACGGCGGCAAGGGGGTGATCAAGATCGGCCTCTATGCGTCGATCGTGCCGGGCATGCTCAAGTCCGACGACAATCCGGCAGGTCACACGCCTTCGGACTATGAGGAAATCGTTGCAGGCATCGAGAAGGACGCTGCCGCATTCTATCGGCACACATTCCAGCCACCCTTTTACGGCGTTGGCATGCCCCACACCGCCAGCGACGACGTAATCGAAGCCTCTGTGAACCAGGCGCTCACGTACGGTATGCGGGCGATGACCGCCATGCCGCACAACTTCACCTTCGGCGACTTCACAGCCGACATCCCGGCGATCAACGTGCCAACTCTGATCCTACACGGAACCCAGGACAAGCCGGCACCGATCGACGCGACGGCACGCCGCGCCCATCGCATGATCCCGCAGTCACGATTGATCGAGTATGTCGGCCATCCGCACGGATTCTACGCGACCAACTCCGACCAGATGATCGCGGACACTCTGGCCTTTGTGAAAGAATAAATACTTGTGAAGGAATGAACCCTGGGGGCGCAGGAGCGCCCTGCCGCCCTGCGCCCACTCGTTGACCATTCTACCCAACCCTAAAGGAGATTACTCACACATGACACTCACCGTCCGAGAAGCCACCTACGACTTGCTGCGGCAGTTGGGCCTAACCACCATTTTTGGGAACCCCGGTTCGACCGAGGAGCCCTTCCTGCAGGATTTCCCGGACGATTTCACTTATGTACTGGGCTTGCAGGAAGCCTCCGTGATGGCAATGGCCGATGGGTAC
>JAABUO010001792.1_pt1 | contig 27212 bp, 22 predicted proteins | sample 5559291 | NCBI WGS metagenome assembly JAABUO01 (sample SAMN10711878, study PRJNA513372) | rock metagenome | isolation source: Antarctica rocks | place: Antarctica: Victoria Land, Finger Mt sud | reverse complement strand
ATCAGATCATTGAGCTACTATTCGATGATACATTCGAAACTGTCATGCTTGTCAGCGAAGCAAAGCTTCTAGAAATAGCATCAATAAACTTCATCATTCTCTTTCGATTTCACAGAAACGCTGAAAAGATATAGCTATGAACTTCATCACTGAACTATCTTTGTCAGAAGACTATAACGTCATTTGCACAATCATATGTCGTCTCATCAAAGAACGTCACTATGTTCTCTGTCATTGAAAAGACGATGACATCTCAGTCGAAGAAACAATTTGAATCATGCTATGAAATGTCTATCGACTGCATGATCTACTCAGTTCTATAATTTCGAACAGAGACTCTCAATTCATATCGACTATGTGAAAAAGTCTCTGCAAGCGACTGAGAATCACAGCTAGTCTATTCACAGTCTATCATTCTGAGATCGATAATCAATCGAAACGAGTCAATCAAGATGTTGAACGTGAACTTAGAATCTACTGCAATTACATGCAGAACGACTGAGTCAAATGAATATCTATGATGAAATTCAGCGACAATTTCAATATCTTCTTGATCACTTCAATGATTCTCTTCTACTTCAATAAAGAATTTCATTCTCGAATGAGTTTCAATTCAGATATGACTGACTATGAAACAACTTGTGAACAATTTGAAGCTAGAAAAGCAGACAATATTGTCATTTGAATGAAAGAGCTACTGAACTTCGATCGTCAACAATTGAAAAAGATGAAGCTGATCATCGAAGTTCGAATCAATAAACATAAACGAAACGTCATCTATGAAGTAGATGATTGAATTTGACTATCTTTCAGAAACGTCAAGACAACGAGACTCTGCAAAGATTTGAAAGACAAACAGCTAGACTCTTATCAAATCACTGTCAAAGTGAGTATCTTCTATCATCTTCGTCTATCAGTCAGCATGAAGCATCTGCATTCGATGTTCACCTCGAAGCTACTGTGATCGTATTCAGAAGATTCTCTATCAGAACAGCATTCAGAATCACTCAGACTCATCACTATCAAAGATGATGAACATTGAGAGATAAATGATATATTGAACTTCAGACGCTATCGAGATTGAATACAGTACAAAGTCAAATGAACAGATCTAGATAGAAACGACGAATGATACTATGTCGATAAAGAGAAATTCGATGACTCAGAGAAAGTTTTGAACGAATTTCATAAGCTATATTCAAACAAATCGCGCTAAATATCGAAATAACTATCAACAAAAGCGAGCAAATGAACTACATTCATGCGAACATAAATTTTCGAAGAGAGAGATAATGTTACAAGCATATCAAGACTGAACAAGACTGAAGCTCTAATCAATTCGCAGTGAACGCTATCAAGTTTTCTGCGTAATGATTAGAGTTAATCAGCGAGCTAGTCAGATTTGACTCAGATATGACTTAACACTCTTTTTCTTTCTCAACATCTTGTTCATTTACATCACATTCTTTTCGTGTCACAAACACATTTCTTTCGAGTCTAGCGCAGTCTCTGAACATTACATAAATAGAAGCTTTTGTATCAATCTTCTTCTGTATTCTTAATATTCAGTTATAGCTATCTCTAAAGATCAAGCACTATCAACTCTGATCTTCATCAATTGTATCATCTAGATATGATTCTGACAAATATTCACTTGTAGTTCAGCTTCTCATAGTCGATTCAATATCATTTTAACATGTTGTTTATGTTTTTGTTGAGTTTTACTATAAATAAGAATGTCATCTAAATAGACTTAACAAAAGTTATTTAGAAAGTTTCATAAAACATCATTCATATATTGCTGAAACGAGATTGAATCATTGATAAGTTCAAGTGATAGCATCTTAGATTTATGTGCTTTTAAAGCAATAATAAAGATAGTGTAGTTCTTACTATCAGAGTGCATTTGTAGTTTGTTGAACGTTGAAATGATGTTCAATCAAGTTAAATGTTTGTAATCAACTATTCTGTCAATTATCTCATTTATCAGAGATAGAAAATAGTGATTTCTCTTGATAATAGCATTAAGCTTTCAATAGTCAACGCAGAATCAAAAATCTTCATTTGCTTTTAAAATGAACAAGATGAGTGAGAAATAAAAAGCTTTGCTAGAAGTGATAAATTCTTTAAAAAGATTTTCATTCAGATATTTTCTTATCTTCTAAAGTTTGTAGAAAGACATTCAATATGCTCAACAGTGAAATAGCATTAAATCACTAGTGAGTTCTATCTTATGATCATATGAATGATGAAATGATAGCTTGTCTGCTTAAACTCAATCAAAAACATTTAGAAAGTCTTAATATTTTGATGATAGTTTGACTTTAATATCTTCTAGATTCTGAGTGACTTCATTGATTGAGAAAACGTTTAAAACATTTAACTTGCATTGAGTATTGTAAATAATTTTTCTATCAATGTCTTTGATGAACATAACAAAAATCTCAGTACTGTTCTTTCTTGAATGATTTAACAGAATTTTAAAGAAAATCGCGTCTATGCTTTGAATTGAGAAAAACTCTTTTCGAGTAATTGAAACTGATCATTTAAACATCATAAAGACTTTTTTAAAAGCTGCTGAAAAGATCAAAGTTGATTATGATCAACTTAAATGCTTTGAATTAAATGAGATCAAAAAAATCGAAATAGAAATATTTAGTTGATCAGAAAAGACAATGATATCATGTTGCATATTCAACAATATTTCGTTTTTATTCATTCAAAGTTTGTTTAGTATAGCTTCATGATGCTTGATATTAACTATCAGCATAAACACAGTCAGTTTCTTATGACTTTCAATCATAAAATTAGATAGAATTTCATGAGTAATAGTTCTTTTAAATATTTTTTCATCATAGTCTTGTATTAACTTCTCTTTAACTAGTAATATAAATTGTATTTTGAGTTTCTTGCATACTTTAACGACTAGATTAGTATGTATCAACGTGTAAATGATGAAATTACTGTTTATCAAAGATTAAAGATTGAAAGATTGATTCTGAGAAATGAGCAATGCATTGATTAAAAAAGACTTTTCAAAGTAATTTTCTTTCAATAGAATTTCATTTGAATTGTACAAAGAAATAATCTTTATTTTTTTGATGACTTTTGAAAAGATGACTAGTTTTTTGAATCAGAATCTGACTTGAAATCAGAATGATCATATTCATCTTCACTCAAAACATTGATTTTAATTAGTCAATTGAGACACTTCTTAAAAATATGATCTGATTTATGACAAAGAAAGTAATTTTCAGCTTGTATATTTATATCTTTGATGTTAGTAAAAATTACGTCACATGACTTTGATGATTCATTGAATTTAGTCGATTCAATCTTCTTATAAAAAATTGTATGAATCTCTTCAGCAAAGATGATTCATTTAATGATGTTGACTTTATTCTTGATGTCTTGAATAACTTGCTGATCATTGTTCAGTTGAATCAGATAGAAACAAATATTTTTAAGAAAATCAGATTGAACTAATTGATTTACTTAAATGAATTAAAGATGAGAGTTTCTTTTATCTTTTAAATCAATGATCAGTTGCTTTTCATGATAATTCAGATAAAAAAACAATCACTGAAACTGAGTACAGAATTTGCTAAACTTTTTTGCTTCTTGAATCAGATTGTAGTATTTTTTACAAAAATTGACTTCTTTATCAAAGTCATTGAACAACTGAGCAAGTTTCTTCAGAAGATTCTCAGTGAATACATAAAGATTGACACAGTTACATTCTCATCTAGTTTATGTGACTTAAGCTGCATCATTGAATAATCTAAAATGTACATAGTTTAAAATGACTTGTTCGTTGAGAAAGAGATTGATGTTTATCTTTAGCTTATTCTGAATTTTCGCATATCAATTCTTTCAGATTGAATCTTTTTCATCAGTAATGATGTTAGAATGTTGCGTGATCAGAAAAGTCATCATGCAGAGTTTTCATCTACGCAACAACATTTCTTCTAACAGTAACAATCAATTTACGAAGAAGATTAATGACATGTCGATGTCAGTAAGAAATGAAAAATACTACTAGTGAAATAAATAACTCAGATGAAGAGTCTGCAAATTGTGACTACAAGTGATCAAAGAATTTGCAATTTGTCAACTGCATTGATATTGAAACATCTTCATCACATCAACAGTGCTATCAAGTAATTGATGAAAAGATATCAGATAGAATAATTGTTTCAAATAATGAGTTTGAGAGTCGTGATTACAGTGCTCGAAGAAGTAGTGATTCATCAATCACACTGATATACTGAAAAGACTTGAACTCATTTTCTTTACTTAACATCAGATTATACATTTATCTACGTGAAAAATTGAGAGTTCATGAGAATGATCAGAATGCATTCTCTACTATTGATCAGAGTCATGCATTGAATGATCGCAATCACATGTTTATACTAACAATCTATTCAACATTTACGTGACATAAGTCAAATCAAGAGCAGAATAAAGTTATTTAATACAATCATACTTTATTTTCTCATTGTACATGTTTCTCTTTCATCACATATTTCTCTGCTCAATGAATGACAATCATTGAGCAAGATAACACAGTTTTCAACATTATAATCATAAACATCATGAATGCAAAGAAAACATCTTTCATCTTCAAATTGAGAATTGAATTGAGACATCATTTGTATAGAATATCATCAATGAAAAGCAGAGCAAAGATGATGCATCATAATCAAACAGCATAAACATTCTTATCAAGAGTTTACTCAAGCATTATACGCTGAATAAAAGCTATAGATTCATTACTGATAATATAATATCAATTTTATTGTTTTGATAATGTAAAGTCATCATGTAGTTAATGAGCGATTTTCTTTCTCAGAGAATTTTGTTCATTCAATATACATAACATAGTTTTTCTCATGAGTTGAGTCTAAATCAATGTCACAAGAATGTATGAATTCAAATCAAATCAAATCAAATCAAATTAAAAATCTTTTTCATCAGTAAATAGAAAAGAATTGAGTATCTTCTGAGCATAAAATTTATCAAAATAGATTGAGATTGAATCAATAAAAATAAGTTCTTTAATCACTTGAAGCTTTTCTTCTGACTTTCAATTCTTATCTTGAATTCATAAATTGACTTTGTCTAATTGTTATTTAGCTTGCTTAAGTTTTTCATAACGAGTCTTTCATACTTGATTACTAAATAACTTGTCAAAAGATCACAGACTTTCATGTTTAAATCTCATTGAACTTGAAACTCATTAAAAACTTTCATAAATTGATTTAAATCATCTTTAATTCAGCAATTTAGCTATTTAACATTCTTAACATCTCAGAGAGTGAAAGCATTAAATACTTCATCAAGAATCTTTGATATCAACATGAATTAACGTTAATTTCATATGAAGTCAATTCTAAGATAAATAATTATTCTTGAGAAAAGAGTGAGATAAATAACTGATTCAGTAAATTGTTCAGAGAAAGAATTGAAAGTCTCAGAGTAATGACTTTGATATTTTTCAAAATGATCGTTTACAAATGATCAAGTCATGATGAATGTTTAGTCAATTGAACGAAGAACAATGCTCGACAGAATGAAGATGAGATCGTAGTTCAAACGTTTAATCTTCAGAGAAGAAGTCTTTTGTTTATTGATTTAAGTAATTCTTTAACAATCAACAAAGATTCTTTATTGTTGATTCTATCGATTAATTTGATTCTCAAGCAATTCATGAAGATTTTTTATCATTGATTCTCTTAATTGAATGAACTTTGTTTACTTAATGAGTGATTAAGTCATTTAGCAATTCAAGCGAAGATTCTTTATCACTGATTCTATCAAATTCTTTAATGTTGTTCAATCTTTTAATTACATCAATCATTAAATAAATGAATTTCTTTAAACTCATTTTATTTGAATGAGTATCTTGAATGAATAATGATATTAATATCATGTAATTAATGAATTCTTAAAGTAATGTTAAAATCATGTTTAAATATTCAATTTAATTATGTCGTAAGTGAAATGTTTAATTCAATAAAGATAGTTATAACTAAGACTTTAAGAATATAGAAGAAAGAAAATATAAAAGAAAAAAGAACATACTTTATATAATAGTTATTCAGATTTGACGTTAGTCTCAAAGAAAATGTGTTGAAACACAAGAAAGATGTTGATTCAAAAAATGTTTATGACATAAAGAAATATGTTTATCATAAACATCTGTTAACTACTTGTAACATAAAGAAGTGTGTTTATTTAGAAAACAATAAAAGCTGATTAGAAAATGTTAAAGAATGAAAAAGATGCTGAGTCATATTTAAATTAAATCTGAATCAGATTTAAATCAGCTTTCAACTAACTTTAATTATAAACTGATCACATCAAGTCAAGTCATTGAGATTGAGTCAAGTTCTCAACTCATTAAAACTTGATTCAGATCAGAATTCTTAACTTAAGTATTCAAGTTAAATCAAGATGTTCAATCTAAGTATTTAAGTTGAGTCAGAGAATTGAAATTGAGTATTGATTCAAAATTCTTGACTTGACTCGTCAAGACATAAAGATAAATAGATAAATATTCTATTATGACTCTTTATTATGACTTTTCTTCATGATTTCTCTTCATGACTTTTCTTCATAACTCTTCTTCATAACTTTTCTTCATGACTCTTTATTAAACAGTCTTCATAGTTTCTTGTCATGACTTTCTATCATAGCTCTCTATCATAGTTTTCTATCATAGCTCTCTATCAAAGCTCTTTATCAAACAATCTTCATGTTTTTCTTCATGTTTCTCTTTATGACTTTCTATCAAAAAGATAATGCAAAAAGGTAATGCAAAGGCGGAAAATCGGAAAAATTTCTATATTTAACTTTCTTGACGTCATTTTCGATTTCTTAATGAGTTGAGTTGAAAACTTGAATCGAGTATCAACTCAAGATCAATATCAGACCGAATTAGAATGTTGAAACTGAGTATTTAAGTTGAATCAGAAGATTAATATCAAGTACTTGAGTTAAGTCAGAAGATTGATATTGAAACTTAACTTGATAATCAGTCTATTTAATCAATACACAATCAACTCGCTAGCATTAATTATATAATGATTAAAGTTAAATCTTTGACCTTATTCAATTCTGATGCATTCATAACATGTAGTAAACATGAATTAATAGTGAGTCTGCTACAAAAGCAGATAATGATTGATCTCATTATTAAGCTCATTATTCAAAGTGAGTCTGCTACAATAATATCAGAACTCAATTTAATAATGAATTTTCTCTTATTTATATCTTTTATGATTGATCTTTATTTACGACATTGATGACAACAGCAAAGATGATATGTACTGCAGACAGAATAGAATATATACTATATGTTTAAAGAGAATAAAACATATACTATGTTTGAAATCATGAAAATATGAGCTGAAATTTATTCATCATTGAATATTTGAAGCTGAATAGAAAGAATTTGCTTGAATGACAAGAATAGTGAGTCTGCTACAAAGATAAATCATGATTGATCTCATCATTAAGCTCGTCACTCAATAGTGAGTTTGCTTGAATGACATAAACAGAATAAGCTTTGCAATGCATTGCAGACATGAATTGAAAGACAATAATTGATCTCATCAATTGAACTTATTACTTGATAGTAAGTCTGCTTCAATGATATAAACAGAACAAGCTTTGTGATGCGTTGCAAACATAAATTAAAAGACAATGATTGATTTCTTGATTGAGTCAGTCAATGAACAGAACAAGCTCTACTACATACGTGTAGTAAACATGAGCAGAACAAGCTTTACTACATGCATGTAATAAACATGAATCAAAAGACAATGATTGATCTCATTGATTGAACTCGTCACTTGATAGTGAGTCTGCTTCAATGACATGAATCGATAGTGAGTTTGCTACAATGACATCAAATAACAAGAAGAAATAAACTTGAAATGTTTGATGAAATGAGCTTGAAACATTTTATGTTAAGAAGAAACAGACTTGAAATGTCTGATGAAATGAGCTTGAAACACTTGATACAACAAGATGAAATGAGCTTGAAACATCTGAATAGAATGATAATAAAATGAACAAGAAAGAAAAAACTGATTGAAGTAATGAAATCATTACTTGACTGAGAAAAGAAAGTAATGTTACAAGCATGCTCAGTCTTCTACTGAAACGCACGTTCTTTGAGCAAGTCTAAAACTTTATTGAACTTAATGCTCATTCTTCTTCTGTACATATAGTTTTTGCATTTCTAGATCTTGCTTTTTAGCTTTGAATTCTCATTTATCTCAATTTACTCGTATTTTTATGACTTGCTTTAGACATGATTTTAACAAGAAGCTACTGTTATAATGTTAAATCATCACTCAGATTTAAGATATAAATCATCAGTTTAAATCAAAGACATAATCATTGACTCAGTCAAGATTATCTTAATCTAGTCACAGTAATTTTATTTCAGTTATTGCAGTCATGTGTGTAAATCTTTGCAATCTTAAGTCTTAAAACTATTGTTTAGTTCTGATTCTGCTTGATTCATGTATAATAGAAGTCTGATTCTTATTCTTTTCTTTCACTCTTTGTCTTTCATCTTATACATTATTTGATCTATATCTTGTATTTAAATTCTATTATTAATAATATATTATTCTTTTATATTGATAGTAACTTTAGTCTAGTTTCTGACAGTTTAATAGAAAATCATGAAGAGAGTCTTGAAGAGTATTCAATAGAAAATCATGAAGAAAGTCTTAAAGAGTATTTGATAGAAAATCATGAAGAGAGCGAGAGTCATGAAGAATGCTTTCTATTGAGCTAATTAGCATGTGCTATGAAGCATGTATAAAGCATACTATGAAGTAAATCATGAAGTAAATCATGAAGCGAATGACGTGTGTTCAAACATGTTGCATGAAGCATGTTTTGAAGCGAATAGGCTGGTGAGTAGACTGGTGAGTAGACGATCAAGTTGATAGCTGAGTTGATAGCTGAACATGTAGATAGTGTGATAAATAGGCGAATGAGCGAAACAGAGCGAATGATGCGAACAAAATGTAATTAATTCAATAATACGCTCATACTTTACCGCATCAGGTAAGGCGATCGACAAAGTTCGGTATTTTTTCAATTTTGAATGCGAATCTACTCGTAATCAAGGATTTTGCGCTCAGATGTGCAAATGCAGCTTCCGTAGTAAGCAAAGCGCTAACTCGAAGGGGCTTAGCCATCGCACGTCTGAGGTACTGAGGCAACATCTATCTCGTGATAGGTGAAGCTTACATAATGGCGCTATGAATGAGAAGATAATGAATGCTTTGATGCCGCTTTCCGCACCGCAAATTCAGAAGATCAAGCTACAATAACGAGCGCTTTCAACGAAAACATGTGATCAGAGACATCAGTGCAGATCAGCGAAAATAAGCAGAATATGAGATCAAGCATCAATGTATGTATATCATAACGAAAGACTGCGATCATTACCTTATTGTCTAGTCAAGTGTCTTTGCTCTAAGATCATCCCTCTCAACGAATTGAATCTTCAAGGTCAGATCTCAGTTATACACATCGACATTCGATCAGATCTGACAAGGATATAGTGCATTAGTGCTGAATTGAATGATTAAGGCTACATCGCCGCGCGCACACTACCTACTCAGCAGACGAACGAAAGTGATTTTCAACGGCAGTCATAAACCTCGCTTTTTCCTCAAGCATCAACGACCTTCTCATTGCCAGCCATCTTTCCCTCGCCTTTAGCCTTCCCCGCCTTCGAAACCTTTCTCTGCCTCAGTCTTTCGACAAGCTTCCTCGATCTTGAAAGCGATCTGTTGAAAGATGACTTTAATAGCTAGACGAGAAGCGTAACCTTCGAGTAGTCATTCCTTATGTTATCAATGTGTGTCGATGTGTCAGAGTTCAACACGCGCAGAGACATGTTTTGATCACATTTCAGGCCAAAACAAGCTCGTTGCACGTAGTGTATGCATAACTTTGTACCACACAATACAGTGCTTTTTGCCACAGTGAATGGTAATACATCTTTCAGCAACATCGAGTTCTTTCTGCTATTACCTGAGAGTAACTGGGCTGATGGTAGTCTGGGATGCAAAGGTCAGTATCTAGAAGTTTCGATGACGCCTTTTCTTATGTGGTTAACGTCAGAGCTACGCCCTGAGGCTTTTCAATTCTGCAAACACAAGGCACGACCAAGAACATTACGCGTGACAGGGCTGGTATGTGGCAGCGGAACGGTTCAAAGCCATCAAGAAACCGAGAGGCAGATCCGCTACTCCCAATCTAGAGTGAAAAAAGCATTTGGCGAACGCTTAAAGCGCATATACCAATCTTTTATAATCCTATCAGAGGTGAAGTAAGGAATCATAACGGCAGCCAGGAAGCAATAAAGGGCCGGTACCTGGACTCCCATTGCCATGCCACGCCCCCCTCCATCGCGTTCAATGGTTTCAGTCATTGGATCAGCGCGGCGCTGGTTGAATAAGGCCCCTTTGCAGCCCCTGCACTTTCAGGATGCCAATTTCGAGACATTACCCGCGTCGCGGAAAATTGAGGAGGAAATACACGACGTCTCAACGGGCAGATATTATCCTTTACGAATCGGTGAAGTACTAAATACGAAGTACCAAGTCGTCGGAAAATTAGGATTTGGCCTTGGTTCGACCGTCTGGCTGGCTAATGACCTGTAGTGAGTTGCGTCGTGTCATTGTGACAAAGTACTTACATATCTAGTGAGCATCGTGCGATTGCGCTGAAGGTATTCACAAACGATCAACAGAACCTTGAAGAGATCAGCATCTATAAGCATTTGGTGAGCATCAAATCGAACCACCCAGGACGCCGCCATCTCCGCGATGCACTCGATACCTTCACTCTATATGGTCCCAGAGGCGAGCACCAATGTCTCGTACACGAGCCAATGTGGGAAAGCGCGCGAGGCTTACTCCGGCGGAATACGAGCCACAGGTTCACCGAAGACTTACTAAAAGCATTCCTTTATCGCTTGCTTCAAGCCCTTGATTATCTCCATTCAGAAGCGCGTTTGATTCATACAGGCGAGTATCCTCTCTACCAATAACGCGCGAAGATAGACTCATTATGTTCTAGATATCAGCGCTGGTAATGTTCTTATGGAAATTGAAGACCACTCGATCATCACAGCATTCATCAAAGCAGAACAAGATCACCCCTCGCCTCGTAAAGAAGTTGATGGATATACTATCTATGCTTCTCGGAGCTTCGACTTGCCGAAAAGTATCGGAGAGCCTGTTCTTAGCGATTTTGGCTCGGCTGTATCTGGGGATGTCGCGCATGACGAAGATGTGCAGCCGAACGTGTATAGGTCGCCCGAGATCTGCTTGCAGATCCCGTGGAGCTACAGCATCGATATTTGGAACATTGGGGTTCTTGTAGGTTGTACCAGAGATCGTCAAGAGATGAACTGACGCGACTATCAGGTTTGGGACCTGTTTGAGGGGAAACACATGTTCTACGGACAGGATCCTAAAGAGAAATGGTATATGACTCGTGCTCACATTGCTGAGATGATTTCTATCATGGGACCGCCGCCTTTGGAACTTTTGAAGCGTGGAAAGAGGACCGCCGAGTTCTTCACCAAGGATGGTAAGCACTATCGGTACTGACACTGAATGTCTTCAAGCTTAATCTTGTAGGTCAATGGCGTGGTGAAATACCCCTTCCAAGTGCTACTAGCCTATAGGAGTCTGAGGAGAAGCTCGACGGTAGTAGCAAGGAAGCTTTCCTTCAGTTTATGCGCAAAATGTTGCAATGGCAGCCCGAACATCGACAGACGGCGAAACAGCTACTACAAGACCCCTGGTTAAATGGAGTTGCTACGATTTAGCCTCTTTACGAACAAGGCTTTCACTCAAGAAGTGCTTTTAAGTCTACGAGATAGCGCGAGAGCTGCGTTTCTTTGGACTACAATAGCAAGCATGACACCGAGATGCGTGCTGATACTGCTTTTTCCACCCTATTTGCCTCTTCTTACCGCACGCATGCGCCTATCGCCTCTACTATATGTACCACTGATCTTCGCTAGCATTCTAGCTTAGATTATAAGCTTCAGCGAAAATAACTTCAGCTCTTAAGAACAATAGTTGACAGCCTCAAAAATAGATAAAGCTCGCTCACTTCACAACACAAGTCTAAAGGCTTTACCAAAAAGCCAGCACCGCAACGCACCAAGCCTCTGCGATGCCTTCCACTCACCTTACCTGCTCCACAGTCTTCACCATCCCAGGCCGCCCTGGCGCCGTCTCCGCAAACCCAAACAGCCGGTACAGTCCCGACGTCCCCAGATTCGCAATCTGATTTCCATAGGCCCCCAGCTCCGCCCTCTCCTTGGCGCGCATCAACAGCGCCTCCAGCACCACAGCCCCCAAACCCTGCCGCCACTACGCCAGACTGACAGCCATATCTATCGTACTCTTCTCTGACGACTTTTCTTTTCTCAGAAAGACTGTCAACCTTGATGCCTCTAAAGGGGGGATGCCTGGAGAGAAAATATGTCTTTTTCCTATCATAAACTCAGCAACCATGATATATACAAAAGAGACCTTACCTGGTATGGATGACCATCTTTACAGAACCAAACAGACTTCCCTTCAGCAGTATGCGCGTTCTCACGTCGCTCTACCTTGATGTCGATAACACCTGTCATTAGTTGTGTCTATCCTTGACGAAATATCGGTCGGTACTTGGTAGTGGAGGTAGCTTGGGACTGACATATCGTGCCATCGCTTGGGGAACAATATATCAGGCTGACGCAATCATGAGGCAGAGCTTGAACACCAGCAGGCGCTTAGAAACCCTGATCATGTTGTCAAGGCGTCTCTTGGAGAGAAAATGGGCGCAATGGGGATCATAAGCTTTTGTGTATTCTTGATTGGTAACTAGGGAAATGTTTCGATCAAGACTATATTGATATAAATGGGATTCGGGTGAGGAAGCTACGTATATCTCGATTTTTTCCAGCACCCTAAGTGGTGAATCTAACTATGCTGAGAGGCTTCACGCATGGAATGCGTTGTCCGGAAACGAAACATCTTCGTAGTATACCTAACCCTAGTCAAGGGGGACCCAACAGTTCCCGTAGGATATTTTGAGCACTAAATATATTCATATTGATTTGCGCTTCACTACATGCTTCGAATCGATAATTACAAAGTCGTGAATCGGGCAAATCAGTCGATAAGAAGAATACAACTTCATTTTGATCATTGTCTACGGCAGATCATATCGTGCAAACTGAAATAACTCAAATCTCAGACGTTGAATGTTGAACATCAAGCGAGCGAGACTGTGAATTCATCTCAAAATTCAAAACTCATCTCATAGATGTTAATCTGATGTTCGTAGTTAATAATGTAAATTGTAATACAATCTTTAGATCAATCTACACTGTGTAGATGCATTGTTTTAGTATTGAGTGACATATGAAATATGAGCGAAAGCATAAAATGAGTGATGAGACATCATGATTACAAGCGACACGACACTGTGAATACAGACAATACAGTGATTATGAGTGATTCAGAGCAGAATACACATATCAGTACGATTACAACGTAAGTATGAAGCAGAATACAAGAAGCAGAATACAAGAAGCAAAATATAAGAAACAAAACATAAGAAGCAAAATACAAGAAGCAAAACATAAGAAGCAAAATATAAAAAGCAAAATATATATATGAATGATATCATGATTAAAATGACGTAATTTTGTGATTACAAATAACATGATGATTACAAATAACATGATAATTATAAACAATACAATGATTATAAATAATATGATGATTACAAATAATACAATAATTATAAACAACATGATGATTATAAATAATATGATGATTACAAATAATATGATGATTACGAATAACACAGAACAAAATACATTAATATGATTGCAACATGAATATGATTAACAAGCAGCAAAATACAAAGAGTAAAATATATATATAAGTGATATCATGATTAAAACGACGTGATTTTGTGATTATAAACAACACAATGATTACAAGTGACACAGAACAGCATACACATGATTGTATGAAGATTGATCACAACAGATGCATAGTTTATAACTAAAAAATATAATGTCATTATGTTGTGATGTGTATAAATCATCTTTTCTCTTTATTTTCTTGATCTAATAAATCAATGATCTGAGAATTCATTGATTGATACTTGAAATCATATGCATTTATGTTTTAATTTTGAGCAAGTCATATCTTAATCTTGCATTTTGCTTAAATTAACATAAGCATTATCATCATGATTCTGAAAACTTCATCAGCAATCTTCATATCAATATGAATGTAAAATATATAATCTTGAAAGTTAGTTTGAAACATGATGAAATTGTAATGCTGTAAAGTGTAAGCATCTTTGATATTTCATCAAAGTGATGTTCATTTATCTTGTTGAAATATTGAAATGATGATGACAAATTCTCTTCTTCATCATTGAATTGAAATTTATCAATGTTTTCAAATTCATTCAGAGCAGACAACATGAAGTTTAAACTGCAACTGAGTATTCTGAATTCTATATCAGTTAGCAAATCAAATCATGTCATAGTACATGAAGCTTTTTACGATTCTAGTCTTCATTTATTCTTTCTAATCTTTGTCTTGATTTCATTCTAATTGAGTCTAGTGAGCATTCAAGCTAAAGATGATGTCAACTCAATCGAGTCTAGCACAGAGCTGAGAAACACACATATAAAAATCGAGTTCTTTTCTGTAAATACTTTTCTTTCTTAGCATTTATCTATTAGTTAAATGACATTCATATGACTCGCTCTATGCTGATTTCTAACAGTAGATAAATGCTAATCAACTACTCTGCTATCAACGTGTAGATGATACGAAATAATCTACTTCGTTTATTCAGAAAATTTGCAAGAAATTCTTTGAATTACTTTCATCAAATTTACTCAAATTTATCAAATCACTCACTACACACTTACATATTTATCTGTATCTTTATCTTCAATCTCTCATCATGACACACGACTTTGAATCAGTTGAATCTCAAACGACTCATCTGCTTAGAAGCATTGCAAATAAACGAGTTTCTCTTCTTTCTTTTGATGTTTCAGCTGAATCTCAGAATGTCGCGATCTCATGAAACATCAAGATTGAAAAACAACTACGTCAGTGAGCTCTTGATCAGTTGAACAAGGTCATCAAGATGTTAAACGAGTTAAGAGATTAACGAGACATGACTCTGAAATGCAATGAGCACTGAATCGTTCTACAAGTTGAACATATTCAGAGATTGAAATAGCTAGAAATCAATCGCATGACAATGAACACTCTAGAAGAGATTAACACTCGATTACGAGAGACAATGTTGAAACTTAAAGAGAAACAGCGTTCAGCTGATCAGCTTCGATCTCGACAGTCTATTGAGTCTTGATCTACTACGAATCATTTACTTCAACAAGATATCGAGTTGCATGCTTTTATCGAGAATCATACTTGACGAGAGATGTCTACTAAGTTCATCTCATTCGAAAATGAACATCATTGATTCTACAAATTTTCGAATCTTTCTATATTCATTAATGAAGATGAATTAAGTTGAGAAGATTGAAGAAACAAGATGAACGACAAGCTGATTGTCAATGTTGATCAATTTAATGACGAGATCATCTGTATTGTCTACATGATGTCTAGGCTAAAAGATGACGCTGCAAAGCACATCTTTACTCGATGTCATTTTGATTCTTCGAATTCTTTCACTTTGATCTACGAGCTATTCGATCATTTGAAAGAAATATACGATGAACTGAATAAGAATCGAAAGTCTCGACGTGAATACAACATTCTGAAACAAGCAGACAAGTCTTTCAATGTCTTCTACTTTGACTTTATGAAGCTATTCAGCTATCTCGATTATGATGATTGCACTCTGATGAATGATCTTCAGAATAAAATCAACAATCGCTTGCAGAACGCTCTATCAGTCTGTTCAGAGAACTTTACTTCGCTCTCTCGTCTAAAGAAATTTCTTCAAGATGTGAATAATAAACAGCGAGTTAACTATCAGCTACGCAGCGAACGTCGCACTGTCATCGTCAAAGTCACTGTCATATCTGACAAATGTGCTACTTCATTGTCAGTGATGACTTCAATAATCGATTATGTTAAGTTTATCATCTTTTCTATCTCTGAGTTTGATCGAGCGAAATCATTTATCATCTGCTACATCTGCAAAACTTCAAGTCACTTGTTCAAGAATTGCTCTCAGAACAAGATCAACATTTCGACTTCTTGAGCTTTCATCTCTCGTCTACATGAAATCATCATTTCGAAGAATGAAGAGAATGAGAAAATGTCTTTCGAGAATAGCGAGAACAAAAACTAGAGACTTTCATCAAAGACGCGATGAAAGATGTGTTAATTTCTTCAACGACAAGCATGTTAAATGTCTCTTTTGTCTCTGAATCTTTGACTACTGAATGTGTACTTTCTAGCAATGAAATTAGTTACTCATTGAAGTTATTGATTGACATCAAAGCTGCTGACTATTCGTTCATTGATGAAGTGATTGCGCAGATTGTTTATGATCAGTTGCAAATTGAGTTTCTGACTTTGATCAAAGCGAAGTCAATTTAAGAATTCGACGATCATTATGCTAAGAAACTCATTACTCATGTCATTTATTTGAATCTGACTGTTCAAGATCATACGATTGACACAGCTTCTATGTTGATCACTTGATTAAATCAACATTAAATGATTCTTGAAAAAACATGAATGAACAAAATTAACCTAGTAATTGATATGCGAATCGATTTTCTTCGATTTTCGAATTTCAACCTTACTAGTCAGAAATCGATTACTCTACTCTCAAGCAATAAATCAATCACGAAACGAAAGAGCTTGAATTCTACTCATATACTGAAGAGATCTTTCACTTTCGTTACATCTCAATTCAGTTAAAACAAGAAGTTCATTGAACAGTTAAAACAGCGTGACGCGACTTTGACTAGCGTCAATTCTAAATCAACGTTCAGTTTGAAACCATTCTCTTTCAGTTCAACGAACATAGTAATGATAGAGACAGCGACATATAGAATGTTAGTCAAACGTTCAGATGTCAAGATCTTTGCTGTTATCATCTTGAAAATTGATTGACTCATAACTACAGCTGAAAATAAGTCTGAAGAAGTGAATTTGCATGAGCTTTCTCACGCTGAAGCTCTCGAGCAAGTCAAGATCAAGCTTTTCTCTGAATATCACGACTATCTAGATGTCTTCAATTGAGCAATGATCAATCAACTATCATTGCATCGTTTCTACAATCATAAAATTGAGTTGATTGATGAAGAAATGTCTTCTCGAAGCAGACTATATCAGATGTTCAATCACAAGCTTCAGAAGATAAAGAAGTATCTGATCAATCATCTAAACAAAGAATTCATTTTCTTCAGCTTTGCATCATACATCTCGCTCATCTTGTTCATCGAAAAGAAAGACGATAGTCTGCGTTTCTGCGTTGATTACAGAAAGCTCAATGCTTTGATCAAACGAGATCATTACTCTTTGTCATTGATAGACGAGACTCTCGCTCATATACAAGAAAGCAAGTATCTGACTCGATTGAACATCATTGTCGCGTTCAACAAACTACACATGCACTCAGATAGCGAAGATTTGACTATCTTTATTATCTTTTTCAACTCATACAAATATCATGTAATGCTCTTTGAATTAATCAATGAATCTGCGTTCTATCAATACTATATGAACGACGTGTTGTTCAAGTATTTACATCAGTTTTGTCAGATCTATCTAGATGACATTATCATCTACAGTAAGATCTTGAAGAAACACAAGCGATATGTACAATTGATTTTGAATAGACTACGAGAAGCTGATCTACAGATAAACATCAACAAGTGCAAGTTTCATGTTCAGAAAACTATCTTTCTAGAACTCTTGATATCAATCGAAGAATTGAAGATGAACTCGCGAAAGATGCAAGCAGTCGTTGATTGATCTACACTCAATAATCTCACTCAGATGCAGTTCTTCATTGACTTCTGCAATTTCTATCAACGCTTCATCAAGAACTTTTCGAAGATTGTTTGTTCAATAATTCAATTCACTCAAAAGAAGATCATATTTGAATGAAATGAAGTCTGTCAGATCATCTTCGATCATATGAAGAGATGTATGATTAAGACTTCTATACTACGTCACTTTGATTAAACTCGTGAGACTATTCTTGAAATTAACTCATTCAACTACGTCAATGATGAAGTTCTCTTTCAATATGATGATGAAGAAGTACTACATTCAATTGTCTTCTATAGCAAGAACATGTTTTCTGCTGAATGCAACTACAAGATATATGATAAAGAACTTCTGATCATTATTTGAGCATTTGAACATTGACGACTCGAACTGAAGTTAACTGACATTTCTATCAAGATGTTCATTGATCATCAAGTGCTTATCTCATTGATGAAAGATAAAGAGTTGAGCAGACGTCAGATGCGCTGAGTTCAAAAGCTCGCTGATTTCAACTTCAGAATAATATATTAATCTGACAAACAAAATATCAAGATCAATGCATTAACTCGTCGAGCTGACGTCGTGCTTAGAGATTCAGAAGATGAGTGCATTCGCTATTAATGAATCACTATTTTGACTTTGAATCGAATGAAAATTGCTGATCTAGAGAAGAACATCAATGAATCAATCTATAAACAGATTCTTAAGACTAATGAAATCGACGAGAATTGTATGCTACTTCGCGAAGCAATAGCAAGAGACAAGACACAATATGAAGATATCAAATTGAAGAATTGTTGAACTCAGAATGAAATCTTGTATCATGATAGTCAGCTATGAGTCTCATTCAACAAGCTTCTACAAATGAATCTGATTCATGAGATGCACGATCAATCATCAGTTGATCATTCTGATATTTTTAAAACTGTGAAAGTCATAAAGCGAAACTACTATTGATCATTCATGCGAAAAACGATAGATCGATATATTCAAAACTGCTATATCTGTCAACGTTCAAAGACATCTAGAAATAAATCAAATGACTTGCTTCAATCTCTAGCGATATTCGAACAACGATGACAAAACATAGTCATGAACTTCATTATTGATCTATTTGATTCGTACGACTACAACGCTATTCTGACTGTCATCTGCAGATTGTTAAAAGAAAGGCATTATATTTCTTGCATCATTGATGATGAAGATATCACAGTCGAAAAAACAGCTGAAATGTTGCTTCAATGAGTATATTGAACTCACGATCTATCAAACTTCATTGTGTTCAATCGAGATTCTCAGTTCATCTTCATTCTCTGAAAGTTTCTTTGCAAACGACTGAGCATTTCTCTTCGATTGTTCATTATCTATCACTCTCAGATCAACGATCAAAGCGAACAAGTCAAGCAGAATGTTGAAAGATATTTTCATTTCTTTTGTTTGTACATGCAGAATGACTGATTCAAGTGATTGCTCATGATCAAGTTTGTCAGCAATAACATCTTGTCTTCAGTCATCTTCTTGATTCTCTTCTTCATGAATAAGAGCTTTCATTCTCGTATGAACTTTGATTCTGACATTATCGAGTATGAAAGCATTCGCGAACGCTTGCAGATCATCAGAGTCGAAAATATATTTGATCACATGAACAAGACGTTAATCTTCGCTCGCGAAACTCTGATCAAAACACGGGAATGAATGATGAAACAAGCTAACAAGCATAGAAAAAAGATCAATTATGAGATCGAATCAAAGATGTTTCTGAACGAAAGAAACATTGTTACAGCGAGACTCTTCAAAAAGCTAGATGACAAGATGCTTGATTCATTCAAGATCACAAATTCTGTTGACTTCTTCTATAAATTGAAACTATCAGACACTATGCGTATACATGATGTATTTCATTCATAGCTTCTTCGTTTTGTCGTTGATAATTCTCTGTCTGATCAGAAGAATGAATCTTCGAGATCAATAGTGATAAATGATGAGAACGAATGAAAGATTGATGATATATTGAACTTTCGATAATATCGAAGACGATTTCAATATCGAGTTAAATGAAAGAGTTATGACAACGATCTCAACTGATATAACGCTGACGACGACGAATTTAGAAACGCTCAAGAGATGATTGATGACTTTCATATTAAATATTCAAGAAAAGCGCATTAAGAAATAACATTCATGCAAATATGAATAGTCAAGAAGAAAGAATAATGTTATGATTCTAGTCTTCATCTATTCTTTCTAGTCTTCATCTTGATTTCATTCTAATCGAGTCTAGTGAGCATTCAAGCTAGAAGTGATGTCATTGAAACTCTGCATCATATGTGTAAGACGTCAACTCAATCGAGTCTAGCACAGAGCTGAGAAACACACATATAAGAATTGAGTTCTTTTCTGTAAATACTTTTCTTTCTTAGCATTTATCTATTAGTTAAATGACATTCATATGACTCGCTCTATGCTGATTTCTAACAGAGCTTCATACTGATATGAAACTTTCTTTTGATAGAAGATTTCTTCTTGATGTTGAATTTCTTCTTGATGTCAAGTTTCTTCTTGATGTCAAATTTCTTCTTGATGTTGAGTTTCTTCTTGATGTTGAGTTTCTTCTTGATGTTGAGTTTCTTCTTGATGTCGAGTTTCTTCTTGATGTCGAGTTTCTTCTTGATGTTAAGTTTCTTCTTGATGTCGAGTTTCTTCTTGATGTTAAGTTTCTTCTTGATGTTGAGTTTCTTCTTGATATCAAGTTTCTTCTTGACGTTAAATTTCTTCTTGATGTCAAGTTTCTTGATGATGTCTTGAATTGAATATTTTGAATCATTATGCAAGACAGCTTCATCTTGTTTTTCAATAATGACATATATTTGATATGTTGATTCAAACAATCTCTTGAGATATGAAAGCAGTTCACTGATGCACACAGCATTTTGAGTCTTCACTGTCATGTATGTAATTTCACTTCTATCGTTTCAGTCATTGACAAGATATGATTCGCAAAGTATATTTGTAAATGCATCAATATATCATTTCATCTGAAACAAAAGACATCATTGAATAAAGTCATTCAGATCTTTGATCTGAACATTGATAATTGAAAATTGAGCACAATTTATTTAAAAAGTTAGTCAGTCTGTTGTTTCATACAAATATGAAGATTGACAAATGAAATACATTTCATTTTCACTCTTTACAAGTTACTGATTGTTGAGTGTCATCAATAAAACATCATTTCATGATATAATATGTTTCAAACTGATAGCTTGCTGCAGAAAATTACACAATATGAGTCTTTGTAATCTTGCTTGCTGCTGATAAATTTTATTTGATAAAGAGTTTGCTTGTTGAAATTAACTTTTATCATGCAATCTTTGCTTGAAGATGATCTAATTATAAGAATTGAGCAACAAACTGTAATTTGATGAAAGCTTGAAAATTTAATGGTCAAAATATTGAGACAACAGAAGAAGAGTCAATAAGATTAATAAATTCAACGTGATGTGATCTGAAAGTCAAAGATGATTTAGAAAAGACATTTCATAAGTTTGAATCATCGCATTCATGACAGAATTTGACGTTGAATGACAAGTTAACATGAAAGTCATCTGTTTTGAAGCAATAGTGTTTGATCATATTGATATGAATGCAACGTATGATGTTTTTTCACTTCATATAAATCATTGAGAATTAACGAAATTACATATACAACAAAGTCATAGCTAATGTGACACACGCTGAGCAGCGACTTTCTTATCTATCGAGTCTATGACATATTCAATTGCTCATTATCTTCGTTGATCTCAAGCATTCAATGTACATTATCATTTGAATGTGCTGTTTTATGCATGTCAAATAGATTATTTAATGCAATGTAATGATAGATCAACTCTTTCAAGCGAAGATATCTCTGATAGTGCGATTGACTATGATGTGCAAATTTCTTCTCAAAGTTAATGTTCAGCTGCTTCATATCAATATGAAGATCAGTCATGACTTTCAAACATCAATCAAGAACATCAACAGATAAATACTCATCAATCACTATCATTCATTAACATGACAAATCAAGCATATTAAGACAAGAACATATCATATCTTTTTACATCTGTTAACAACTCATTAAGCAAAGTTGAATCAAGTCGAAGAGCTAAATCTAAAATCTGTTCTGAGTGATGATAGAGAATTCATGATTGATTTGAAACACAGTTGAGTCAATTCTTTTGTTGATGAATCTTATGATAATTTCAGCTTCTAACATATGAATATACTTCTTGACGTAGTATGAACATGTAGATAGCATGAAGACAAATGCAATCTGCTGATGATTTAAAATCGAAGCTGTTTTCTTCATGAAGATTGTGAAAGTATATTTATGTTCATATTAATATGAATATGAGTTGCTGTTGAGTAGATAACATATACATCAGCGATAGATCAACATTTTATTTAACTGATTTCATTAAGACTTAATACATTAATTCTTAATGTTCATTTTGTAGAAAAAGCAGTTCTTGAAGAGAATATTCAATTCGTGATCTTGACGAAGATGATGATATGCAACAGCAAGCAAGTCTGTTTTCACTTCTCAATTGAATTTTATAACTCTTAAAATCTTGTATGTTTTCTTTGTTGAATCTAGAAACTGTCGAAGACAGTTTATATTGATATGAGATGATATTTCAACATAAATTCAGACAATATATCAAAAGTATGCATCAATGATCTTGTATATCTTGAATTCAAACATATTCAGTTTGCAATAATCATTAATTGATCATATGAAGTTGAGATCTGAAACAATGTATTTATCTTAAGTTCATTGCAAGTCATATCTTCATTGAGCAACATCATCAGAGTTCAAGATTTTAATCAAATCATAAAGTTGAATGTTATAATGTGTTAATAAAGTAAGATAACATGTTGAAAACGTAAATAATCGTGATGTTAGATGATCTTGCTCTCAGAAATGAGCATAAAGCATATTTCATTCATAATTCTCAATGATTTTCTTTTGAAGTTCAACTTTTACAGTAAACAGCATTTCTGCATCTGTTATCTTTTTATCAATCAAATCAACGCGATTCTTCAATTTCAGCTTCTTTCATATGCATATGAGAAAGAATCATGTGATTTTAGAATCTTTATTCTCAAGAATTTGAAGTATATTCTTGTCAGACAGATGAAATAAATAGAGTTCTCTGATTTGATCATGAAACTCATCACTTATGTTTACTTGAGTATTCTTGATTATCTGTCATGTGTGAAGTTGATTGTGCAAAGTTCATTAAGTTATGTTGACATGATATTCATCTTGTAGAATTCAATGAATATCTGATATCTTGACATCATTATGAAATAATTCAAGAATTCTTTTCCTGTGATCTTCAAAAGAAATAACTGATTGAGACATGATGAGATTGAGTATCATTGTACATTGATAAATGTGCAATTTGCATTTTAGCAGAAGCTTCAAAATTTGACGTAATTGATGCAATTAACAATTTATTATTTATTTAATTACTTTGTACATTATTTCAAAATATTTGATTATTTTTGATACAATTATTTGTAATAAACATAGAGAGTTACAAGTGAACAGAAAGAACTGTTGCTTTGTTACATTAATGTTCAATAACTGTAATTAATGTAACTTAAAATAATCATGATTCATTGATTTATTTATTATATGTTGAAAGTTTCTGTTCTTGTGCAAATCTTGATTAATTCTTTCTGCTTTGATCTTACTTCTGTTCAATTACTTGAATCTCATCTACACTTTCTTGCTCAGATTTTGCTCAGATCTTACTCAGATTTTGCTCAGATATTTTGCTCAAATCTATTTGCTTTGTTAACATTTGTTAACTTGAGAATCTTCTTACTCAAATATTTTGCTCAAATATTTTGCTTAAATATCTTACTCAGATCTTACTCAAATATCTTGCTCAAATATTTTGCTCAGATATTTTGCTCAGATCTTACTCAGATATCTTACTCAGATCTTGCTTAAATCTTACTCAGATTTTGCTCAAATCTTGCTCAGATTTATTTGCTTTGTCAACATTTGTTAACTTGAGAATCTTCTTACTCAGATATTTTACTCAAATCTTACTCAAATCTTACTCAAATCTTGTTTAGATCTATTTGCTCTGTTAATACTTGTTGACTTAAGAATCTTTTTACTCAGATATTTTGCTCAAATATTTTGCTTAAATATCTTGCTCAAATATCTTACTCAAATATCTTGCTCAGATCTTACTTAAATCTTGCTCAAATCTTACTCAAATTTATTTACTTTGTCAACATTTGTTGACTTAAGAATCTTTTTATTCAAATATTTTGCTCAGATCTTACTCAAATATCTTGCTCAGATCTTGCTCAGATTTTACTTAAATCTTGCTCAAATCTTACTCAAATTTATTTACTTTGTCAACATTTGTTGACTTAAGAATCTTTTTATTCAAATATTTTGCTCAGATCTTACTCAAATATCTTGCTCAGATCTTGCTCAGATTTTACTTAAATTTTACTTAGATTTATTTACTTTGTTAACACTTGTTAACTTGAGAATCTTCTTGCTTAAATCTGAGTCAAGCAAAATATTTAAGTAAGAAGTGTATTTTACTTCTTATATTTGACTTCTTGTATCATGCTTCATACTCATGCTGTAATCATATTGATATGTGTATTCTGCTCTGAATCATTCATAGTCACTGTATTGTCTGTATTCACAATGTCGTGTCGCTCATAATTATGATGATTCTCTTCTCTCAAGTTGAATGATGATGATGACTACATGTTTCTGAACTGAGTTGATTATATGTGATTTGTTAACTATGACTTTTGATCTCTGACTTATGACATGATCAAAAGTAAATATAAATTGACTTTGACTTGTGATACTTAACTGATGATATTGCACGACATGAAATTGAGACATTTGCTTTAGCACTTGAGAGAATATCTCATAACATTGCTGTTGTTTGTTACTATTTAAATATTTCATAGCATTGCTGTTATTTGCAGCTATTCAAATACTTCATAGCATTGCTGTTGTTTATTGCTATTTAAATATCTTATAACATTGCTGTTATTTATCGCTATTTAGATACTTCATAACATTACTTTTGTTTATCACTATTAAGATATTTTACATAATTTAAACTTGTAATATTTTTCAACTTTTGCAAAAGATGAGTGATATGCTGAAAGTTTAAATGTAGATTCAGTTCATGACATTCTTGTTCTTCAGAATAAGCTTAAGAAGAAATTAATGAAAGCTTGAGATTTTCTGAATTCTGATTCAGCAACATTTTCTGTTACGAGCGTATCAAGACTGATAAGACTGAACAAGACTGAAGCTCTAATCAATTCATAGTGAACGCTAGCGAGTTCTTTGCGTAATAATTAGAGCTAATCAGCGAGCTAGTCAGGTTTGACTCGGATTTGACTCAAATATGACTCAATCTCTTTTTTCTTTCTCAACACTCTTTTCTTTCATCAACATCATGTTCATTTACATCATATTCTTTTCATGTCACAAACACATTTCTTTCAAGTCTAACGCAGTCTTTGAACATTACATAAATAGAAGCTTTTGTATCAATCTTCTTCTGTATTCTTAATATTCAGTTATAACTATTTTTAAAGATTAAGCACTATCAATTCTGATCTTTATTGATTGTATCATCTAGACATGATTCTGACATTATATTAAGAATTCGTTAATCACATGATACTGATCTCATTACTCATTCAACATACTCGTTTAAACAGAATGAGTCTAAAGAAATTCATTTATCTGATGATCAACAACAATTGAAAGATAGAACAACACTAGAGAGTTGAATAGAATCAATGATGAGACTGTTTGAATTGCTAGACTACTTATCGCTCATTAAGTTTGCAAAGTTTACTCAATTATGAGAATCACGATAAAGAATCTTCGTGAATTGCTCAAGAATCAAATCGATCGATAGATTCAATGATAAAGAATCTTCGTTGTTTGCTAGAGAATCAATCAAATCAATTAACAAACAAATCTCATCTTCTTTGTTAAAGATTGAATCTCATTTCATATGTCTTTCTTCTTCAATCATCAAGCATCATCATTCATTCAATTCTCTTTCAAACAAATCTCATCATGTTTAGTCATTCATTTACTGAAGAGTGTTTCGAAGAATTTCGAAATCATTTCTCTCAAATTTCTGATGCTGATTCATTGAAATCACGAACGAAATCATCAAGTGCTGCATCATTCATTCATGAAGATGATAAATCATTCGCTGAAATGATAATACTTTTCGTGTTCTACGAAATTTAAAAGACTCGAAGTCTAGTTCTTGATGAAGAAACAGATCAACTCTATGAGTTAGATAAACAACAAGAAGACGAAATCAAAGAATTGAAGACTAGACTTCAAGCTAAAGAAATCACTTCTTCTGATTTCATCTATTCTGAGCGTTCTAAATCTCAAAAAATATCTGATTCTTCACTGTTTACTGATGAAAAGAACTTTATTTGAAAGAATTAATACGAAAAAATTCAGAATAAACTAGAGATCAACGTCGATCTCTTTTCTAATGAATGAGTCAAATTGAGCTATATACATTCTAGATTATTCAATGACACAGCTGAGATCATTCAAGCTAGATGCAAACGTGACTATGTCAATCTTTATAAAATCATCAAAGATCTTTTGAAAGAGCTAGCTCAGTTGTTCGATGATTCAAATAAGAAAGTCAACTTTCGTAAAGAATACTACAACTTGATTCAAGAATTCAAGAAATTCAGTGAATTCTATACTCAGTTTCAACGTCTATCTTTCTATCTAGACTATCACAAGAAGTAACTGATCACTGATCTAAAAGATAAAATACATCTTCGTCTTTGATGCATTTGAGTAAATCAACTACTTCAATCTGATTCTTTAAAAGAAATTCATTTCTATCTGATTCATTTGAATAATGATCAGCGAGTCATTCGAGAGATCAAGAACAAGATCAAACGCGTTAATGATTTTTCTAAGACTATCTTTCATAGAGCGACTGTTGTCACTCAGTCAGTCGATCACTCGAAGTCTGATCAGCTAAAGTCGCGCGACGCGATTTTAACTAGCGTCAAAGAAGCAGACATTCTAGTTGAAAG
>JAABUO010001791.1_pt1 | contig 27215 bp, 32 predicted proteins | sample 5559291 | NCBI WGS metagenome assembly JAABUO01 (sample SAMN10711878, study PRJNA513372) | rock metagenome | isolation source: Antarctica rocks | place: Antarctica: Victoria Land, Finger Mt sud | reverse complement strand
CCCGCGATCCAGATGGCCAACCAGCTGGGCATGGTGTTCTCCAAGCTCGACTGCAAGCCGCGCTGGCGCGAGCGTCTGCCCGAACTCACAATCCCGGCTCTCGTGGTTCACGGCAGGCGCGACCCGTTTTTCCCTGTCGGCAACGGCGAAGCGTGCACGCGCGAGATCCCCGAGGCCCGGCTGCTCGTGATGGAAGAGGCCGCGACCGCGATCCCCGATGCGGCCACCGGTGAGGTAGCGGCGGCGATGCTTTCGCTGTAGCCGAAGGCGGTAGTAGCCACGGGTCCGGGTGCCCCGTTGTAGGATCGGCATGCGCAAAAGGGGCACCGGTGCTGCTCGGACGGGGTTAGCCGGTGAAGCTCCTCCCCGCGATGCAGAACTCGTTGCCCTCGGGGCCCTGCATGACCGTCCAACGATGGCTGCCCAAACGGTGATTGCCAACGACTGTCGCGCCGAGCGCGACCAGTTTGTCGATAGCTGACGGGTCAGGATCGACCAAGTCGACGTGGACGCGGTTCTTCGCGCGCTTACCTTCGGGGACCTTGTTGAAGTACCAAGCGGGTTCTTCTCGCGTGCCGTCGGCACCGCCGATTGTCGCGAACTCAGCGCTGCTGCCAGCGTCGAGCGACCGGCCGAGAGCCGACGACCAGAAGCGGGCCGTGCTCAAGACGTCCACGCAATCGAAGGCGAGGTTGCCGATTCTTGCCGCCACGGCCCGATCGTACGGTCCACGATCGACGTCACCGGCACTGACCGCGCCCCGCTCACCGGCGCATCAGCAGCGTTCCGCAAGCCGAACGGCCCGCGGAACGGTTGTCCGATAGCCGACCGGCTTGCGGGACACTGCGGCCGTAATGGGAGCGGCGCGAGCAGGCACCGGTGACGGCGGCAGCTGACTCGACCGCGGGATCAACCTCGGCTCCGTTTCCGATCGTCGCGATCCGACGACGAGGCTGGCAGGTGCGATGCCGGCGGCTTGACGACCTCGCGGCCGCCGGATTTGGCAGCGTGCGACTTCCCGTGCGCTGGTGGGAGGCACAGCGTCGAAGGCTTCCCTTTCGCGCTTGACGACCGTTCCTTGGCGCTTGAGCCGCCGGTGACGGACGGCGATGTTGCCGATAGGCCCATGACGATTGCTCTTCAGCGATGACAGATGCGGTCGTCGAAAATGCCGTCGGGAGTCCCTGGTGGGAGGTTGCTACGCGTTGTTGGTAGTGCCGAGGTGCTTCAGCGCATCGGCAGTCCGAGGCGTCCCGTCGGAGACGCTCAGGCTGACTTCTCGCCAGGCCTCGTCACTGGCGGCGAGTTCCTGTGCCGCCTGCTGCGCCAGCGGCACAGCATCGGTGCCGAGCAGCAGGCGCACGGGTGCATCGTCGCGGCCGGCGAGGTCTCGCACCACTTGGGCGACGCGCCGAGTGTTCCCCGGCTCACGACCAGAGAAGGCGCGCAGCGCCTCGGCGAACGCTCCGATCGTCGGCTGGTACGGCACGCTGGGCTGCGGGATCGTCATCGACGCGCCACCCCAGTCGGTGCGCATGGCGCCCGGCTCAAGGACGGTGACCTTCACCCCGAACGGAGCGATCTCCTCAGCGAGACCGAGGGAGAACCCGGCGACGGCACATTTCGCCGCCTGGTAGGCGGTCAGGCCCTGGCCGGACAAGCGGACAATGAGCGAGGAAACCTGGAAGATGTGACCACTGCCCTGCTCGCGTAGGACCGGCACCACCGCCTTCGAAACGTTGACGACACCGTAGAAGTCGGTATCGATCTGCGCCCGGAACGAGTCGATCGTCGTGTCCTCAAACGATCCTAGGTCGCCATACCCCGCGTTGTTGACGACGACATCGATGCGACCGAACGTCTCCGCGGCCTGAGTAACCGCGCGCGCGGCCGCCGCGTAGTCGGTCACGTCGAGTCGCAGGAGAAGCACCGCGTCGCCGTACCTGTCGAGGAGGTCCCGCAACCGCTCAGGGTTGCGCGCCGTCGCCGCCACGCGATCACCCGCTTCGAGCGCGACCTCGATGACCGCGCGACCCAGACCGCGCGAACTGCCCGTCACGAACCACACCTTGAACATCGAATCTCCTGCCTAGCCGTGTCGGTCTTCAGCTCGCGCCGCAGCCGTTTATGGTGCTGCCGGGAGGTAGGTGAGTAGGACCACCCCGGAGTCGAACCGCTTCACGTCGCCGAGCTCCATCCGGACGGTCCCTCTGTCGCCGAGCACGTGGACGTTTCCCTGGCCCCAGACGAGTGGGTTCAGATAGACCTCGTACTCATCGATCAGGCCCTTCTCGGCGAGGGCGTACGCGAACTCGCCGCTCCCGTGCATGAACAGGTCACCGTCAACGTCGATCTTCAGCTTGGGAAGCGAGTTCTCAAGGTCCCCGTTGAGCAGGGTCGCGTTCCACTCGAGATCTCCGGACAGGGTGTTGGACCCGACGTACTTGGGCATCGCGTTGACCATGTCCGCCCACTTGCCGGTTTGGGCTCGGCCAGTACCCGGCCAGCCCCTCGAAGGTCTTGCGACCCAGCACCAGCCCGCCTGACCTGGCCTGCCGCTGGAACGAGTAGTCGCCGTGGTCTCCGTCCGGCTGCACCCACTCGCCGACCGGGTCTATGACGCCGTCGATGGTGGCCTGCGTGGTTGCGATCAGCTTTCCCATCTCGGTTCTCCTTTCGGTCCCGGGAGCTCCCTAGTGGCGTGAGGCGATGGCGTTGGTCGGGGCCGTGCTGGCGGTCAGCCAGTCGATCGTCCGGTCGTGGCGGGGCCGGAGAAGCGGTCCATCGAGACCGACATCGGCAGGATCAGCCCGCGGCTTCTCATGACGCCACCCGGTAGCGCAGGTGCGTGACGCCGGGCGCGTCTAGCACGCGCGTCAGCTCGAGTTCGATGCGGTCTGCGTCGAACAGCCGCCGCCCGTCGCCGAGCACCACCGGGATCAAGTGGATCTCCAGCTCGTCGAGCAGGCCCTCGCGCAGCAGCGACTGCGCGACGCCGGCGCCGTGCACCATCACGTCCGCATCGCCGGCTGCCGCCTTGGCCTCGCGCATCGCGGTCGCGGCGTCGGGCACGTAGTGGACCCAGCCGCTCTGCGGCTCCGGCGGGGTGCCGCGCGTGGGCACGAAGATCGGCACGCCGTGGTGGTCGCCCCCCCAGTGACCGGCGTAGTCGAACGTCTTGCGGCCGACGACGACCGCGCCCGTCGCCGTCAGCTCGGCGAACACCTGCCCACTCAACCCCGGTGGGTCGAAGTGCGGCCGCTCGGAGACGGGCTCGCCGAGCCACTCGTGCAGCCGGTGGCCGCCGTTCCCGAGCCCGTTGCCGGGGCCGTCGTCCGGGCCGGTGATGAACCCGTCGAGCGACATCGACATGTACAGGACGGACTTCGCCATGCGGTCTCCTTCCTCAGGCCGCAGCGCCCGTTCCAGCCGGTCGAACGCGTGCCGCAGACCGCGGCCGTGCTGGTCGCGCAGCTCGTCGGACGGGAACCCCCACTGAACCATCGTCATCAGGGTCGCCCCGTCACGGGGCGCGAACGTGAACTCGGTGCGGAAGGCGAGCCTCGACCCGTCGAGGCGGGTCTCAGTCGTGGCCAGCAGCAGGCGGCGGGGGCGCTCGATCGCCTCGAACACGTGCAGATGCCGGTAGAGCTCGCCCGACGACGCGCCGAAGGCGATCTCCCAGGCGCCTCCGACGCGCAGCTCGCAGCGCGAGTCGACGACCCAGCCCGGCGCGTCGTTGCCGTAGAACTCGCGCTGGCCCGCCGCGTTCGTGAACAGGTCGAACACGCGCGCGGGCGACGCCTGGATCAGGCGCTCGTAGCGGAGCTCGCGGCTCACCCCGCGCCCTCCACGAAGTGCTCGAAGCGGTCCAACCGGCCCTCCCAGGCACGGCGGTGGGCCTCGATCCACTCACCCGCCTCGCCGAGCGTCATGGCCGGGCCGAGCCGACACTCGCGGGCCCGGCCCACCTTCTCGGTCTCGACGAGGCCAGCAAGCTCCAGAATCCCGACGTGCTTCTTGATCCCGTTGAGGGTCAGGCCCGACGGCCCCGCGAGCTGGCTCAGCGTCGCGGGGCCGCGGCCCAGGCTCTCAAGAACGTCCCGTCTCTTGGGGTCCGAGAGCGCGAAGAACGTCGCGTCGAGCGTTAGCAACAGTGCACCCATCGGTTCACTATACAGCTACGAGCCCTTGGCTGACCGTGGGCCGCCCGCCCGCCGTCGTGACGGCCATATTTCCGCCCTCAACGAGCTGAAAAGCCATGGCATCGAAGCTGGCGGCCGCCCAGTGCTGGCGATCGACCAGCTTCGAGCCCGACGCAAGATGCCGATGTGCCTTGCCGCGCCTGTGCACCGCCCTAATCGCCTGACGAGACGCGCACAAGACGGTCGGTTCTACTAGCACGCCACCGAGCCGTGTCGTAGAGGAACCTCAAACGGGAACGCGGCAGGTGAGAGGGGGTCTCGCGTGGAGGGTGTCCCGTAAGACCCGCCCGCTGAAGATTCTCGCAAAGGTGGGTCAGCTGGGACACTTCCCTGGTGGCCCAGATATAGGAAGTGGAACACCCCGCCGCCCGTCCGCCGAGGGCTGTGGGGGAGCGGCGCGTCGCGTCCCACAGGTCAGTGCCACAACCGGGTGCCGGAAGCCGCGTACGGCCAGGACTAGCGGTACGGTGCCCGGCGTGGAGCTGGGGTATGCGCGGGTCTCGACCGCCAAGCAGGACCTCGACCGCCAGGTCGACGCCCTGAGCGCCGCTGGGGTCCCGGCCGAGCGGATCTACCTGGACAAGAAGTCCGGGGCCACGACCGACCGGCCGGGATTGCGCTTGGTGCTGGGTTATGCCCGCGACGGTGACGTGATCGTGGTGCACACCCTGGACCGCCTGGGCCGCACCGTCCGCGACACGCTGAACCTGATTCACGAGCTCGCCGAACGCGGTGTCGGGGTCCGCAACCTGGCCGACCCGATCAAGGTCGACTCGGCCAACCCGGCAGACCCGATGGCCCAGCTCGCGGTGGTGCTGCTGGCGCTGTTCGGGCAGATGGAACGCACCTACACCCTCGAGCGCGCGGCGCACGCCCGTGCAGTGGCGACCGCCAAGGGCCGGCGGGTCGGCCGGCCGGTGGTGGTCGACCCGGCCAAGCTGGCGTGGGCGGGCCACCTGCGCGACACCGGGTACACCATCGCCGAGATCGTCACCACCACCGGCATCGTTCGGACCAGCCTGTACCGGCACCTGCCGCCCCGGCCGCCCGAGCCGGTCACCGCCGGCGGCACCGCCGGCGCGCCGGACCGCGACGAAGACAAAGCCACCGTGCCGCCTCGTGGTGGGGATAGGCCGTGAGCGTCCTCAGGCGCCCCGCTACGAGCAGGGCGGGGGAGGGGCAGCTGTCACTGCTGGCCGGCATCCTCACCGAGACCGACCGGGCGGTGCTCGAGCTCGCCCGCGGCCCCGGCCTGCAGGCACGGGTCGCCGACCAGGCGCAGCACCTGCTGGGACTGAGCCCGACCCGCTACTTCCAGCTGCTCAGCCGGCTGCTGGACCGGCCCGAAGCTGCCGACGCTGAACCCGAGCTGGTCACCGGGCTGCGGGCCGTGCAGGCCCAGCGCCGCCGGTTGCGCCGGCTCGCCGACCGCGGACGCACCGGCGCTCCTCGACGACCCGGTCCGGCTGGCGAGCCGGGCAGCCGAGCACCATGGTGAGCTCCAGCGCCCGGCGCAGCCGGCCGGCGGCGCAGCCCCGGGGTGCCAGCGACCCGCAGAATGAGAGCCTGGTAGTCGCCGCCGGGCGGGGGTCAGAGCCAGCTGGACCACCGCTCGTTGGCCGACTGGTGGCTCATGCCGGTGGCCCGGCCGATGTCGGCCCAGGACGCGCCGAACCGGCGGGCGGTGCGGACCGCCTCATCGAGCGCGGCGGCCCCCGCGGCGGACCGCCCCGCTGCCGCCGTGAGCTGTTCGAGGTTCTGGAAGGGGGCGATGTGCCGGCGCCACTCCTCGATCACGTGCCGCTCGCCGTCGTTGTCGAGGTCGGCGTACGGCCCGTCCACGGCCAGCAGCCGGGCCGCCGGGTCGGCCGCCTGCGTGAGCTGACACGGGTCCACGGTGCACCGCGCCAGCCGCAGGCGCAGCCGGCGGCCCAGCCGACGACCGCCGCATCCGGGCGCCACTCTCAGCGACGTCGCCTACCTCGTCTGGGGCACAGCCCTCGATGCCGGCGAGAGCGCAACCGACGAACGAGTCCGCGCGGCCGCGGGGCCCGCCGTCATGCAGACCCTGCACGGTGCCTACGAGGTCTACGGTCAGGACTCTGTCGCGATTCTGCCCGGCGGCCCGGAGTGGCTCGCGGTGGTCCAGGCGGCGCCCGAGTCGAAGCAGCACTTCGCGGTCCACGGCGGTCACCTGCTGCTCCTCAACGAGGCCGACAACGCGGAGTAGAGGGCGCGATTTCGCCGGGCGCTCACCTGCCAGGTGAAGTGCGTGCGACGGCGGCGACCGGTTCACCCGGGCGGGCGAGCTGGCGCCGGCCTGCCTGGGATGGCGGGTGCGAACCTGCCCGGCGGCGCTGCTCGTGCGAGCCGACCTGCGGGTCGATCGGGTCGATCCGGTCGCACGGGAGGTCATAGTCGCGAGGCCCTGGGCGGCCTGATGCGCGGCGCGTCTATTGCGGTCGTAGCGCCATCCAGAGTGCGACCGCGTTGCGGGTGCCGGGGTTGCGCCAGGAGTGTGGCTGGATGGTGCGAAAGTGCAGCGAGTCGCGGACGCCTAGTCGGTACGGCTTGTCTCCCACTGTGAACTCCAGCGCGCCCTCGAGCACGTGGATCAGCTCCTCGCCTGGGTGCTCGAGCAGCTTGGCGCCACTGTTCGCTCCCGGGAGCACAGTCGCGCGGGCGCCGGCGAGGTAGAAGCGGTCATACGTGCCGCTGATCCCCGCGAGGTCGATCCCCGCGTGGGAGGTGTAGATCTGCCTGTTCTCGCCATCGGGGGTGTGCACCGTCGGCGCCGAGGTGGCGCCCTCTTCTTCGACGAAGAACGCCACCGGCCTGCCGAGTGCGCCGGCGACCTTGAGCAGCGTGGTGATGGTCGGGACCATGCCGCTCTGCTCGATCTTGTGGATCGCCGCTGCCGACAAGTCGGCCTGCTCCGCGAGCTGCTGAAGGGACAGGCCCGACTGCTTGCGCAGGCTGCGCACCTTCGGGCCGATCCCGGAGACGATCGTCTGGAGGTCCTCGGTCATGCTGTCTCCGGTCAGCCGGGGCAGTCGCGTTTCGCGACTGCAAACTCCTTGTAACGTCCTTGACTCCTCATCGCAGCGTGTCCAACATAGTGAACGCGTGGTTGCTCATGCTCAACGTGACGAGGAGGCGGCCCGTGGCAAGACGCATCGTGGTGATCGGCGGCGGGGCTGCCGGCATCGGGGCTGCGGGTGCCGCTAAGGGCACCGACCCGAGTGCCGAGGTCACGGTCTTCACCGAGTACCAGGACGCGGCTTACAGCCCTTGCGGCATCCCGTACGTACACGGCAAGGAGATCCCTGACTTCGAGCGGCTCTTCCTCGGCACGAAACAGCAGTATGCCGACCAGGGCATTGACATCCGCTATCAGACGCGCGTCGAGTCCTGCGACCTCGCCGCGAAGACGGTCAGGGTCGGCGGCTCCACGGTCCCGTTCGACGCCCTCGTGGTCGCGAGCGGCTGGAACTACGGAGAGCCGGAGGTGCGGGGCGCCGACCTGACCGGCATCTACTACATGAAGAACATCCGCGAGGCCATGGAATGGGACAAGGTCCTGGATTCCGTGCAGAGCGCCGTGGTGCTCGAAGCCGGGCCGCTGGGCCTGGAAATGGTCACGGCGCTGGCCCATCGCGGCATTGAGACCCACCTCGTCGATCCGACCCCGTGGGCGCTGTCGATGGCGACCGACCCCGATATCACCCGGCCGGTCGAGGACTCGTGGGTGGATATGGGCGTCAGCCTGCACTTCAACACCAAGCTGGAGGAGATCCGGGGGGACGAGCATGGCGCCGTCCGGGGGGTGCGGACATCAGAGGGCGAGATCGCGTGCCAGCTGCTCGTCGTAGCCACGCACAAGATCCCGAACACCGCGCTGGGGGCCGCTGCCGGTTTGGCCATCGGTACCGCCGGCGGTTTCATCGTCGACGAGACGATGCAGTCGTCAGCGCCTGGCGTTTGGGCTGCAGGCGACTGCATCGAGGTGCCGCACGGCGTGTCAAACGTGCCGGTGCAGGGGTTGTCGGGCAGCCACGCGTACGCGCAGGGCAAGGTTGCCGGGGTCAACGCGGCAGGCGGAGCCCGCGCCTACCAGCCGGTCTACGTGCCCTGGGGCATGGTTGCCGGCAAGTGGATGATCGGCGGGGTCTCGTTCAGCGAGACCCTGGCGACGGCGCTCGGCGTGCCGTTCGTGATGGGCGTAGCGCAAGGGATCTCCCGGGCGCGCTACTACCCCGACATGCAGCCGGTGAAGGTGAAGCTGTTGGCCGAGCCCGGATCGCTGCGACTCATCGGCGCGCAGATGGTCGGCGGTGAGGGCATCAAGGAACGGGCCGACTTCCTGGCCATGGCTGTCCGCACCGGGATAACGATCCGCGACCTGGCGACCATGGAGAACGTGTACTCGCCGCCGATTGGCGCGCTCAACGAGCCGATCGCGCTAGCGGCGCAGGACTGCCTCTCGCGACTGGCGGCCGCGTGAGCCAGCCCACGCCGGTGCCTACCGAGAACCGCGGCGGCACGCGCGTGCCGTCGCCCAGACGCTTTCCGCGCTGGCTGCGGGCGGTGTCGGAGCAGCAGCTGCTTCTCGCGGCGCAGCGGACTGTCGCCGTGCGCTACGGCAGGACTCCGCCTCCGGCTCCGCGGGGCCGGAACGTGTTCTGGCAGAGGGTGTACGCGCCGCTGTTCTACCGCCTGCCCTACCCGGTGCGCGCCAAGGTGGCCAACCGGCTCCCCGGCAGCCACCGCAGGACCTGGCACCAGCCGCGGCGGGCGCAAGGCCCCGCCGTCTGATCCGGCGGCCATGACCCCGATGTCGGTGCGTCACGAGCCTCTACCGGGACCGTCCAACCGGCCGGCCTCAGAACACGAGACAAGAAGGAGTCAGGTCTGTGGCAAACATCGTGGGTGAGCGGGTCAGCGTCGGGGATGCGGTCGTCGACTACGAGGACAAGGTCTTCGAGGACATCCAGGCCGAGCCCGGCGAGAAGGCGTACATCTTCATGCACACGGTGCCGTTCGAGGGTTCGGTGGGACTGGTCAACATGCTCACGGCGACCCGGATCCGGCGCAAGGGCTTTGATACCAGCATCGTGCTGTTCGGCCCCGGCTCGCTGATGGCGTCGGCCACCCGCGGCTACCCCAAGGTGGGCGACGAGGCCTTCCCGGGCGCGCTGGGCTACAACAAGCAGCTCCAGACGTTCATGGACGAGGGCGGCAAGGTCTACGCCTGCCGCTTCTCAGCCGCCGCTCTGTACGGGATGCGCGAAATCGACATGATGGAGGGCGTCAAGGCCATCAACCCGCTCGACGTGCTCGACGCGCAGCTGACTGCCCGGCGTGAGGGCGCCATGGTCATGCAGACCTGGACGGTCTGACCGCAGCACGGCTGAAGACACCACCCGCCCCACGAACGGCGGCCCGCGCCCGTGCGCGGGCCGCCGCCGGCCCTTTTCCAGCACCTGGAGGTCGCATGGACGGCGTGCACGACATGGGTGGCAAAGCCCGGTACTTCGGACCGCTCAAGGCCATCACCCCTGACGAGCAACCCTTCGGCGAGCCGTGGGAGGGACGCGCGTTCGCGGTAACGCTGCTCGCCAACCGGGCAGCGACCTCGTCCAACCTGCACGCCTTTCGCCACGCGCTGGAGCGGGTGCCGGCAAAGGATTACCTCGCGAGCTACTACGGTCGCTGGCTAGCCAGTGCGGAGATCCTGTTGATGGACAGCGGCCTGCTCGCACCGGGCGCCGTCGAGGCCCGGGCAGCCAACTTGCGCGGCGGCTCCGTCGAGGAGCCGGCGGACCCGGTGCCGAACAAGCCCACGATGGCGAGCGCGGGCGGCGGCAACATCCGAGCTGTCGACAGCAGCCCCGCGTTCGGCGTCGGCGACCGCGTGACGGCGACACATGATGCGGGTACGGGACACACCCGGCTGCCGGCCTACGTGCGCGGCAAAGCCGGGACGGTCAGCGCGGTGCGGCCGGCCCAGGTGTTGCCCGACACGGCGGCGCACTTCCAGGGGGAGAACCCGCAACACGTCTACAGCGTGACCTTCGATTCGTATGACCTGTGGGGGGCCGACGCAGAACCGTTCTCGCTGACCATTGACCTGTTCGAGAGCTACCTGGAGAAGGCATGACCAACATCCCTGCGACAGGCGCGCTGGAGCCGGGCATCGACCTCGCGACCCGGACGGAGGCGTTGGAGTCGTTGCTCGTGGAGCGCGGTCTCGCCGACACGACGACCATCGAGACCTTCATCCGAACGTATGAGACCGCGGTCGGACCGATGAACGGAGCAAAGGTCGTCGCGAAGGCGTGGAGCGACCCTGACTACAAGGCAAGACTGCTCGCGAACGGCACCGCAGCGATCGCCGAGCTCGGGTTCAAGGGGCCGCAGGGCGAGTGCATGGTCGTCCTAGAGAACACGCCTGCCGTGCATCACGTCGTCGTGTGCACGCTCTGCTCCTGCTACCCGTGGCCCGTCCTCGGGCTCCCGCCGTCCTGGTACAAGGACACCGCCTATCGCTCCCGAGTCGTCCGGGAGCCACGCGCTGTGCTGGCCGAGTGGGGCACCGACCTGGCACCCGACGTCGACGTCCAGGTCCACGACTCGAGCTCGGAGGTCCGCTACTTCGTGCTCCCGGAGCGGCCGGCAGGCACTGAACACCTCACGGAGGAGGAGCTGGCAGCGCTGGTCACCCGGGACGCCATGGTCGGAGTGACCCGGGTTGCGGCCTCATGAGCGCGAGCGTGCTGGAACTGGACGTCGCAGGGCCGGCGGCACCACCCCGTAGCAATGGTGAGCTGGTGTTCGCGGAGCCCTGGGAGGGTCGCGCCTTCGGTCTGGCGATGACGCTGAGCGGGTCGGGAGTGCTGTCCTACGACGATTTTCGCGTCGCGTTGATCGGGCGGATCAGGGCGTGGGAGGCGACCCATACAGAGGGTGAGAAGTACTTCTACTACCGGTGCTGGTTGGAGGCGCTCGTGCAGGTGCTCGACGAAAAGTCGCTTGTTGCCGCTTCCGACGTGACCGAGCGCGCGGCTGCCCTGTCAGCCCGGCCTGCCGGGCACGACCACGGGGACCACCATCACGACCAATGAGCATGACGACTCCTGAGCCCAAGACGGCACGGGCGCGCTGGACCGGAGGCTGGCGCTGCGAGGTCGAGGCCGGTGGTTTTGACCTCGTCGTCGACGAGCCGCTGGCCGCCGGCGGTACCGGTACCGGCCCGATGCCGACCGACCTGCTGCTGGCGTCGGTGTCGTCTTGCTACGCCCTGGCGCTGGCGTGGGCGGCCCGCAAGCGCGGTTTCGACCTGCCCGACCTACAGGTCCGCGCGACCGGCACCTACGACGGGCCGCGGTTCTCGGCGCTGGTTCTGACGGTGCAGAGCAGCCTGGAAGCGTCCCGGTTGGAGGCGCTGTTCGAGCCCGCGAAGCGGGCCTGCTACGTGTCGAACACCCTTGTTCAGGCGCCCCGGATCACGGTCGAACGCGCCTAGCCGGCGGCGAGCCGGGCGTCGAGGTCGAGCAGCGCGTCGCGGAAGCAGGCGATTGGCGCTTCGGCGACACCGGCCCCGACCTGTCCCGTGCCACCTCGGTTGTCCAGGATGCCGGTCGTCACCTTGGGCGTGGTGCCGAACTCGACGACCTTGCGGACATCGACAGCGAGCGGAGTGCCCCTGCCCCCCAGTGCCGGCAGCGTGAACCGGCTGGAGCGCCCGACACACACCTGGTCGAGCTCGGCGGTGAGCTTCGCAGCAGCGGCGAGGCCGCCGACCAGCTGCCCGACGGCCGGGGAGCCGGCCGCTGCTGCGCCGCCGAGCCCTACCAGCTCGAGCACCGAGCTGTCGCCGATGTCCGGCGCGCTGTCCTGCGGGCCCTTGCCCGGGTGGTAGAGCGCATAGCCGACCATCGGCGCGGCGGTGCGGCTCTGGGGTCCTCCCGGGAGCCCGGCGGCGAACTCCGTCCCGTTGCGGGACATCGTCGTCACGACCGAGGAGCCCTTGACCTCGCTGGCCCAGGCCGTCAGTGAGCGCGCGGTCGCCATCGCCAGGCTGAGGAACAGCAGGTGGTTCGCAGAGGCGTAGCGGGCGACCTCGACCCGCCGCCGGTGCTCACCGGCGACCAGCGCCGGCAGCAGGTGGCGGATCAGCAAGTTGGTCGCCGCCTGCGTACGCACGTGCACGTCGTCACCCATCGCCACCGCCTGCGCCGCCAAATTCAGCACGTCGACTGGGCCGCTGTGCACCAGCGCTGCTGCCAGGACGGGGCCGACAGCCTCTCTCAGGAACACCAGGCGCTCGATCGCACCGGGCGTGTCCCTGCCGAACCACGCAACATCGCCTGAACCCTGCCCGACAGGGGCCCAAGCGGTCGTCCTGCCAGCCTCGAGGGTGACGACCCACACCGGCGTGCCCGGGCCCATGACGGTGGCCATTGGAACGACGACGCCCGCATCGTTGGCGGCGGCGAGGGTCACCCCGCCCGACACGAGCAGGGCATCGGCAGCGTCGATGTCGGCGGCCCAGCCTTCGGCGACGACCGCCGCCCGCATGGAGCGCCGCAGCGGGTCGCAGACCTCGCCGAGCCCGATCGACGGGCCCGCGTGCAGAAGCATCCGGTCGCCCAGGGTGGGCACCACCTCAGCGGCGGGGGACACGCCGGTCAGCATCGGCACGCCGGTGTCGAGCCGGCGCAGCACCTCGGCGTTGGACTCGTCCACCTGAGCGGCGAGGGGACCCGAGAGCCGCCGCAATGCCGCCACAGCCTCGGGGTCTCCGCCCGCCGGGATCCGCCAGTCGACGTTCACCGAGGGGCGGCCCTGGGCGAGGATGGATGCGCCGAACAGCGGCAACCCGACGTTGACGACGCCGATGTCGGCCGGCAGTGTGATGTTCACGATGCCTGCCTGTCGTGGGCTCGCCCGGTGTTGTCGACGAAGGCTGCTGCGGTGTCGAGCAGCGCTGTCGACGACGCGTGGAAGCCGCGCAGCCGTGCCTCGGCCAGCTCGCCGAGTTCCGCCGCCCGGCCTGAACAGTCGGCCGCCATCCCCTCGACGACATCAGGGGCGGCTCCGCCCGCGGCCGTGCGGGTCTCGACGATGCGCCGGGGGTCGAGGACCGCGGCGAGCTCCCCGTCATTCAGGCCGAGAGCCCTGCCCGCTGCCGTGTCGAGCATCGCCGCGTCGATGTCCAGGCCGCGCAGGCCCGCTGCGTTGGCTGTGCGCACGGCGTTCCCGACGAGCACGTAGGCGGTGCGGTAGTCCAGCTCGCAGGTCTGCATGACGTACTCCGCGAGATCCGTCGCCTGGCTGAAGCCGCCCTCGAGCGCCGCCCACATTCGGCTCGCGTTGACCTGCAGGGTGCGCACGACGCCGGTGGCTAGCCGGGTGGTCCGGAGCGCGAGGTCGAGGGCGCGGGGGACCTCGCCGTAGGCGTAGATGAGGTTGTCACTTCGCGCGGACGGGCTCTTGTTGACGGCGAGGAAGCCGGTGAGCCGGCCGATCAGCGTGCCGCTGGCCCCCCGGATGATCGACAGTGCGTACGGGTTGCGCTTCTGCGGCATCAGCACGCTGGACCGGCTGAAGCCGTCCGCCACGGTCACATAGTCGAACTCGCTGCTCGCCCAGATCTCGAGGTCTTCGGCGAGCTTGCTCTGCGTGCCGAGCAGTGACGCCGCTGCTGCCAGCGCGTCGACGAGGCCGTCGGTCTGCCACATCGCGTCGCGGGTGTGCTCGATGACGCCGTCGAAGCCGAGCAGGGCGGCGACTGGGCCGCGGTCGTCCAGCAGCCGGCTGCCGTTAACGCAGCCCGCGCCACCGGGGCTGTTGTTGGTCCAGTCGAGGGCGCCGACGAGGCGTTCGGCGTCGCGCAGGACCGGAAATGCGAAAGAGAGCAGGTAGTGGCCGAATGTCGAGGGCTGCGCGTGCTGCAGGTAGGTCTGGTCCGGCAGCCAAGTCCGGCTGTGCTCGGCGGCCGTCGAGGCCAGGGTCCCGGCCAGCTGGGCGGCGTCGCGGACGAGTTCGGCGAGCTGGGTGCGCACGTGCAGGCGCAGTGCTATGCGCACCGCCTCGCGGCGGGGCCGACCGGCGTGTAGCCAGCCGGCGTCGTCCCCGATCCGCTCCGTGAAGTAGCGCTCGCGGCTGTTGTACGGCTCGCCGTAGGCCGGGTCGTACGGGAAGGCCTCCGGGGCGGTGCCGTTCGCTTCGAGCAGCAGGGCGAGCAGCCGCCCGGCCGGCGCAGCGGGAATGACACCCCGCCCGGAAAGGTCCAGGACGTGTGCCAGGTCGGCGAGATTGAGCCCGGCGTGCAGCAGCGGGGCGTCCGCGTTCTCCAGCGCAAAGCCGGACTCCACGAGTTCGGGTGCCGGGCCGGTCTGCGGCGGGCCGAGCCGGTGATTTGTGGTCATCTGGCCTCCAGGAGCTGTGCGACGGCGTCGAGCAGCCCGCCGGTGTGCCAGAAGATCGCTGGTTTGTCCCCTGCAATGCCGGGCAACGCTGCGAGGGCCTTGGCTGTGTAGACGGGGTCGAGCACCAGTCCGGCGGTGCGCAGGGCTGTCGCGGCTGCCGTGTTCCCTTCCGGCGAGGCCATGCCATGGCCGGGTCCGCGAGCGTCGACGACGCACACGTCGGCGGCGCTGGGCCCCGGTTCGCCCCGGCGAACCGCGACCTGTTGGGCGAGCGCGAGCACGCGAGCTGCCACCTCGTCCGGCGGCCGGCTCACCGAGGCGCCGACCACCTGACACGGGTGCCCGGATGCGACCGCCCCGGCGACGAGCCCGGCGAGGGTCCCCCCCGAGCCGGTTGCCACCACGACGACCGGTGCCGCCCGCTCGCCGGGTCCATCCGCGAGCTGGGTGAGGAGCTCGTCGACGGCCAGCCGGTAGCCCGTCGCGCCGGTGGCAGTGGCACCACCGCGCGCTACGACATGTGGCTGGTCGCCGTCGGCCAGCAACGCGGCGGCGCGTGAGGCGAGCGCTGCGTCGACGGACGTCCGGTCGGGATCACCGGTCCAGCGGACATGCGCCCCCCACGCGAGCGCCGCGGCAAGGTTGGGGTGGGCGGTCGGTGGGAGCGGCCGGCCGGCCAGCACCAGCTCGCACCGCAGCCCCGCCCATGCTGCGGCAGCGGCGGCGCCCTGCACGAAGTTCGAGCCGGCCGTCCCTCCGGTGAGCAAGGTGGTGGCGCTTGCGGCCCGGGCCTCGGCGACGAGCAGTTCGAGCTGGCGTGCCTTGTTGCCGGCGACGGCGAAGCCGGTCAGGTCGTCGCGCTTGACCCGCAGGGAGGCGACTCCCAGCGCTTCGGCCAGCCGGGGGGCGTCGACCAGCGGTGTCGGCAGGACCGCGAGCCGCACGCGGGGCGCAGCCGTCAGGGCCATGTGACGGCTTCCCGCGCGCGGGCGGCCCGGGCGCGGGCCGCCACGAGGTCCACCATTTGTGGTGCTGCGCCGACATCGGGGGAGAGCGCCACGCCCGGCAGCAGGTCCTCGAGTGCACCGCCCGCTCGGAGTGCGGTGTGCAGCGCGGCCTGGGCGTCGTGCTTGCCGAGCCGGGGGGTGAGCAGGGCGAGGGCCTGTTCGCTGCCGACCAGGCGGTCGAGGTTGCGGCGCATCGCAGCCTCGTCCACCTCCAGGCCGCCGAGTAGCTGGACGGCGAGCTGCAGGGAGGTGCAGGTCAGCAGGCAGACCTCGGGTAGGGCGACCCACTCGGCCTTCCAGCTGCGCCCGTCGCGCTCGTGGGCGCCGACGAGCCCTTCGAGTAGCACGCCGGCGTTGGCGCGGGCGAGTCTTGAGATGGTGTCCAGGTGCTCACTGAGCTCGGGGTTGCGTTTGTGCGGCATCGTGATGCTGCCGACGAGCTCACCACGGGTGGGCTCGGATAGCTCACCGATCTCGGGTCGTTGCAGCTCGTACACCTCAAGCCCGATGCGGGCGAGACTGCCGGTGATCCCGGCGAGCACGAAGCCGACTTCGGCAACCCGGTCGCGGGCGCTCAGCCAGGAGATCGCCGGGTCGGCGAGGCCAAGCTCGGCGCAGAAGCGGGCGCGGATCGCCAGGCCGCTCGCCCCGAGTGCGGCGAGGGTGCCCACGCCGCCGCCGAGCTGCCCGACGAGCCAGCGGGGGGCGCCCTCGCGGAGCCGGTCGAGGCTGCGCCGCACCTCGTCGGCCCAGGACGCCACCTTCCAGCCGAAGGTGATGGGCGCGCCGGGTTGGCCGTGGGTACGACCCGTCATGGGGGTGTCGCGGTGGCGTTCGGCCATCTCGAGCAGCAGTTCCTCAACGCGGCGAAGGTCGCGCCAGACCAGGCCGCCGATCGTGCGCAGGGCAAGCGCGGTCCAGGTGTCGGTCAGGTCCTGCACCGTGGCCCCGACGTAGACGAAAGGGTGCGCGTCGGCGGGCAGCACGTCGTGCAGCGCGCGGATCAGACCCAGCGTCGAGTGTCCGGAGGCGCGGGTCTGCTCGGCGACCGTGGCCAGGTCGAGCAGCTCGACCCGCGCGTTCTCGGTGATGCAGGACGCCGCCGAGACGGGTACCAGGCCATGCGCCGCCTGGGCCCTGGCCAGAGCGGCCAGCACGTCGAGCCAGCCCTGCAGCCGGCCGGTCTCCTCGAAGACCGCACGCGCCTCGGGCGTCCCCCACAGGTGGGAGTACATCGCCGAGTCGGCGATACGCGCACTCACTGCGGTGCCGCCCCTACCGCCAGTTCGAGCGCCTCGCGCAGGTGGTTGAACGACGCACCCCATGGCACGACGACGGTCGCACCGGCTGACTCGACGTGCTCCTCGAGCAGGCAGCACTTGGTCAGCAGCGCTTCGCCCTCGGCCGGGGCGATGCTTTGAGCGAGCACCCGCGGACAGGTGTCGACCTGCGGCACCGGCTCGCCGTACAGCGCCTGGTGGATCTGCTGGGAGCGGGCACAGCCCAGCAGCGTCCAGTCCCTGCGCGGTGGCACCTCGTCCAGGTACTGCACCCGATGCTGCGGTACGGACATCCCGCCACCCCGGCAGGGCAGCAGGTAGTCACCGGTCACCCCCGGTGGCACCAGGTCGCCGAGCTCCACAACGGCCGGGACCGGCAGCACGGCTGGCAGGTCGTCGGCGGTCGCGAGCACCCGGAGCACCTGGTCGAGCAGCTTGGCAGGGGACGGAGGCGCGACGTCGAGCACGTGCAGGCGCAGCGGGCTGCTATCGAGCACGAAGCTGATGTGACCGTAGCGCCCTTCCAGCACGACGCAGCGGGCATTTGCGCGGCTGGCCGCGGCCTGCGCCAGGTCACTGGGGACCGCGGGGTCGAGGTCCGGGCGGGTAACCCAGGCCGTCTCGTCCGGGCCGGCCAGCAGGGTGATGTCCAAGACCTCTCGAAACAGCCCCTCGGTGTCGGCGGCTGCAACCTCGACCAGGGCGGCTCGGCCCGCGTTGCGAACGACCATGTAGCGCGTCCGGCGGTACACCGGCCGGGACGTCAGCAGCGCCCGCAGCGGCACTTCCCGCAGCGGCACGTCGACGTCGGTGACCGACACCTCGCGATAGCGGCCGGGAAGCACACTCACGGTGTCCGTACCCGTGCGTCGAACGTGTCCGCGCGCAGCCCGAGGCGCAGCGCCTCCAGCCCGAGGGCATCGCCGGGCGAGACGTTAGCGAGGTTGACATCGGAGCCGAACCGCCGGATCAGCCAGGCCTGCTGACTCTTCTGCGGCGCCTCGAACACCACCGTGCCGATCCCGACGGCATCGACCACGGCGTCCACGACGTCGTCGCGCACCTCACCCTCGGCCGTGAACAGGCCGACCGTCCCGCTCTCGCGGCCCTCGGTGACGACCCAGGTCGCACCGGCGTCGAGGTCGGCGGCCGCCTCGCGGGCCCAGTCGGCGGCGTCCACCGGGGCTCGGGGGTCCTTGGCGCCGACCTCGGCGAACACGATGAAACGCTCGGCGGCCCGCTCGATCAGCGCCCACTTGTCCGCGGGCGGCATCGCCGCCACCCCCCGCGACACCTCCAGGCAGGGAATCCCCGCAGCTGCCGCCCAATCCAGGTACGGCTCGACCACATCCTGCTGCCACGCGACTTCGAGCAGGGTGCCACCGGTGCACGACAGGACGCCGTGGCCGGCGAGCACCGCCAGCTTGTCGGCAAGCCCCGGGTCGAGGTAGGCGGTACCCCAGCCTAGCTTCCACACGTCGACGCAGCGCCCGCTGACCTCGAGCAGCGACGCGACGGTGGTCACCGGCAGTCCGCTGTCGATGACGTGGGTGATCCCGCTGCGCCGCGGTTTCGCGGTCCGGGCTGGGAGGGTGAGAAACGACGGCTCGACGTTCACGATGGTGGACAATCAGCGTGGCCCGGGAGGTGCCCTTGACCGATCTCGATGATCTCGCGCGCAGCATCTGCGAACTGCCAGGTGTGCGCGCCAAGGCCGACATTGCCCTGGTCGCCGAACAGCTCGGCGACGGGGACTTCTACGCAGGGCCCGGTGACGACGGTGCCGTGCTTCCCGATGGCGAGGGACACGTCGTGGTGGGAGGCGAGGCGATCCTGCCGGCGTTCGTCGAAGCGGACCCCTACGGCGCGGGTGTCGCGGCCGTGCTGGCGAACGTCAACGATCTCGCAGCGATGGGGGCTCTGCCCGTCGCGCTGCTCGACACCGTCGTCGGCTCCGCGGACGTCGCTCGAGAAGCACTGCGCGGGATGCGCTGGGCCGCTCAGATGTACCGCGTAGCGATTGTCGGCGGTCATCTGACCCGGACGGACGGGGCCCCGGCGCTTTCGGCCTTCGGAGTCGGACGCGCCGAGCGGGTGCTGTCCGCGACCCACGCGGCGCCTGGCCAGGTGCTCGTGCTGGGCTGCTGCCTGCAGGGCACGATGCGCACGGACTTCTTGTTCTTCCCGTCCTTCGACGAGCGTGGTGACCAGCTGGCGGACGACGTGAGGGTGCTCGCGCACCTGGCGGCCACCGGGGCTGCTGTAGCCGCGAAGGACGTGAGCATGGCCGGTCTCGTGGGCTCGTTGGCGATGCTGCTGGAGGCCAACCGGCTCGGCGTCACCGTCGACCTGGACACCCTGCCCGTTCCCGCCGGCGTTCCGCTCGCCGACTGGCTCGGCTGTTTCCCGTGCTTCGCTTTCCTGCTGGCGTGCCCCCCCGACCGGGTCCAGGAGTGCCTGGACGCCTTCCGTGAGCGGGGCTTGAGCGCGGAGCCGCTCGGCGTCCTCGACGGCTCTGGCCGGGTCCGGCTCGCACGCGGCGACGAGGCCGCAACGGTCTTCGACCTGCACAGCGACGGGATCACCCACTTGCGTGACCCGCGTGACTAGCACGCTATCCACATCGGCTGGTGGGGCAGCCCGAGGTAGTCGTACGGCTCGCCGTCGGCCGTCCAGCCCAGGCTCAGGAAGAAGGCAGTGTTTGCGGCCTGCACCTGCGCCACCATGCGGCTGGCGCCCCTGGCCCCGGCGGTCGCGACGGCTAGGCGCACCAGCGGGCCACCGATGCGCGAGCGCCGGTACTGGGGCAGGACGGCGAGCCGGTCGCCCTTCCACACGTCTTCAGCATCGAAGGGATAGAGCCGCACGGCGCCCGCGGGCTGGCCATTGACGAGACCCAGCAGGTACACCGTGGCTTCGTCCTGGTCGTGAGCGTCGCGGTCGTTAGTGAACAGCTGCTGCTCATCGACGAACACTGCGCGCCGGATGCGGGCGTGCTCAGCCGACTCCTGCGCCCCGGCCGCTACGCGACACGCGATGTCAGGCGCTGGCGAACAGGGGGAGGGAAGGACGCCCGTCACCGATGCCTCCCTGTGGGCTGCTTGCAGCGTCCGAGCGCTCGAAGGCGGCGATGCCCGAACACGCCTGGCAGCGGGCGCACCCGGCGGCGACGCTGGAACTGCTCATACCCTTGCGCGCCAGGTAGGGAACGACCTGCCGGTAGACCGCCTCCACGTCATCCTGTGAAGGAGGGAGCAGGTCTTCCATCAGGCTGCCCGGCACGGGTCGCAGCGGGACGACGAACGGGTAGACACCCAGGTCGATAGCGCGCTTGCACCCCTCCACGGTCGTCGTGCGGTCCTCGCCCATCCCGAGGATGACGTACGTCGACACCTGACCCGGTCCGAAGGCCGCGACCGCTCGTTCCCATGCGGCGAAGTACGCCTCGACCCCCCAGCGGGCCTTGCCCGGCGCGACGCGAGCGAGTACCTCGGGGTCGAAGGTCTCGATGTGGATGCCGACCGAGTCGATGCCCATGTCGGCAACCCGGTTGATGACGTCGAGGTCAGCGGGGGGCTCGAACTGCACCTGCACTGGCAGACCGGCGGCCTCCTTGACGGCCTGTCCGCAGCTGGCGACGTACATCGCCCCCCGGTCGGGGGTAGCAGTGCTGCCGGTCGTAAGGGTTGCATCGACGGCGCCGTCGAGGTCACGTGCTGCCACCGCCACCTCGGCGAGCATCGCGGGCGTCTTCTTGGCGATCGTGCGCCCCTGGGCGAGGGTCACCCCGATGCCGCAGAACTGGCACTGGTCGTCATTGCCCCAGTAGGCGCAGGTCTGGAGCACCGTGCTGGCGACCGAGTCCAGGTGCAGCAAGGCGATGTGCGAAAACGGGATGCCGTCCGCGGTCGTCAGGTCGTAGTACTTCGGGCGGGGCGCGAGGGCTGCGCCGGCGAGCCGTTCGCCGCCCCGGTAGACCGCCCAGCTGCCGTCGTCGTCGCCGCGCAGTGCGTAGGGACTGTTTTGGACGTACGCGGCGCTCGTCGGGACCGTCGTCTGCACGCCTTCGACGTAGAGCATCCCGGCGTCGGCGGGTCCGGCGCCTCCGACGCGCGCTGCCAGGGGCACCTCGACCCGCAGGCCGTTGCTCTGCAGTGCGGTGAGCAGCCGGGCGAGCTCGTCGGCAGCCAGGGGAGTCGTGGCGTCGGCGTGAGGTGATGTGCCGGCGTCAGGAGGTGTGACAGTCACAGGTAACGCCCTCCAAGCAGCAGGAGCGGACGACCAGGAATGTTCACTATAGTGAATAAACTAGGGTTCGCAAGGCTGCCCTAAGCACCGCGTAGGCAACGCGCAGCAAGGCCACGTGAGCCTCCCGGGCGCAGTTCAGGTGCGAGGTAAGCGACCTTGAGCCAGTGCCCGATTCGCTCACGACACGCGTCTCGGGGTTGATGCGCAGCACTTGGACCTCGTGCACATTGTGAACGAACTCGGCGTCGAGGGTGGCCGTCACGAGCAGGGCCGGGTTTCCCGAGGTCGTGGCCTCCAGTCGACGGTAGGGCTGGAAGGGGCTGCCGCCGGCGTCGCCCGACTCGTCGAGGAACAGCCACGCCTGGCTGCGGCCTGCCGCTGCCTGCATTGCCGTGACGCGCCGACCCGCTGCCTGTTCGGCTGCGACTTCGCGATGCCGTAGGGCCAGCGCAGGATTCGCGACCAGCGACATGTCCAGCCCAGCGGTGACACCGCCGTCGTTCCCCGCAATAACTGTCACTAGATCGTCGTGCTTTGCCGCCGCGGCGAGGAGCGGCTCATGGCTCGGGCCGAGGGAGCGCAGCAGGTCGAGGGTCCGACGTACCAGCTCAGGAGTGCGCCGGTAGACCTCGGCGCTGCCCACAGCGGACTGGTAGAGCCGGCTCTCGTCCCGGCGCCACTGCTCGGCAGTCTGCGGGGGCACGGCGGCAAGCTCGGCCGGGCCGGTGCGTCCTGGCATGGGGTCGGCTTCCACGATGGCCGTCCTCCGCCCATAATTGCCTTCAGCTTCCTCAGGGTTCACTATCGTTCATATGTCATCTGCTATCCGACGCGGCCCCGCAGGTTCCTGGTGAGGGGCATCGCCGTCGTCGCCGTCGGTGGCAACGCGTTGACCGCCGCCGGCCAGAGCGGTAGCGCAGGCGAGATCGAGGGAAACGCCGCCCTCATGGCCGCCGACCTCGCTGAGCTTGCCGCCGACGGATGGTCGCTGGCTGTGGTGCACGGCAACGGCCCGCAGGTGGGCAATCTGGTCCTTCAGCAGGATGCCGGCATGGTCCCGGGCCAGCCGCTGCACGCGCTGGTCGCCATGACCCAAGGCCAGCTCGGCAGCGTCCTGGTACGGGCGATTGGCGCCCGCTCCGGAGCCGGCCGGGCTGTGGCTGTGGTCACCCACGTGACCGTCGACCCCAGCGATCCCGCGTTCAGTGAGCCCACCAAGCCCATCGGGCCGTTCTACACGGCCGCCGCTGCTGACGAGCTCGCACAAGCACACGGGTGGACAGTCGTCGAAGACTCGGGCCGCGGCTACCGGCGAGTCGTCGCCTCCCCGGCCCCGACCGGCGTGGTCGAACTGCCTGCGGTTCGTTGCCTGCTCGATGCCGGCCACATCGTCCTCGCGGCGGGCGGCGGCGGGGTTGCGGTCGCGATGAGCTCCGGCGGTGAGCTCCGCGGGGTGAACGCGGTGATCGACAAGGATCACGCCGCGGCGGCGCTCGCGACCGCTGTGGGTGCCCGCGAGCTATACCTGCTGACCGGCGTCGACAGCGTGCTGCTGGACTTCGGTACGCCGCAACAGCAGGCCGCCCACACACTGACGGCCGACGAGGCCCAGCGTCACCTGGAGCAGGGACAGTTCCCTGCCGGGAGCATGGGACCAAAAGTAGCGGCCGCCCTGGGATTCCTCGCGCAGGGTGGCCACCGCGCCATCATCACCTCCGCCGGCTGCCTCGCTGCCGCAGCAGCCGGAAGACCGGGCGTCGGCACCGTAGTGGTACCGAACCGCGTCCCCGAACCGAGTTCGGCATGACCGTCTCGGGGGTCCGCGTGCACCCCGACTCCTACATCGACTCGCTGCTGCTGATGACCGCCACCGTCAGAATGGACACGGCGGACGGCGTCCAGTGGGCAGGTGCCGTGCTGGCCTCGCCGAAAGGCCTGGAGGACCTCGCTGCGGCTGGCTTCACCGGCGATGAACTCGCCGGGCTCGGTCCCAACGACCTGGTCCTGGCTGTCCGTGCGGCCGACACCGACGCCCTCGAGGCCGCCTTCGCGGCCGGCTGGGACGCCGCGTTCGCGGAGCGGACCGAGGCTGCCGCCACGGGTCAGGGTCCGCCGCGCACGATCGAGGAGGCAGTTGCCCGGCTGGAGCTCGCCACCGTCGCGATCGTGTCGGTACCCGGCCCGTACGCCGCCCTCGAGGCCCACCATGCCCTGACAGCAGGAATGCACGTGCTGCTGTTCAGCGACGGGGTGCCCCTGAATGAGGAGATCGAGCTCAAGGACCGGGCCGAGTCGCTCGGCCTGCTCGTCATGGGCCCGGGCGCGGGCACCGCGGTGCTCGACGGCGTCGGCCTGGGCTTCGCCAACGTCCTCTCACCCGCCGGCGACGCACCCGCCATCGGGATCGTCGCCGCCGCAGGCACCGGAGCCCAGGAGGTGTCCTGCCTGCTGGACCGCTGGGGGGTGCGGGTGTCGCAGGTCATCGGCGTGGGGGGCCGTGACCTGTCCGAGGCCGTGGGCGGTCGGATGGCGGTGCAAGCGGTCCAGGCGCTCACCGCCGACGACCGCACCTCCGCTGTCCTGCTCGTGTCCAAGCCGCCCGCGCCTGCCGCCGCACAGAGCGTTCTCGGCGCCTGCGGCGACGCAGCCGCGGCCGTCGTATTTCTGGGTCTAGCAGGCATTGACACCCCGCCCGGTGTCCGACTGGCCGACACTCTCGAGCACGGCGCCCGGGCAGCGGCCGAGCTTGCCGGGGGATGCGCCCCAGGGCTTGCAGCGGGGCTCGCGGAACGCTTGGCCCAGGTCACGCTGGGCGCCGCTCGCACCCGCGTGCAGGGGCTGTTCTCTGGGGGGACGCTCTGCTACGAGGCGCAGGTCATCCTGTCGGACCTGCTCGGGCCGGTGCACAGCAACGAGCCGCTGCACCACGACAGCGCCATGCCCGCACCCGACGGCGCTCACGTCCTGCTCGACCTCGGCGCTGAGGAGTACACCCGCGGGGTGCCGCACCCCATGATCGACCTAACCGGACGGCTGAGGCTGCTGCGCGAGCAGACCGACGACCCGACGGTTGCCGTCGTGCTGCTGGACGTCGTGCTCGGGCACGGCTCACACGAAGACCCCGCCGGCGTGATCGCGCCGGTCGCTGCGGAGCTTATGGCCGACGGCGGTCCGCAGGTCGTGGCCTACGTGCTGGGTACGGAAGGAGATCCGCAGGTCTACTCACAGCAGCGTGCGACCCTCGAACGCGCTGGGTGCATCGTGCCCGAGACCAACGCGCGAGCCGCCTACGCCGCCGCCGCCCTCGTGCTACGCCGGCCGGAACTCGCCGAGGCCGGCCTGTGACCGTCGCCCTCGTCACGTACTCCACCAAGCCGCGTGGCGGCGTCGTCCACACCCTGGCTCTCGCCGAGGCCCTGCATGATTTGGGGGAAGACGTGCGGGTCGTCGCGCTCGGCGACCCGGCGAGCGGTTTCTTTCGCCCGGTGCGGGTCCCAGTCACGATCGTTCCCGGGCCGACCGGTGAGCTCGACCTCGAGCAAAAGGTCGCGGCCAGCATCGACCTTCTCGCCGACGCCCTCAGCGTCATCGACGCCCCGGTGCAACACGCCCAGGACTGCATCAGCGCCCGCGCAGCAGCAAGGATCCGCGACGCCGGGGCTGCCGTCACCGTCCTGCGCACGGTGCACCACGTTGACGACTTCACCTCACCAGTGCTGATCGACTGCCAGCGGCAGGCGATCCTCGAGCCCGACGTCGTGCTCGCCGTCAGCCGCGTCTGGCAACAGATCTTGCTGGCCGACTACGGCGTCAAGGCCGGGGTCGTGCCCAACGGCGTCGACGTCTCGCGCTTCGCCAACGCCCCCATCGAGCGTGCTCGATCGTTGCGGGCGTCGGTCGGGGCGAGCAGCCGCCCACTGTTGCTCGCTGTCGGCGGAATCGAACCGCGCAAGGGCAGCGACACCCTCGTCCGCGCGCTCGCCGCGCTCGGGCCGGTCCGTCCCGTGCTCGCCGTCATCGGCGGCCACTCGTTCCAGGACCACCGGCCCTACCGGGAGGCCGTGCTCGCGCAACTGCCTGGCCTCGGACTCGAGCTTGGGGACGATGTCATCGCCGTTGGCACCGTCGCCGACGACGACATGCCGGCCTGGTACGCCGCAGCTGACGTACTCGCCTTCCCCTCCGTCAAGGAAGGCTTCGGCCTCGCGGTCCTTGAGGCCATGAGCGCGGGCGTCCCCGTGGTGACCAGCGACCTGCCCGTGTTCCGGGAGTACCTCGTCGATGGTCGCGACGCGCTGCTCGTCAGCGTCGGCGATGTCCGCGGACTGGCCGACGCCCTGCTCTTGGCACTGCACGACAGCAAACGGTTGGTCACCGCCGGACGACAGGTCGCGGCTCGCTTTACCTGGGAGGCCAGCGCCCGCCGGCACCTACAGCTGTACGCCGACCTGAATACCGCCGCAACCGCCCTTCCGTCCTGACGGGCGGCCGCGCCAACAGTGCGAGTACTGGTGTTAGAACGGCTCGGGTTCTCGGTATCGCTCGTTGCGAGCGCAGCTCCTCAGGCCCACCTGATGACACCGATAGCGGGCACGATCGGGGTCACAGGCGTGGAGGCTGCGGTTCGGGAAGGTCTGCGGCGACGCGTATCCCGAACGGGGCGGCGTCGAGGAGCAGGCTCGCGGGCAGGGGCTGTCGGTGGCTCGGCGGCGGGTGACGTAGCCGACCGGACCGCCCGAACCAGGCGATGCCGGTCAGGTCTGCTCGGGGGTCGTGGCGGATGCGGTACTGCACGCCGGCGTATCCGGTCGCCTGCAGCGAGCGGGCCCAGGCGTGCGGTGCGGTGTAGTGGGCGGTAGCGCTGAGCTCGCCGGTGACGCCGTAGCCGTAGGCGGCTGCGGCGGTGAGGTCGGCCAGTCGCAGCTGGCGTGGCAGTTCGGTGGTGAGCAGCTGGCGCGAGTTGAGGAACGCCTCGGACAGCAGGGTGAGGCCTCGGGCCACTTCCAGGAGTGCGGCGAGCGGGTCTTCGGCGAGGTAGCAGGTCCCGGCGGGGAAGGGGAGGTCGAAGCGGCCGGTGCCGTCGTAGGAGAACCACCAGGGCGAGCGGCCGGTCCGGAAGATGCGGTACAGCGGTGTGCCGGCGGGCAGTGTCCGGGTGGGGAAGCCGGCCAGGTCCTGTGGCGGTTGCCTGCGGGGCGGCCCGGTCAGTGGCTCAGCCGGCCCGCGGTGAGCTGGGCAGCAACTGTGATCGCTGCTGCCGCGCCAGGCTCGGCGAGCAGGGACGCCGGGGTGGCAGCGTCCAGTTCCTCTTGTCCGGTGGCCAGCCAGGTCGCCGTCGTGTAGGGGTCTACGCCGGCCGCGGCGAACACTGTCAGGACCTCGGCGAGCACCGGGTAGGGACGCCCGGCGGCCGGGTCGAACTGGAACGCCGGGAACGCCATCGACCCGCCGCGGCGCGGCAGTCCGAGCATCTTGCGGCGGGTGACCAGGTCATAGACCGCCTGGCGGGTGCCGACGCCGAGCAGTGCCATGACGGCCGGCACGTCGAGCAGCTCACCGAGGTGCTCACGCCAGCTGGTAGCGCTGCCGACCAGCAGCGCGGCTCGGCGGCCCAGCTCGCGGGCCTCGTCCTCGGCGGCCCCGGCCAGGGTGCCTCGCTCGGTCAGGGTGGCGCGGAACGCCTCCGCAGCGGTGTCCACGGCGATGGTCATGACCTCACCGTTCCCTAGCCACTCAGTCTTGTCAAGAACTGTCAAGAGGCGACGGTCGCGAACTCGTGGCCGCACGGCCAGCCCTGCACCCCGGCACAACAACCATCCGTGCGGGCGTGGCTCGACGTAGCCAAGGCAAAGCACAACGGTGGCGAGCCCTTCCCAGTCCGTGGCCGGCTCCGATAACCGAAAAGCGCCGCGGAAACGGGTGACGGCGTCGGCGCGGCGTTCAGCAAGGTGTGGCCAGCCCAGTAACTTCGGGGCCGGACCAAGCCGGGACTAGACAGGGAGGAGCGCAGCGCTATGGCAAGTCGAGTCGCTGTCGCTCCTC
>JAABUO010001790.1_pt1 | contig 27225 bp, 29 predicted proteins | sample 5559291 | NCBI WGS metagenome assembly JAABUO01 (sample SAMN10711878, study PRJNA513372) | rock metagenome | isolation source: Antarctica rocks | place: Antarctica: Victoria Land, Finger Mt sud | reverse complement strand
AGCGAGAGACTGCACTCGGGTCTGGGCTACCAGACACCCAGCGAGACCCATGCCGGCTACCGAACAGCGGCATGAGAGCACAAAAGACCATGTCCGAGAATCGCGGGGCAGATCAAACGACATGCGTGCCGAAAGCCGTGTCGTTACCGGTTCACACTGGCTTGGTCAGTGTGACGTTTTCGGCACGGGGATGGGCGCTGGGAGGGTGGCCGGGTGCGGGTCTGGGTGTTCGTGGAGTCGTGGCAGATCGAGTGCTGTTGGCCGCCGCCCGCGGTGGGTGAGTCGCGGGTCTGGAATCTGGGTCTGGATGTCGGGCAGGCCGGTGTGGACGGGGTCCGCGTCTGGGACGGGATCGTCGAGGCGTCGACGGCGGCTGACCCCGGGGGGCCACCGGCGGTGTTCCGTTTTGAGGACTTCGACGTGTCCTGGTGGGACCGCAGCGGGCACGCAGGGCCGACATCGGTCAGCGGCCGGCTGTTCCATGACGTCCACACCGACATCGGGGACGTGGTCGCGCCGTCGACGGGAACGGTGCTCGGTGTCCGTGTCGAGCAGCGCGAGTTCGCGGTGCGATCGGACCCCGGGGGAGGTGTCAGCTGGACTCCGACCGACGAGCCGGCGGGCTACCGGCCGGTCCAGGTCAGCCCGAAGTGGTTCGCCGGCGAGCCCGACACCGGCGCGACGTCCCGGCGCATCGAGACCGGGGTCCTGGTCGACGTCGAGATCACCGCTGGGGGCCGGCGCCGAGCGGTGAGGTCCGCCGTGGTCCCCGCCGGGAGGCTGACGCCCCGCGACCTCCCGAATGTCCTATGAGCCGCGCCACGGGCACGTGTGCAGGGCCGGGGTCGGAGCCGGCGGCGAAAGAAGGTCCACTTCCTGACCTTCTCAAACCCCGGGAGGCGCGGGCGGGCCCACGAAGGTTTCGACCGTCATCTGTGCCACCACTTGGGGTCGGTGATGTCGTTGGGGTAGCTGAGGGTGCCGTCCGCGAGCTGGTACCGCAGCCGGTAGAGGTGGCGGCCGGTGGTCTTGAGCGCGAAGACCGCGGTGGGGCTGAAGGTGGGGTGTTGCAGGGTCGCGGTGAGGGGTGTGCCATGTTCGCTGGTGGCGGTCACGGCGACGGCGTCGGTGGGGACGCTGCCGGTGATGACCCACACGGGCCTATCGTTGATGAGGACCCGGTCGTCGCGGGACATCGGTGGGGTCTCTGACGCGGGGCCGGTGAGGAAGTCCGTCCCGCAGGGCAGGCCGATGGTGCGGGGGGTGGCTCGCGGCCCGAGGTCGATGGTGAGCGCGCAGGTCGCGCCACCTGGCTGGCTCTCCAGTTTCTTGTCCTCGGTGACGGTGAAGGGGAGTCCTCCGAAGACGGGCCCGGCGGCGGGTGTGGTGCCGTCGGGGACTGTGCCGGCGACCGGTCCGCTGGTGTCCTCGCTCTGATGGGTGACCACCAGGGCTGCGGCGGCGGTCAGGACGGCGACACCGACCACGGCCGTCAGTGGGCGGTGGCGGGTGCGTGGTGTTGATGAGGTGGCGGGTGCGACGTCCGCGTGGTGGCAACGGGTTCGGATGGTGTCCAGGAGCTGATCCCGGTGGGCGTCGGTCAAGGCATGGGTGTCAGTGAGTGGGTCGGCCCGGGTGAGGGGCTGGTCGAGGTCGGTCACGGGGTGGCCTCCGATGCGGCGGGGTTGCAGGTCGGGGCGGAGTCCAGGCGGTCGAGTCGGTCCAGGACAGCGGCCAGCCGGTGGCGGGCGCGGTGCAGGCGGACCCGGGCGGCCAGGGGTGTGCAGTCCAGGACGACGGCCAGGTCGCCGGGTGGGAGTTGGTCCCAGGCGGTGAGGGTGAGCAGTTCCCGGTCGGTGGGGCGGAGCAAGTCCAGCGCTCGGGTGACCCGGTCATCCGCGTCAAGACGGGCGGTGACCGCGTCGGCGGGGTCCTCGGTGGCGGTCGACGAGGCGCTGGCGACGCGCTCGGTGAGCCGCGCCTGGCGGGTGATCGCCCGATGGGCGTGCAGGACGTGGTGGTGCGCGGTGCGCAGCAGCCAACCGGTCGGCGGGTCGGGTATCCGGTGCCGGTGGTGCCAGGCGGTGATGAACACCTCGGCAACGACGTCGTCCGGGTCAGGGACCCGGCGCGCGGCGTAGCCCCAGACACGGGTGACCTGCTCGCGGTACAGCGACTCGAACCATGCCTCGTCGCGGTCGTCCGGTTGCTTGGTCACATCCCTTCCTTCCCGGTAGCCCGGCGAGCGTTACACCAGCTCGCTGGCCGCGACAGCCTGTCCGGACGTCAGGTCACCCGCCTCGGGGCTCTGGCGTTGGTGACCTGGCGGACGGCCGGTGGCAGCGGAGCTCTGATCGATCTGGTGGTGTTCGGGTGTCACGAGCTGCCGGCGGCTGAGCTGTGGCGCTCGATGGGTGTGTCAGCGAGGGCGCTGGCCAGGCGGCGTCGGGTCGCGGAGACAGTGATGACTGTGACCAGGGATGTCGCGATCCCAGCCGCCACGTAGGCCGGTCGTGGAGCGGTGCCCGCGACCGCGAGGCCACCGAGGGCGAGACCGATCACGGTCGCGGTCTGGTTGGCTGGCCGAGCCCACCGCAGCGAACACCCGTCCCCGCTCGCTGTCCCGGGTGCGGGCGACGACCACCTGCCCGAGACAGCTGCTCGCCACCCCGGTCGCGAAGCCGTTGGCGGTGAAGAAGACCGTGGCGACGACCAGCGTCGGGGCTAGTCCTTCCGCGATGAGCGTGAGGCCGCTGAGCAGGGCCGAGCAGCAAAAGGCGACCACTCTGGCGGGGTCGGTACGGAACACCCGTGCCACCAGAGTCCCGGTGACCAGACCGATCCCGGCGGCGGTGCCGACCGCGCCGAATGCTGCGGGGCCCGCGCCGAGCACCCGGGTGACGACCAGGACCTCGGCCACGTTGGTCGCGGTGCCCATCGTGACGAACGCGATGAGGATCGTGATCACCGGTCCGAGGACCGGGTTGGCTAGGATCAGCCGGGTACCACTGGCGGGGCGCGTCCGCGGAGCGGCCCGACCGCCGCCGACCGCGGCCGTGGCTGTGGCTGTCGCGGCGACCGAGAGGGCCGTGTCCCTGGTCCTGGCGGCCATCGGGTCAGGAGGGTCGGTCTGGGCGTTCGCGGGGCGCCGGCGGGTGCGCACGGCCAGCGCACCGACCCCGAGCACCGCGAACGTCGCCGCATCGACGGTGAACGCACCGGCCGGCCCGGCGACCGCCACGAGCAGCCCACCGAGCGCCGGGCCGACCAGCCTGGTGACCGAGTACAGCGTCTGCTGGGTGCCCGCTGTCCCGCCGCGCGTTCCTCCCCGACGATCTTCGGGATGAGAGCCGACCACGCGGGATCGGCGACGGTCTGCGCGCACTGGACCACCACGAACGCGACCAGCGGGACCACCAGCGACAGATGGGCGTGGACGCCCAACGCCATCGTCGCGGCGCCCACCGCCGCGACCGCTCCGGCGAGCGCGGTCAGGACGCGGGAGTCCGCCCGGTCGACGAGCCGGCCGGCCCACGACCCGAGCACGATGAACGGGATTGCCGCGGCGAGCAGGACGGCCGTCACCGAGGCGACGCTCTGCCGTGACGCGTGGAACAGCAGCGCGACCACGGTCATCTCGTCGCCCAGTGACGACACGGTCCGCCCACCCCACGCGATCGCCAGATCCCGACGAGCAGCAGGCATCAATCGTTCGGTCCGCGCGGACCCGGATCCCTTCACTCGCCTCCGCCAGTCGGTGAGCCGGTGTCGTTGGACGGTAATCACCGGTCCGACCCGGGAGGCCAGTCGGGAACGCGTGTCAGCTGTCAGCGAAAGTCAGGTGTCGCCCCGGCGGGACAGACCGACGGCCCGGGTTCAGGGGCTGTGGTAATGGCGGGTGGTGTGGCCGGCGGTGGCGAGGGTGGCGGCGGCGGCGAGGGCGTACACGGTGCGGTAGCTGGTGTGGTCGATGACGGCGGCGCCGAGGAGCTGGGCGAGTGGTTGGGGTGCGAAGAGGGCGAAGGTGAGGGCTGCGGCGCTGCGGCCCTGGAGGGCTGCGGGTGCGCGGCGTTGGACGAGGTTGATCGCGGCGACGACGGTCCAGGGGAGGGCGAAGCCGAAGACGAAGGCACCGGCGAGGGCGGCGGGCAGCCAGCCGGTTGCGTAGAGCGTGTAGCCGATGGTGCCGTTGAGCAGCCCGAGCAGGAGCAGTCGGTGTTCGCTGCTGGCGCGCAGGACCCGGCTGCTGGTCAGTCCGGCGATGATCGATCCGGCGCCGAGCAGGCCGGTGAGGACGCCGAGGAAGGTGGGTCGCCGGCCGAGGGCGTCGATGAGGCTGAACTGGGCCGCGACCGCGACGCCGGACACGGCCATCGCTGCGGCGGCCGCGGTGACGGTGGTCTGCAGGTCGGGGGAGCGGCGGATGAATGCCAGGCCGGCGGAGAGCTCTGCTCGCCAGTGGTGCTCCGCCGGCGCGGGGGGTGGTTCGTCGAAGCGCAGCCGGGCGGTGATGGCTGCGGCGAGCACGAACGTGGCCGCGTCGAGAGCGGCGACGGTCCCACCGCCGAGGACGGTGAACAGTCCGGCACCGAGCAGTGGGGCGCTGAGCTTGCCGCCTTCCTGCAGGGTCAGCCGGATGCCGTTGATTTGTTCGCGCAGCTCCGCGGGCAGCATCACGGCGAACAGGGCGCTCTCGGCCGGGTCGACCAGTACTAGGGAGATGCCGTAGACCACCATCACGGCGTAGATGACCCAGACGGCGTGGTACCGGTCGACGACCAGAAGTGGGAGCAGCGCCCCGGCGGAGGTGAGGTTGACCGCGACGAGGTAGGGCTTGCGGCGTACCCGGTCGGCCAGCACCCCGGCCAGCGGTCCGAGCAGCGACGGCGCGTACAGGCAGACCCCGACGACCGCGGCGGCGGCGCTGCTCCCGGTCAGGGTCTTGACCCAGATCGCGGCGACCAGGGTCATGGCGCTGGTTCCGGTCAGGGACGCGCCGAGACCGATCAGGTACAACCGCGCGTTGCGCCGCGCGGTGGGCGACACCGCGACGTCCTCGGCGGCCGGGTCGCTCACCGTCGTGTCCGGTCCGGAGCGGCTTGGCCGTCCGGTCCCATCCGGAACGTCATGATCGTGACCGCCACCGGGATGGCGTCTCGGTCGGTGGGGGACCTGGCCTGGTCGTGCAGGCCGTCGGTGAGTGCGGCGAGGTCTGCGCGGAACTGGTTCCACACGGCCGGGCTGACCCACAGGTCGGCGTCGACCGTGACCCCGGGTCCGGGAAACCGCCGGTGGGACCGGTCGCGGAGGTTCGTGGCCAGTGCTTCGGCCAGCAGCGGTGCGTCGTCGTCCCGGTCGGAGAGGACCCGGCCGCGCACGGTCTGGAACAGCCGCTCCTGCCCGCCCCGCGCAGGCCGGTGCTCGACGGGCTCGACCAGGTGGGTGTCGACCAGCCGCCGCAGGTGCTGGGTCGCCAGGCCGTGTCCGATGCCCAGTGCCGACGCCAGTCCCGTCGCGCCGAACGGCGCGGCCCACATCAGCGACAGCATCCGCAGCCGGACCGGGTGCGCGAGAGCCCGCAGGACCGGGTCCGAAGGCTGACCACCTGCACGTTCAACCATGGAACAACCCTAGCGAACACTAGGCTAGGGGTCCGCGGTGTGACCGGGTCGGCTCCGGCGCCCGTCCCGGGTGCGGCTCAACCTCGTGACTGTCGACGAGCCCGGCCGCCGCTCGCGGTCGTCGGGACGCTGACCGGTCGACTCCGACCCCCCAGCCAGGAACAAGCGCAGCTTCCCACTGAACTCGCCCGCTACGCGACCGCGGACCTCCGTAGTGCCGCTGACCTGCCCCGCTGAGCGGGCCGGCGGCCGATCACCCCCACCGGGCAACGGGGACGCGGACCACGGGTGGGCCGGAGGACAGTGGACTGGTGATGCCGCCGCCGCCGCCGCTGGGGCTGCTGTCCAGTCCCCTGCTGGGACCGGCGGTCTGGCGTCCGGTCTCGCAGGTTCTGATCGGACTCGGCTGGGACGTTCACCTTGTGCCCGCGCCCGCTTCCGCACCAAGTAACGGCGAGGAGATGCTGAACCATCTGCTCGCCCACTTGCCCGTCGGTGTCGACCTGGCCATCGTCGCCCACAGCAACGTCGGGCTCTACGTCCCCGCGCTCACCGGCGTTCGACACCTCCTCGCCAGCGTCTACGTCGACGCGGCCCTGGCCCCCACCGACGGGCCCGTACTGCTGGCACCGCCGCAGCTCGCCTCGTTCGTCGCCGACCTGGCCGGCCCCGACGGACTGCTGCCGCCGTGGACCCGATGGTGGGACGAGGCCGACGTCGCGCCCCTGTTCCCCGACACGGCAACCCGCGCGGAGGTCGAAGGTCAGCAACTGCAGCTGCCCGCGGACTACTTCACCTCGACCATCGACGCTCCACCCGGCTGGATCGACCGGCCGGCGGCGTACCTGGCCTTCGGCGACGGCTACCAGGCCGAACGCAGCCGGGCTACCGACTGGGGCTGGCCCGTCCAGACCATCGCCCACGCCCGCCACCTGCACGGTCTGATCGACCCACTCTCCGTCGGCACCCACATCGACGGACTACTCCGTCACCTCCTCGACAACAACCTGACTGGGGTACGGCTTTCGGCACACGACCCACATCCGTAGTGGGTCGCCGCGCAGCGGCGCCGCCAGGACTGATCAGTCCGCCGCGATCTAGGTCGGCCCGCGCCCGCAGGGGTCCGCGGTTCGTTGACGTTGCCGCTCGACGCGGGAGACGGTGCGGGCTCCGCGCGAGATCGTGCGATTGCACCCGTCCCGGTCGGTGTTCCGCCGGGTGCGGCAAACCTGTCCGGGGCTGCTGTCACGAACGGCCGCCCCGTGGGCCTGTTCTGGGGTGTCCGTCCGCACCGCGGAGCCGTCGGCTGGGAGCGACCAGTGCACCGGGGTCGCCGTCCTGCGTCACCCACCTCCGGATGCCCGCTCCGCAGGCCAGAGCACGAGCCAACCAGGAGAGCACCGATGACCCCAGTCCAGCCGCCACCCGGTGACCAGCAAGCTGCGATTGGACTGCGGCGCCGTCGACGGTTGGGACGGGGACGGAACCTCGCCGCCGACGGCTGGCAGGTGACGGTCCGGCTGGCCGAGCTCGGTCGAGACCACGGCGGGACAGCACAGTGGCCGCTGACCCCGGACGGCAACCGCTACCTGCACTCGGTCGCCGGAGGCCTCCTGCGGCCCGGGGATGCCGTGTTCGGCACCACCAACGCCGCGGTGCTGGACGCGATGATCCCCGGCTACACCCGCCTGACCCCGGACGAGCGTGCGACTACCCGCCTCCAGCACGCCATTGGAGTCCACCGGCAGCTGGGGTACGAGCTGCTCGCCGAACACGGGGACACCCTGACCCCTCAGGAGATCGACCTGCTCACCGCAGCCCCGGACCAGCTGCCCGCCGACCAGGTGATCTGGGACGCCCCGGTGCCGTTCGTGATGGTGGACCAACTGGTGGTTCCCTACACGGCGATCCCCGCGGTGTACGCGACCACCACCGGTCCGCGCGGCCCCGCCGGGCCGATCCTGATGCTGCACCCCGCCCGGGAGGCGACCTACTTGCCGAGCCTGGACGCGGCCGGCTACCTCACCCTCGTCACCTCCGCGTGAGCAGCGCTCACGCAGCGGTGGGCGCCTAGGGCGGTGGTGTGCCGACAGAGCAAGCTCGGGTCGGTCAGCATCGCGCTGGCCAAGGTGGAGACCGGGCTGGACGACGCGCAGCTCCAGTCCGTGATGCACCGGCTGCGCCACCAGTGGACCGGCCGGGCCGGTGGAGACCCCAGCCCCTTGCGCGACGTAGACCGGCAGGCCGTGTTGGGGGAGTTGGCCGCGCAGGTCCGCGCCCACCCCCGCCTCAGTGAGACCCGCAAGCAGACCCTGCTCGGCAAGGTCGAGTCCGTCCTGACACCCGAGGACCTGGCCGATGACCTGGTCTACGCGACCTCACTGGTCAGATTCGCCGCCGCCGGCAACGCCCACCGTCTCCGGACCCGGCTGCGTGACCACGCCGCCGCCATCGGTCAGCCCGTCGCCCCCGTCGTCGAACGGTTCACCGCGCTGCGCGCACAGGCCCCAGGCGGCCGGCAACGTCGCGCAACCCCGCTGGAGAAAGTGGAGCTGGCCGGGTTACCGGCCGACCCGGCGACCCGGCATGCGCTGGCAGTGCTCGCCGCCGACCCGGCGCCGGCGCCACCACCCCCGGTCGTCGTCCGCCCCCAGCCGGTGAGCCGGTACGGGGTCAACGCGGCCGGCTACGACGGGCAGTCCGGCCGCGCCGAGGTCCACCTCACCGACGGCCGCCAGTGGCGTTTCGGCCGGGTCCCCGCCGACCTCGGCTCGGACCTGGTCGGCGTGGTCCCGGAGGTCCGCGACGCCGCGCTGGGCCAACTGCTGCGCGACCCCATCCATCACCAGAACAGCCAGCCCACCCCGGGCGGCGCGGGCTCACCGGGGACCGCAGAGCACTGCCCGGACTGCGGGCAGTGGGTCGGTGAGCAGTCGCACCGCTGCCGACCCGGCACCGGTCCGGCGCCGGGCGACCCTGGCGCCGGACGCCCCGGCGTCGACAGCTCCGACCCTGACGCCGCACCGGTCGTCGGGGTAGCGCCCGGTACCCCCCTGACAGTCCTGACCGGCCGTGGTGGGTGGCTGGTCGGCCCGGACCCGGACCCGGCCGTGGCGGCGCTGGCTGGGCACGGCGAGCTGTCCGTCGAGGTCCACGGTGAGCTCACCGCCGTCCCGCCGGCGCTACCCGGGGCCCCGCTACCCCCCTGGTGGGCCCAGTACCCGGATGACGGCCAGCTGAGCCGGCTCGGTTTTGTCAGCGGCCGCGCGCACCTGCGACCCGGGCCGACCGCGGTCGCACCGCCCGCAGTCGATCCCGCCGGCCTGGCCTGCTCCTGCTACGCCGACCACCCCGAAGACGACCCGCAGAAGCGGTGCTCTCACATTACCGCAGCGACCGCGATTCTCGCTGAGGGCTACCGTCCGCGCCCAGCCACCGGTCGCATGTGGGACCAGCGAATCACCGACCCCGCCGCCGGCCAGAGCAGTCCTGCGGCCGCGACAAGCGTGGAGCAGCTGACTGGCCGCTGGTGGGCCCCGGACATCTCGACCGTGCATTACGCCACCGACCCGGCATCGTTCGCCGCGGATCTGCGGATGGTCAACGACTACGCGACCGAGCACCCGGCCGACCCCGTCCCCCTGCTCGCCCATGACGCCGTGTACGGGTTCGGGCAGGGCCGGACCTTCGGCGTGGAGCTGGAGTTCACCGACGATGAGGACGACGACCGTGGGTATGACGGCGAGGACGGCGAGGACGACGGCGAGGACTACGGGGGCGGGCGCTCTGGTCTGACCGCCGACGCGGTCGCCGCGCGGCTGCACCGAGGCGGGCTGACCACGCTGCGTGGTGCCGTTCCGTACCACAGCTCGGCCAGCACCGGCTGGCAGCAGTGGGCCGTCGAGCTCGACTCGACCGTCGCCGGGGAGGTCGTCTCCCCGCCACTGGAGGACCGCCCGGACGTGTGGGCGGATCTGAGCGCCGCGTGCACCGCCATCTGGGTCGACGCCGGCGAGCAGCAGGGCGGCGGCGGATCCCATGTCCACGTCGACGCCACCGGCTACGGCGCCAACCCGGTCGCGGCCGCCCAGCTGATCCGGCTGAGCAGGCGCTACACCGACGAACTCCACCAGCTCGCGACCGTCCCGGACTCCCAGCGGGACCGCGACTACGGCAGCTACCCCCACCAGGTCGCGCCGGTCCGAGCGGATGAGGCCTGGCTGTCCCGGCTACGCGCGGCCCGGCACCGCACCATCAACTTCGGGCACGTCCAGACCACCACCGACACGGCGCCGGGCCAGTCCCGCCTGGAGTTCCGGCTGTGGGACTCCAGCGCGCAACCCGGTCGAGTTCAGGCCCAGATCAAGATCTCCCTGGCGATGGCCGCGTTCGCCCTGGCACCACGACACCCCCGCAGAGGCTCCCGGCGCCGAACGTGCCCTCGGCAACGCCAGCGAGCAGCACCGGGACCGGCGGCTCACCCAAGCAGATCTCGACTACCCCGACCCCGAGGACAGCGGCTGGGTCGCCCGGACCTCGCCGGTCCGGCAGATGATCGACCAGCTGTTCCGCCGCGACATCGACAAGCAGCAGATCCTGGCCGCCTGGGCGAGCGGAACCCTCGACCGGATCGAACAGTGACCGCGCCGCGAGCCACCAGGGCCGGCGCGGGACGGCGCCGACCGAACGGGGCTGCGGTGTCAGGTGTGTTGCAGCGGGAGCTGCGCACGGGTGGCGGCGCCGCGGACTGACCGCCGGGACCGGGGCGGGGTCCACGTCCACCCGGGCAGTCGTTCGAGGTCGGCCCTCTCGACTTTGGAGAGCGGTGCTCTGTTGGGGTCTCCGGCGGCCCGGGATCTGTAGATGCGGGCGGCTGCCCCCAGGACGTAGTCCTGGCCGTCGAGCGTGGTGGTGTCCCGGGCACGGAGGTCGGCCATCGTCAGGTCCGGGTGTTCACTCAGCCAGGTCTGGGCGGCGGCCAGGAACCGAGCGGTCCCCTGGCCCCGAACGGTTTCGGGCACGAGCGACCTGAGTCGCTCGACGACGTCGGGGGGCAGACCGGTGTACCCGCGGTGGCTGGCACTGTTCAGCCAGGCGTAGGTGTCCGCGGGTAGTCCGAGCCGGGTGGTCCGGCCCTGGACACGGAAGTGGCGGTCGAGGGCGGCCAGGTGGCGGTCGAGGGTTGCCCGGTAGGGGGTCCAGGTCCAGCCGGGGAACCGCTCGAGGGCTCGGGCTACCGGGGCCGGCAGTGTGCCGCGGGCGTACTTGGACCGCGCGTAGTACAGCCGCTTGCCCAGGGGTCGCTCCCCGGGCGGGTCCAGCCTGCTCCGGCCGGACTGGGGGACCTCGGCGCTGCCGTGCTCAGCGACCCAGTCGGCCAGCTGCGCCAGCAGCGCCGCGGTCTGCGGGTCAGCGGTGGCGTCGAGCCCGCCCGTGTCGAGGGCGGCCGCCGGCGCGGATGGGACCGGCTCGGGGACCGCGGGTCGGGACCTGCCCGATCCTGGCCGGCCTGCGGCTCGCCGGCCTGTGCTTGCGGCCCGGGGTTGCGCCGGGTCGCGTGGTGTCCTCGGGCGGGTTGCCGTCACGGTTGGCGGGTCGTCCTCTCGGCGGTCATGGCCGCCTCGCGGTCGGCAGCCGAGTGCGGTGCTCTCGGCCCCGGCCGGTCCGCAGCTCGGGTCCCCCCACCGGGTGGTCCCAGCCGCCCGGGGCCGGTGCTCTCACCGCTCCGGCTCGACCTAGCGGCAGTGAGCGGCCGTGGTGCAGCGCGGTGGTGGTGATGGCGGCGGTCATGCGGCGGTGGGGGCCAGCGCGGCCAGGACGTCCCGCTGGGCGGTGAGGGCCCGGCTGCGGGGACTCGCGGTCAGGGCCGCCCGGAGCACGGTGGGCGTCTCGGCGTCGGTGAGCATGTGCAGGTGGGTGCGGTGCCGGGACAGGGCCACGCACAGCCGTCCGGTCGCGGCGTTGTGCTCGGCGACCTCGCGTCGGCCGGCGAGGGGGTGGATCGCGATCACCGCGTCCCGCTCGGATCCCTGGACCTGGTTGATCGTGCCGATCAGGACTCCCGGCCGGTCGGTCAGGCGCGCGGCGGCGGCGGTGGACTGGTCGACGTGGGGGGTGATGACGGCGATGTCGCGTTCGGTCAGGGGCCGGTCCGGCTCACCGTCGGCGTGCAGGCGGCCGCCACCGAGCAGCTCCCGGACCAGGGCGGCGGCGGGCAGGTTCGGGTCACTGGTCCCGCCGGGCAGGTCCAGGGCGGTCGCGGTCAGCTCCGGGAGCGGGGTCCCGTGCAGGGTCACGTGGCGGGGCGGGCGAGCGGAGGTGAAGGACAGGTCGGGGTAGAACACCGGCTGGATCAGCGCGGTGGTCACCGGTCCCAGGCGCCACGTGGTGTCCAGCCGCAGCTGGGTGGCCAGCCCCGGGAACGCGGCGGTGAACGCCTCCGGTGCGGGCCGGTGCGGGCCGGTGGCCGACCGGTCCCAGCGGGTGGTGTCACCGGTCACCACGGGATCGATCTGGCCCGGGTCACCGACCATGACGAACTGCTCGGCCAGTCCCCCGAGAGCACCGAAGTCGGCGAACGTGGACTGCCAGGCCTCCTCGATGACCAGGACGTCGCAGGTGTAGGTGGCGGGGTCGACGTAGCGCCACCGGGCGGTGGTGGCAACGACCACCCCGGTGCTGGTGCGCAGCGCGGTCTCGCTGGTGGACCACACCGCGTCGGGGTGCAGGTCCCCGGGGCGGGTGGTGTCGCGCTTGCCGATCAGGGTGACCGGGCAGCCCAGGGCCGCGATCCGGCTGGCGACGTCGAGGCTCTGCGCCCGGGTCTGCGCGGCGACCGCGACCCGCAGGCCGGCCCGGCGGGTCAGCTGCGCGGCCAGGTGGGTGACCCGGCGGGTCTTGCCCGCGCCGGGCGGTGAGGCGATCACCACGGCGCGGTCACCGGACCAGGCCGCGAACAGGGCCTGCGCCAGGACGGGGTCGGTCATGTGCTCGGCGGGCACGGTCCGCGGCGCCGCGGCGGGGACGTGCTGCCCGGCCGTGGTGGGGTCCGCGGCGACCGGCGGGGGAAGCGTCCTCATGCTGACCATCCTCCCATCATGTGATCTAATTGTCAATCTACGCGGGCGGGTTGGTGGGTGTCAGTTCTCCGCGGCCGCGACGATGACGTCCAGCGGGACGCTCCGGCGGGTCACCGCCGGGGCGACACCGGCGGCCAGCCAGTTCCGGCGGTGCCGGTACCGGGCCGACAGGGTCCGGCGGGAGTTGACCTGACCGGCCGCGGTGATCCGGGCCGCGCGGACGGTGAGCAGGTCACCGGGGGACAGCCGGGCGACGGTGCGGGGAGCACCGGTCAGGACCAGCAGCAGTCGACCGTCCCCGGTGATGCTGCTCGCGGTGAGAACTGCGTTCACGGTCTGGGTGGTCGACCCGGCGGCACCGCTCGCGGTGGGCGCTCCCGGTAGGGCCGGCTGCGGGTCCCAGGTCACGGTGAGCTCCGCCCCGGGGCGCAGCCGGCAGATCAGCCGGTCGGCGTGGGCCTCGATCATCCCGGGCTCGGGGATCGCGGTCAGCACGGCGTGCACGACGTTGCCGGTGAAGGCCTCCCGCGCGGCGATCCGCGGGTCGTCGAGTGCGTGACTGCTCAGCAGGTCCACCGCGTCACTGCGGGTCGCCAGGCCGAGAGCGGCCCGGGCGCGGGTGTCCCGGGACCGCCAGGTCCGCCAGCTGGCCGGGGTGACGGCGCGGGAGCGCAACGCCATCCAGGTCTCGGTGTCCTGCTGGGCGGCCGTGTCCAGCCCGGGCAGGGTGACCCCGGCGGTGACCAGCGCGGCACCGGGGAGCATCCCGCTGGTCGCGGGGGCACGCGGGTCGGTGGCGGCCAGGCCGAGCCAGGTCCGCCAGACCGTGAACCGGCGCTCCTAGGCCGGGGCCACCCCGAGTGCCCACCGGGCCCGGAAGGCCTCGGTCAGCACCAGGACGGCCCCGCTGCCGGGGTGCTCGGACCGGGTCTGCCACCAGTCCAGGACCTCCGCGATCTCCTCGTCGGGCCCGCCCACCGCGCTGGCGCGGGCCAGCTCGCCCAGTGCCCGCAGCGTGGCGCGGTCCGGCACGACCAGGCTGCGGTGGTCATCGCTCAGCGGCCCGTACACCTGTGCCAGCGCCGCCAGGGCACCCGGTCCGCGTCCGGTGCACGAGGCGAGCGCGTCGGTCGCGGTCACCGTCGTCGTCGGGCCGGTGGTGTCCACGGCCACCGCGATCGGCCGCACCGGCGGGAGGGCGAGCGCGTGGCTGCTGCGCGCGACCGGGCGGCCCGCCAGCCCGGCCCGCAGCCGCTGACCGAGGTCGTAGAGCTCGACGGACATCAGACCTCCTGCGCGGGCTGGGTCGGGGCGGGCACGCCCCCCGGGGCGTGCGGGGCCACCCCGGTCCGGGCGCCCGGGTGGTGTGCGCCCGGGTCGGTGTCGCCGCTGTGCCAGCCGGCGGTCAGCGCGGCGCGGGGGCCGTTGGCCGGGCCGTCCGGGAGCACCGACCCGGCCAGCAGCTCGATCGCGTCGGCCAGGTTCAGTCCGCTGCCGAGCAGCTGGCGTTCGGCGTGCTCACGCAGCCCGCTCGGCAACGACCCGACCCCGACCCCCGATGTGCTCATATGAGTAATCTACGCGATGTCCTGACTAGTTGTCAAGTCCACCGGGGATCATCCCGTCGGGATCGACACGGTGGTCGCCCACCCGGGAACGGACCCGGCCGGAGCGGCCGCGGGTCCGATCAGACCGACCACGACCCGTGCGGCGGGTGCCCGGTCCGGCCACGGGGTGTACCCGTCGGTGAGCACGACCACCACGTCCGGACGCGGCCGCAACGCCAGCGCGGCGGCGATCCCGACCCGCATGTCCGTGCCGCCCCCACCGGCAACCCGGACCTCACCGGCCCGGCGGACCCGGCTGGTGCTCGCGACGGCGGCATCGACACTGACCACGCTCAGCCCGCCGCTGTCGATCCCGGCGGTCCGGGCGATCGCATCGACCTCACCGAGAGCAGCTGTCACACTCGCCTCGCTCATGCGGGCGGAGGTGTCCAGCACCGTCGCGACGGTGACCTTCGGGGACCGCATCGCCGGGGTGAGCACCCCGGGCAGGCGGCGGCGCGGCAGCCGGGTCCAGGTGTAGTCACGTGCCCCGCTCCGCCACGCGATCGCCCGGCGCACCGCGGATCCGAACACCTGCTGCCAGCGCACCGTCGCCGGGCTCAGCTCGCGGTCCGCCCACCGGTCCAGCGACGCCGGGACCGAACCGGCCGCGGTGCTGGCGGCGGCCCGGACCTGCTCGGCGACCTGGCGGCGGATGACCCGTGCCTGCCCGGGGGAGACCGCCTCCGGTCCGGTCGGTCCGGTCGGCAGCTCCCAGCCGGGGACCGGGTCACCGGCGCCGCACCCGCAGCCCCAGCCGTCGTCGTCGCTGTCCTGGCCGCCCTGACCGTCCCGGTCGGCCTGTGTGCCGTCCTGACCCGTCCGCTCGGCGGGGTCGGGCCGGGAGCACGCCGGGTGCCCGCTCAGCGCGTCGTAGTAGGCCTCCTCGATCCCGTTGGCGGGCAACCCGAGCCCGGCCGGGGTGACGGCCCCCTCGGGCAGGCTGATCTCCCCGCGCACGAGGTCGTCGTTGATCGCGGCGTCGGTCGCGTAGTTCCACCGCCGGTGGTCCACCCCGGGGCCGAGGTCGCCCGCCCGCCCGGCGTGGTCCCGGATCAGGTGCCCGGCCTCGTGGACCAGCACCCCGGCGGCCTGGTCCGGGGGCCAGTCGAGCAGGGCCTGCGGGTCCAGGTAGAGCCGCCAGGCGCGGTCGACGGCGAACGTCCCCAGGCCGTGGGCGGCGACGGGCACCATCCGGAACAGGGCGTGGGCCAGGTAGGGCGCGCTCTCGACCGCGAGCAGCCGGGCGGTGCTCAGCCGGGCGCGGCTGGCATCGTCGAGCGGGCCGGTGGTCACGCTCATGCGGCGGCCCTGGTCCCCATGCCGCTGGCGGTGGCCGCGGCGGTGAAGGCCTTGGCCGAGGACGGGATGCCCGCGCCGTCGGGCCGGGCGGTCAGCAGCAGGCGGACGTTGGCTGCGGCCACGTCGGCGCAGCCCGCCTCGGCGGCGGCCCGCAGCGGCTCCCACGCCTCCCGCCAGGCCTTGACGGTCCGCTGCCCGATGCAGTGGCTGACCACGCCGCTCAGCAGCGCCCACACCCGGTCCGGGGCCAGCTCGGCCCACGCGATGGCCGCGGGGTCGGCCAGGACCGTGGCGGGGTCCGGGAGGTCCGCCGAGCGCCGCCAAGTCAGCAGTTCCGTGGCCGCGCCCTCCCCGACCAGGCCGCTCGCGGCGGCCAGGCAGGCGTCCTCGTCCTCCCGCGGCAGGACGCTGAGCATGTCCGCGGCCATCGACCAGGTGCGCGGGCTGGGCCACGCCTGACCGGTGCCGGTCGCGTCGGCCGGGAGGTCGTGCAGCAGGGGCCGGGTCCGGATGAACCCGGCGACCTCGGCGCGGGCGGCCGCGGAACGGACCCGGGACCGCACCCCGACGGTCCGCGGCGCGGGCAGCGGGAACCCGGTCACCATGCCGGCGACCCAGGCCGCGGGGTCCGCGGTCAGGTGCAGGTGCATGAGCCGGTTGGCCAGCGGCGCGGCCAGGTCCCAGCCGCCGGCCGCGTTCTCCGGCGGGTTGGCCGCGGCGATGATCGCCACGTTGTGCGGCAGCTGGAGCTCACCCACCATGCGGTCCAGCGCGACCGAGAGCATCGCTGCCTGGGTGGCCGGGGCCGACGTGGACAGCTCATCGAGGAACAGCAGTCCCCCGGCCCGCAGCGGCGCGTCCTCGTCGGGCTCGGCGGTCGCCGCCGCGTGCAGCCGCTTCGCCCACGCCGGGGCCTCCAGCCGGACCCCGCCGTCGGTCACCACCGGTAGCCCGCCGATGTCGGTGGGGTCGTGCAGCGCCCCGATGACGGTCTCCAGGTGGACCCGCTGGTGGGCTGCCACGGCCCGCACGATCGCGGACTTGCCAATCCCCGGGTCCCCCCACAGCAGCGGGACGACACCGACCTCGACCGCGGCGGTGAGCACCGTGACCAGCGTCTGCTGGTCGATCGCGGTGCTGGCGGTGGTGGTCATGGTTCCTCCTGCGGGTGGGTGCCGGTCCGGCGGATCTACTTCCTGTGCTCTGAGAACTAATCTACGTGTGCCCTGACTATTTGTCAAGCCATGGGATGAGCCGCCTGTCGCGATCGTCTAATGACTTGACACCTAGTCAGCGCACGGGCAGACTGGACCCACCAGCCGCACGATCGGTCGTTAGGGGTGACGTGCGTGGGACCCCGATCGACGTCGAGTACCGGCTGCACGAGATGGCGGGCGTCGCGGCCGAGCTCGCCCGCACGCGGGCCGAGATCGGCCAGCTGGCCCTCAGCGTCGGGGAGGGGCTCGCCTCCGCCTACGACGTCACCCGCCACTGCTACCTGACCGAGACCCACCTGCCCCTGCTGGTCGGCCAGGTCGCGAACATCGGCGCTGCGATCGCGGCCGCGGACCGGGCCGGCCAGCGCCGTGGTGTCGGTCCGGCTCGTGGGCCGGCGACCGGCGCGCAGGCCCGGTCCATCCGGGGGCGCTGGCAGTACCGGGCCGAGTGCGGGGACCTGCCGGTGGTCGACCGCGAGCAGGAGCAGTGGACGGTCCGCGGGCGGTCGACCCGCGGAACCCGGGGGAGGGTCGGCCCGTGAGCCTGGGGACAGGTGTGTCGAACGCGGTCGGCCGCTGACCGCGCGGACCGTTCCCGTCGCCCACCCCGTGGTCTCCGGATCACTTCGCGGTACGCCATGTCCGCCGCCCCCGAGCCAGCCCTCCCGGGGGACACGGCTCCAGCGGCCTCCGGCGACCGAAGGCAACAGCAGCCGTGAGCGTGACAATTAGTAAGGGCAGCGCGTAGATTAATGGTGAGACGACAGCAGCGGAGGGTCAGGTCATGGTCGTGCAGGAACCGCAGATGGGTCAGCCGCACGACGGGCTGCTGATCAGCCACACCCACCACACCGGGACCGTCCTGGAAGGGACCGACCGGGGCGACGGCACCCAGTCGATCCTGGTCGCCGCCGGGTGGCGGTGGTCCCGGACTCTCGGCGCCTGGTACGTCCGGGGAACCCGGGACCGTCACGCCCGGCGCCATCTGATCGACGCCACCGCCGGTGAGCTGCGGTCCGCGGGATACGCCGTAAGGGTGGGCATCGATGACCGGGCACACCCGGCAGCCGAGGTCGAGGCGCAGGCCGCGGCCCGGCAGACCGAACGGGTCGCGGCGCTGGCGGCCAAGGCCGTCCGGCAGAGCGACACCGCGGACCGGCTGCAGGCCCGGGCAGCCCAGCTGGGCGCGGGCATCCCCTTCGGGCAGCCGATCCTGATCGACCACCACTCGGCCGGCCGCGACCTCCGCCTCCGGGACCGCATCGACCGCACGCACCGTCAGGCCATCGAAGCCCAGCAGGTCGCCGCGGCCACGACGGCCCGCGCGGAAGCGGCTTCGCACACCACCAGCGCCCGCTACAGCCCCGAGACGGTGGCGAACCGGATCGCGCCCTCACCGCGGAGCTGCGGGCCGCCCAGCGCCGCCTGGACGGCTCCAGCCGCACCGTCGGCGGGTACGCCGAGACCTACCCGCCGGCGACCGGCCCGGGCCGGGTCCGCCTCGAGCAGCTGATCGCGGAGCTGACCGACACGCTGAGCCACTGGACCACCGTCCGCGCCGGCCAGGCCGCCACGAGCCACTCGCGTAAGACCGTCCGGCCAGGAGACCTGGTGCAGCGCCGCGGCCGCGAGTGGCACCGGGTGATCCGGGCCGACACAAAGACGGTGACCGTCGCCAGCCCCACCGGCGGAACCGGCACCGTGCCCTACACCGCACTGACCGGTCACCGCTCGGGCGCAACCCCCACGCCGGCCGGGGGCGGCGACGTCGACGAGTCCGAGGTCCCGGGTACCTGAGCCGGTTCCGCGAGCCGAACGGGCGGGCCGATCAGGCGAAGAACGGCGCTGGTCCCCGCATGCACGGTCCGGGGCGGACCAGTCGCTCGCGAGGTCGCGCCGTCGGCGCGGCCCGGACGTCGTCGCACCGCCGACGAGCGGTCTCCGCCGGCGCCCCGGCCGGCGCCGGACGACCGACCCCGCCCGGCCGGGTCACCCGACGCCAGTGCCACCGGCCCACCGCCGCCGGTTGATGTGCCCCGCACACCCTCCCTGTGCTTGACAACTAGTAAGCGTCACAGGTAGTCTCTTGACAAGTGGTAAGAGCGAGGGGAGACTCGGATGAACAAGGACATCGACCAGTTGCTCCACGAGCTGCGGGCGCAAGGCTGGCGGGTGACCCGGACCGGCAACAACCACTACCGGGCCAACCCCCCGGACGGTCACGGCACCCCGGTCGGGCTACCGGGGACACCCAGTGACCACCGGTCGCTGGCGAACACGATCGCGTTGCTCCGCCAGCGCGGCTTCATCTGGAAGGGACGGTGAGAGGCATGGTCCGGTACCCCGTGTCCGTCGACGTCGTCATCGACGGCCCCATCAGCGAGGACCAGTCCGACGATCTGTTGACGGCGTGTGAAGCCGACAGCGGCGCACTGAGCGCCACCGACCCCGACGTCAACCCCGGCCGGCTCACCCTCATCGTCGACGTCGCGTCCTCGAGCCTGCGCGCCGCGGCCGGGCGGGGACACGACCGCATCCTGGCCCTGGTCGAACAGGTCGGGCTGAAGGCCCAGTCCGTCGAGCGCCTGGAGGTCATGACCGAAGACGCCCAGGCGACCGCACCACACGTCATCCCCGAGCTGGTCTCCCAGACCGACATCGCCCACATGTTCGACATCAGCAGGCAGCGGGTCATCCAGCTACGGCAGAAGGGACACCTCCCGGACCCGGTGATGAAGCTGTCCGGTGGCCATGTCTGGGTCAAGGCCGACGTCGTCGAGGCCAGCAAGCACTGGAACCGTCGTGCATCGGTTCACGCGACCGCGCCGGCCCCGCCAGACCCGGCCCGGGCGACGCTCGTCCGTCGCCGCCAGCGTCCCGAAGCCGACAGCCATACTGCGTCGCCGACCCGGGCGACCCCGTCCCGCCGGCGCACCGGTTGACCCATCCGGTAGATACGACACCACCGCGCCCATCAAGGTCGACTCCTGGTCTGGTAGCGGCGATCTCGCCGGCTGGCGGTCGGGTAGCGGGAGACGTATGCCAGCCACCACGGCGGTCCGACCGACGTCGACGGTCCGGGTGGAGCACCGCTCGACGACGGGTCGCACCTCGGGCATCGACCTGGTGACGGATGCTCTCGTCCTGTCCGACCGGACCAGTACACCGGAGACATGCCAGGGGAAGTTGCCCAACCCATGACCAACCAGGTGTGCCCGATCGACAACGACCAGGGCGCCGCGGCCGTTGAGCGTCTCGTCGTCGCACACGCCGCGTATGCGGCGTTGAAGGCGGCGACCGTCGCGCTGGACCGGGTCGAGGTAACCGTCTGCGCCAACGTCACCGATCCGGCTGCGGCTGCGGCGTACCGAAGCGTCGCGGCCCATCGACTCGCCGCCCGCGCAACGCTGTCCGCTGCGCTGCGCGAGCTGAAGGTGTTCCCGGCCCGTCCGTGCTGACCGACCAAAGTTCCGCGCCGCTCCCAACTAACGCGAGGCCACCCACCCTTGAGCCTGGGTGTGCGCGGCCCCCAGGACCAGTCGCGGACTCAGGTTCGGCGAGTACTGAGACTGCCGCGCGGTGCCCGAGCAAGGCACCGGGCAGGTCCACAAAGCCGACGGCGATCTGCTGCAGGATCGGCCCTTCGACGACGACGGAGGACTGTGATGGCTCAGCGAGTGCAAGTTGTGATGACCGATGACCTGGACGGGGGAGAGGCGGATGAGACGGTGTTCTTCGCGCTGGACGGGTCGAGCTATGAGATGGACCTGTCGGTCGCGAACGCGCAGACCCTGCGGAATGCGATCGCTCCCTACGTCGGGGTGGCCCGCCGGAGCGGGCGCGCTGCGGGACGTAGCCGGGCCGGCTCCCCGGGGCCTCGGTCGGCAGCGCCGTCCGGGAGCGGCGAGAACGCTGCGATCCGGGAGTGGGCGAACGCGCATGGCCACCGGGTGAGTGCGCGGGGCCGGATCTCGGTGCAGGTTCGCGATGCCTACGCCGCGGCCACCAGCTGAGCGCTGCCAGCGACGGTTGTGCACACCCTTCGCGCAAGGTAACTTGTTGGGGTGGGCGGGTTGGTGATCGCGCCGAGCGCCCGCAAGCACGGTGTCAAGGACCGGGACATCGAGCACGCGGTCGCGCACCCGGTCCGGGCCTTCGACCTCGATGACGGTTTCACGATGCTGATCGGCGCCGGGGTCACCGGTGCCCTGTTCGAGGTCGGTGTCGTGGAGTCCGACGACGTCCCGGTCGTTGTCCACGCGATGGCCGCCCGAGCGAAGTTCCTGAGGTGATGACGATGCCCCGAACAGTCCAGGAGATCCTCGATCACGGCGATGAACTCGCCGCCCGGTTCGAGGCCTACGAACTCCAGCCCGGGGACGAGCGTGACCCCGAGGCGATCCTGACGCTGCGATCGGCGGCGGTGGCACGCGCCGCTGCGGAACGTTCCCTGCAGCAGGCGGTCGCCCACGCCCGGGAGCAGCACTACTCCTGGCAGGTCATCGGGTCCCTGTTGGGGACCTCCGGTGAAGCAGCCAGGCAGCGGTATCGCGTCCGGCAGGACGCCTGACTCGATCTGATGGGCGGCGGTGGTGACCCGATCGGCATCAGGGGCGGGGATCACGCAGCCGCCCGGCTCCCGGCCTGCTTGATCGCGGCGCCCTTGGTCGCGGCCAGGGCGCGGGGTAGTCCGATGCGCCAGGACTGGCTGCCACTCCAACGACGCCATCAGGCCGGCCCCGAGGGCCGCGGCTCCCGGCCTGGTGAGGGCCCGGTCAAGGACCGCTGGTCAGGGGGCGCCGGGCAGGGTCTCGCAGGCGATCCCGTCGTGGTCAGCGTCGAGCTTGGCGATGTCGCCGTAGTAGGGGAAGTACTTCTCGTAGTAGTTCTGGGCGGCCCGCCAGGTGGTGAAGTCGGGGCAGTTGACCCTGTCCCCGGGGTTGGCCGGCGGCGCGGGTTTGGTCGGGGCGGTGACCCGGACGGCGGGGGAGGTCGCACCCCAGGTGGTGGTGGTGTCGTGGTCATAGACCCGGTACACCCCGGACCGGGTCCCCAGGGTCTTCACGGCGTTGCCCCGGCGGTCGGAGGTGACCGCGCCGACGCTGACCCAGCTGCCGTTGGGGGCCTGCTTCTGGATGTACACGCCCTGACCGGCCCATCCCTGGTAGCGGGCGACGGTATTGTTCCAGGCCCGCAGGGCGACGGTGATGGTGACGCCGGGTTCCCCGGTGCTGGTGGCGGACAGTCCGAGCAGGGAGTTGGCCTTCAGGACGGTGTTGACCGAGATGTTGTGGGCGACCGCGGACTGGTCCAGGACCCGGACGTCCCACCGCCAGGGCCCGTACCGGTTCACCGAGGTCCCGGTGACGGGCACCGACATCGCCCACCGGTTGGCCTGCGCGGTCACAGTGGCACCGAACCGTGGGCCTGTGCTGGGTTCCACGAGCTTGGCGGAGGCGTACGTGCCGGTGAAGGAGGACCGGACCACGACCGGGATCGTCTGCTTCGCCGCCCCGAGCCGGATCGCGGTGGGCGCGTTCGTGATCACCGAGGCGGCCGCCGCGACCTGCACACTGCCCGCGGCGGGGGAGTGGACCGGTCGGACCGTTGCCGCCGCCGGCGAGGCGAACACGGCCAGGACGGCCACTGCCGCCAGGCCCGTGACGGCGAGGTTTCGACGACGGTGCGGGGAACTGCTCATGGGGCGAGGACCCTTCTCAGCGCGCTCGGACCGCGACCTTGCGTGACGGTCGGGCCACCTCAACGCTGGTGAAGGAGCGGTGCACTTTTTCGTCCCTTCACGGGTCTGACGACTGGAGACGTACATGGTGACCTCTGTGCTGTTCGAGCACCTGCGGGATCAGGCAGAGAGGCGGCCCGATGCGGTCGGTCTACTGGTGGACGGCGAGCCGTCCAGCTACCGGCGCCTGTTGAAGGACGCGGAGAGCCTGGTCCGGGGCCTGTCCTCGCTCGGAGTCCGGCGCGGGGACCGGGTGACCCTGCATCTGGGGAACTGCCCCGAGCTGTTTATCGCCTACCACGCCTGCTTCCGCATCGGCGCGCTCGCGTGTCCCCTGAACACCCGGCTGACCGCGAGCGAGCTGAGGCCCGTGCTGGAGCTGGTGCGCCCGGTGGTCCACCTTGGGGGCACCGCCTTGGTCGAGCGGCTCGGCGACGCGCTTGGCTCGCTGATCCCGGCCGACACGTGCTACCTGGCCGGGGACGGGCCCATGCCGGTTGGGACCAGGACCTTCGCCGACCTTCTTCTCGCCCACGATCAGGGCGTGCTCACCGACGTGGCCGGCATGGACCGTGAAGACGGCGCGGACGCTGGTGCCTGGCAGGACGAGCCCGCCGTCCTGCTCGGCACCTCGGGGACCACCGGTGGGATGAAGCTGGTCGCCCACACGCAGGCCACGCTGTCCGCGGCAGCGCAGACGCTCGGGCGCGGACCGATCGGGGACGACGCCGTCGCCTTGGACACCTCGCCGATGGTGCACGCGGGGGGTCTGACTTTCATGCTGGCTCAACTGGCGAAGGGCGTGAGCGTCGCGGTCCTCTCCCGGCCCGCGACCGGGCAGGGCGTGCTCGACGCCGTCGAGAGGGACCGCTGCGGCTTCGTGGGTGGTCTCCCCGTCATCTTTTCCCAGATGCTCCAGGCTCAACGCGAGCACCCGCGCGACCTCTCCTCGCTGCGCCACTGCATCTCGGGGGGCGACGTAGTCGACGAGGACGTCCAGCGGGGCTTCCGGGAGGAGATCGGGGTCAGGCTCCACCAGATGTGGAGCGCGACGGAGGTGCCGGGTGGGATGACCTACGGGCTGGAGGACGGGCCGGTCAGCCGGACCCTGGAGGGCACCGACGTGCGTCTGGTCAATACCGCGGGGCACGACGTAGCACGCGGTCAGTCTGGCGAGCTGCTCGTGCACAATGCCGTCGTCGCCCAGGGTTACTGGCGGGGGCCGGGGGACGTCGAGTCGTTCGACCCGCCCGGCTGGTTCGCCACCGGGGACGTCTTCGTCCAAGGTCCGGACGGCGATCTGCGCTTCGTCGCCCGCGCGAAAGAGCTCATCGTGCGAGGAGGCTCCAACGTCGCGCCGGCGGAGGTGGAGCTGGCACTGCGCGCCAGCCCGAACGTCTCCGACGCCGCGGTGGTCGGCCTGTCCGACGCGGTGCTGGGGCAGCGCGTCGTCGCCCTCGTGGTGCCCGAGGGGAACGTCGGGGACGGCGCGTTCTCCCGGCTCGACGGCTTCCTGCGCGAACGGCTGGCCGGGTACAAGATCCCTGAGGAGTTCCTTACGGTGGACGATCTGCCCAGGACGCCGATGGGCAAGGTCGGCGATCTTCGCGGTGTTCCTGTTCCTGACGTACTACCTGCAGCAGGTGCTCGGGTTCTCCCCGATCGTCACCGGTCTGGCGTTCCTGCCGCTTACCGCCGGGATCGTGACGGCCTCGACATCGGCGAACATCCTGCTGCTGCCGCGGACCGGGCCCCGCCCCCTGCTGCCGGTGGGGATGGCGCTCGGTGCGACCGGGATGTTCCTGTTGACCCGGCTGACGCCGACGTCGAGCTACGCCGGAGGGGTGCTCCCGTCCCTGGTGATCCTTGGTCTCGGTTTCGGCCTGATCTTCGCGCCGTCCTTCACCGGCGGGACCTTCGGGGTCGCCCGTCAGGAGACCGGCGTCGCGTCGGCGACGTTGAACACGATGCAGCAGGTCGGCGGCTCGATCGGGACCGCACTGCTGTCCACGCTGGCGGCGAGCGCGACGGCGAGCTACGCCCGTGTCCACACCGGTCCCGACGCGCAGGTGCTGGCAGCGGTGCACGGCTACACCACCGCGTTCACCGTCTCCGGCGCGATCTTCGTGTTCGGCGCTGTGCTGACCGCGGTGCTGCTGCCGTCCGGGCCGCTCGTCGCGTCGCATCCCGCGCCGGCACGGGAGCCCGTCCCCGCGCAGCACGACGACGGGAACGAGAACGGTGACGGGCCCCACGATGAGCAGGCGTTCGCCGGACGCCACGTCCGGCGCGACCCGGAGACCGCCACTCCCTGACGGCTGCACCGGCTCCACTGTGTTCTGGGGTCTCGCGCGGTCCGCCCAGCTTCGCTCGGTCGCTGGTCCGGGTGCCCGGAACCCGGTCCGCGCCTTGGTCGAGCTGGGCGGCAATGGAAACCGACGGGATGCCGACAAGCCCGAACCCGCCGGCGACCAAGCTTGACCCGGACCGATGTTCTGGACGGCGGGTGGCGCCGCGGACCGGGCTGTCCGGCCGTCCTTCTCCTGCGCCGGTCGACGATGTCAGGGTCGGTGGCGGGTGCGGGGTCAGTCGGTGGCGGGCGGGTCGAAGCGCCGGCCGGCGCACCAGACCGCCCGCAGCGCCCGGGTCGAGGTGATGTCGATGGTGGGGTCACCGTCGATGAGGATCAGGTCCGCCCGCAGGCCGGGCGCGACCCGTCCCCGGTCATCGAGGGCGAAGGTTCGCGCGGGCAGGACGGTCGCCGCACGAACGGCGTCCACCGGGGTCAACCCGGCGTCGACGAGTAGCTCGAGTTCGTGGTGCAGGGAGACCCCGTGCGGTACCTGCATCGGGGACCCGGGTGCGGTGTTCGCGTCGGTTCCCGCGAGCACGGGCACCCCGCGTCGGTACATGTCGGCGACGGTGGCCCGGCAGTGGGTGTAGTCCGGCGCCGTGCCGCCACCGGGCCGCTGGGGGACGTTCGCGACCACGGTCTCCATCATGGTCAACGTCGGGATGAGCGCGGTGTGTTGAGTATGCGCACGCTGAATGAGCTCGGGCGGCAGGTCAGCGTCCACCGGCGCGTGGGTGAGCACGTCCACGCCCGCGTCGAGGGCCATCCGTTCGGCGGCAGTACTGGAGGCGTGCGCGACGGTACGCAGCCCGCGCGCCCGACCAGCCACCACCAGCGCGTCGAGCGTGGGCTGGGTGAGGGCAGCCAGCCCCATCCGTCGGGGGTCCTCCACGATGATCTTCAGGTAATCGCTTCCTTCGGCGACGCGCGCCGCGACGAAGGCCTCGGCCTGGTGGGGCCCGCTCAGGGCGGTCTCCGGGGGAAATCCCATCCGGGTCGTCTGGGTACCGCCGGGCGCACTGGCCGGCATCCCGGCGCTGCGGACGTCGGGCAGTCCTGGCTGGTCGCGCAAGGAACGCAACAGGGACGGCGGGTGGATGGCCATGTCGAGCACGGTCGTCACCCCCCAGCGGCGGTTCAGCTGTAGGGCCTCGGACCCGTCGAGGTGGACGTGGGCGTCGATGAGACCCGCCAAGAGGACACCTCCGCCGCCGTCGACGACCAGCTGCGGGTCGCCGATCGCTGAGGACTCGACCCCGAGGATGCTCGCGCCGGAGAGGGTCACCGCTGTGGGGTCGCTGACCACGTGGCCGTCGAAGACCCGCACGTCGACGATGACCGTCGTCGGCTGCGGTGACCGGTCATCCACGCCAGCTGTCACGACTTGTTCTCCTTCGCCGAGCCGCTCGGCCGTCGGATAACCAGACTGTAGACAGCCGCTACCGGCTGTCTACAGTCCAGTTGTCGGGGCGCGTCGTTGATGTGTCGCGGGGCCACCGACCGCGGTTTCGCAGCAGACCCCACCGCGGCAGTGACCTATGGCATCGACTGGGCGTCGGCGCTTGATCGTGAGGCCGTTCGTTGCACCATACGACTCTGGCGACCTGCCGGCTCGACGAGATGATCGCGTTCTATGAGACGGTCGCCGGGCTGGACCGGTGTGTACTCCCTTGGCGGGGCGTGGTTGACCAACGACGACGCCAACCATCGGATCGCGTTGCTGGTGCTGCCCGGACTGTTTGCCCCGGTGGACACGGGCGACACCGCGGTTTTGTACCACATCGCGTTTGAGTACGACACCTTTGACCAGTGGTTGGACAACTACCTGCGACTGGCGGCCGACGGCACCCGCCCATTCCTCAACCTCGACCACGGGATGATGAGGGCGAGGTATTACCAGACCCGGCCGGCAACGGCGTCGAAATCCCGGGCGTCGGCGTTCGGCGGGTCCGGCGAACTTGTTCAGGGCTGCTGTCACGAACGGCCGCTCCGCGGCTCGTCATTGCGCAGGCCGCTCATGCGGCGTTGCTGGCGGCAACAGTTGCGTTGGACCGAGTCGAGGCGACCGTGCGCGTGGCCGGGCCCGCCGAGGGTGTCACCTCAGCTGTTGGTCTTCTTCGCCGAGGCGAGCAGGGTGAGGTAGGCGGCGCGGGTGTTCGGTCCGACGATCCCGTCGGGTGCGATGTGTTCGCGCTTCTGTAGGGCGATGGTGAGGGCTTCGGTCTTGGGCCCGAAGCTGCCGTCGACTACTACGGTCCCGAGGCCGCCGCCGCGGCCGGCCGCGGTGGAGAGGTTGTCCAGGTCGG
>JAABUO010001789.1_pt1 | contig 27233 bp, 19 predicted proteins | sample 5559291 | NCBI WGS metagenome assembly JAABUO01 (sample SAMN10711878, study PRJNA513372) | rock metagenome | isolation source: Antarctica rocks | place: Antarctica: Victoria Land, Finger Mt sud | reverse complement strand
CAAGCTAATTCTTGAATCGAGAGATGTCTGCATGTTCATGCGCTGGCCGTTCATTGAGTCTGTTGATATTCGATATCCCATTGTTTCTTCCTGGCTACCTACAGCCAAGGAGCACCAATATCCTTGCCGACCCGTTACGAGGACAAATACAAAGCCCCAATAAGTTTCAAGTAACCATAATTACATGGCAGAACCAAAATCTGTTTAGATACGTGATAAAACCAGCAGCTCTAGACAGTGCTTTTCCAAAAAGCGACCTGGGAGAGATCCCTAGCATTGAAAAGGCGATGCACACCTGTTGATGGATCTCTGGTGACTCAGAGATTTCCTGAGTGATTTTCTCTCGAATCGCTGTTGCTATAAATGTCTTGTTCAACTGCAATTACGTTTCGTTCCGGCCTCACAGTCGTATCAGGCCTGCCCGCCTGGATGTGTGTGTCGACTCTGGATTCTGTTGTCAAGTTCACATTCTCATAATCGTTGAACGAGTTGGACAGTCGTCGATGCCTTCTATAATAATTGGAGCCGAATCTCGAATATGACTTCAAACCTATCGACGCCTTGGACAAGACTGGGGTACCTTTCAAATACATCCAAATTGGCCGCAATGTCGGTAGACAAGCACTAATGACAGCCAAGGACAATTCGATGTTGGTCCAGAAGAAGATCGGGGATGTATAGTCTCCCAAAATTAGTACTACCATCAGTCCTTGCTCGAGTATTACTTACAGGTTTCATCATTGTAGTGCTGTCGAAATACCGCGTTGACCTGAAAGTAGAACACCAAACGAGTAATGCTTATTGCACAGACACTGGACAAATTCAGTTCTGCAAAGTCTGACCATTATGATTGGAACGTACGTTGCTCCAAGAAGGAACATCCCCAAAACCGCGAGTCTTTGTTTCAGGGGTAGCTGCAATCTCAGAACCATTGGAATGGGCAAGCAAAGGATCATGAAATCGACGATAATGTCGCTGAAACAGGATGCATACCACATAGAGACGGTCCACTTCTGACAGTGATTGTGATAGAATTCTTCAACCAGGGGAGTGATAGGATAACAGGTAAAGAGGTTGCTGAAAAAGAATGACAATGTCCACGCGGCCACAATAGCAAGCATGACCTGTGCAGCTACACGGAATGCCTTGATAGAGAAGATATTCATGTAAAAGACCAAGATAGAGGATTTTGTGAAACCCAGACCGATAACACCGAGCATCTGGCCAGCGAATTTGCACTACCCATTGGCATAAAGTCAGACGAAGAACAGGAGCATCCAAGGTTTTTCTTACCTTTTCATACAAGAGGAACCGGGGGTCGTCGAGAATTGGCTGTCCATTGGGTGCGTCTGTTTGGTGTTGACCCAATTGTCCTCGGATGGCAGCTATGAGAAGTGGTCAAACGAGCACGACATCACTGAGGCAGACGCACTTACCAATAAGCTGCACAATACAGCATGCGATTGCGAAAGCCTAGAAACTCTCAATATACTTATAAAGGGCCAAGGGTTGTATGATTCGAATGTTCACCAGCGCAACAAAGATTAGATAATCGTCCCCAGCGAGGCCTTTGCGCCCCAGTCTCTTTGCCCATACTCGAAAACTGACAGCAGTTGAAGGCAACATCAAGAAAGCAATACCCAGCCCTATCATAAGCTGGCGCGAATATGATTCTCCCATGATTGAAAACGGCAGTCTACGACCTGAAATACCACATCAAAGGGTATGGGATTGAACACCGAAAGGCCGCAGAGGTCGTCTTTAATGTAAGCTTTGTTGCCCATGGCATTAACAAAATGGGGATCTGAGACGCATAGAGTAGAAAATGTACCACACCACTGCACGCGCCACTGTTTCGGAGGAGACTCTGTCTTCTGTTCCTTGCTCGCACGCTGGCTTCTTACGGGGCACAGTAGAAAAGAGAGCGATACTGCCACGCACGTCATCCTACAGGGATACGCTTCGACCTATGTGCCTTTCAGCGCCTACCCCTGTGCTGACCCACCTTCTCAGCTTATACTCAGGGACTGGGCGCCTTGGCGAGGCAATTATCGGGTAGGAGCTTAAAGGGCTTGCATTCCTATAGCGGCCGAGAGAGAAGTCATCCAATGATATGGTGCGCATCATGGAGACTAAAAGAAAATTCCCTACCCCTCCGTCCGTTTTCGTCCTCGCAAAGCAATTTCCTCAATTCTGCGCCCTCCAGTTGATCGACCCTGGATACTACTATCTTAAGCCCACCACCTTCCACATCAGAAACCTGCTGAGCCGCACTTAGGCTCCGCGTCCCATCGGATCATTAGCTCACCGAGGACATTTCCCTTCGAATGGTATTAGAGTCATAGGCCGCCGTATACGAGGGTTTCTTAAAGCTTGTAGTCGCGCTGTGCTTTAGGCTCTGGCATACACGTATGGTCGTGGGCTGTTTTGTTCAATCAGAAGCGCTATGTGGTATTTAAAATTACTTACCCTGCTACCTCTTTTCTGTAGCTCTGTCTTCGGCAAGCCGAGCTACAACGTATCGTCTGACCTCGGTCCACTACTCTCCATAAATGCATCCATAGTGTACACGACTTCAGGGGCACCACGATGGAGCACGTTTGATGCGCCGAGCCCAGGTACCGTTGTCAACGTCGTGACCGAACACGACGTGCTCGTTACGGTAGATAGGGATCTCCTTTATTGGTCTTCAGAGTTACTAATCGTCCCGTAGGTTCAGTATTGCATCGAATATAAGATCCCATTTCTTGCCCAAAATGGTGGACATGGCTGGTCAACGACCTTTGACTTGAATCAAAATGGGATTCTCATCAACATGCGAGGACTCAACATGGTGACGTTCAACGCTCAAAAAACACAAGCTACAGTCCAAGGTGGCGCACTGATTTCTGACGTGATTGAGGCCGCTTATGCACAGAATGTCCAAGTTACGACCGGTAATTGCAATTGTGTCGGCACACTCGGTGCGATCCTCGGCGGAGGTTATGGCAACTTAATGGGTCTGCATGGCTTTGGTGTTGATAATCTCATCTCTTTGCAGCTTGTAACCCCTTCTGGAGCTTTCGTCACGGTCACACAGACAGATAGCGACCTATGGTGGGCTCTTCGTGGTGCCGGACCCAACTTTGGAATCGTCACATCTGCGGTCCTCAAATCCTATTCCGTGACGCCAGCACAAAATTTGGCTTGGCTGGGTCCTTTGACCTTCACTCAGGATAAGATCGAAGCGCTTGTGCAAGCAATTAACGATCTTGTCCTTCAGTCCAATATGAATATTTTTTTATATTACTTAACCACGGGTGCTCCAAGCTATACGCCTATTGTCGTTGCGAGTCTATTTTATTACGGCAGCGAAACAGTTGGCAGAGCGGTGTTTGCTTCTATCTTTGCAGTCGGGCCTTCTCATGACGGGACTAGCATGGTGTCCTATGATCACTGGAATGATGGTGCAGCATCATTCTGCATTAAGGGCGACCGCAAGCCATCCTATGGTGCCGGATTCTCCAAGATGGTTCCTGCGACATGGCGCGCCGTTTGGAATGAATTTGTTTCATTTGCTTCAAACCCCGCAGCAGGGAATAGCATCGTGTTGATGGAGGCATATTCTTTGATCAAGGCAAGAACGCTTCCGGACTCATCGTCCTCCTTCCCTTATCGATTCACAGTCAACTTCAACGCTGTGGCTGTTGCTTGGTATACGGACCCTAACCTGGACCAGAAAGCGGAGGGATTTGGAACAGCAGCTCGAGATCTGTGGCGATCGACAGATGACCTCGCAGCGAACAGCACGTAAGCCACCTGTTACAGGCAAATGGTCTTTCCGTTGAAGAGTTGTAGCTAACCCTAGGCGTAGCTATGTGAATTTTGCCCACGGAGACGAAAGCCTTCAAACAGTGTATGGGCAAGACTTGAGTAGATTACGGGCCATCAAGTCCCGGGTTGACCCACATCGTCGCTTCGACCAGTGGTTTCCACTATCATAGTCTACTCGGGAATACGAGGATTAAATCACATCACGAGCAGTCGCTCGTAGCGTCATTTATGGCTTAGATCAACGCAGTTGTGCACACTTGGTGCTCTTGACATTATTTGATTGGGCGCTTTCGTTGTCAGAGAAAGGCATATATAGCGGAATCATGCATGAATAAGGAGACTGTCGTAATAGAGGAGCACAGTATTATTGGTTTCGGCCATAACACTAAAGCCGAACAGTCACCGAACGATCATAGTTTCCCGAATTGTTATGGATGTAATGGTGTGCGCATATGCCCGTCTATACGGATGTATTGCAAGTATTATTACAGTAATGAATAGCTGCCACAAGGCGCCCTCGCTGGAACAAATGCTTATACAGTTTCGGGTATTCGGAATTTTTTCATTCTATACAACACGACTGTCAGAGCTGGTCCTGGTTCCTGCGCTTCTTTGTTTCAAACCTCTTAACATCTCTCAAACCCAAGTGTTAACTTCTGTCTACAAGCATCCTTTGCGATGGCTTCAAGCGAGGGTCACGTATACTTAATCACAGGCGCAAACAGAGGTGCGAAAATTCTTGGGCGAAGCTTAAAGCTCTATAGATTACAGAGCAGCTAACACAGCTCTCCTCCAGGCATCGGCAAAGCCCTTATAGCCACCTTCCTCTCTCGCCCAAACACAACGGTCATCGCTGCCGTCCGTGATCCCTCCAGTCCCTCCACAAAATCCCTCTCCAAGCTACCGACCGGCCATTCCAGCAAACTAATCACCGTCAAACTTGACAGCACGGTGGAAAAAGACTCTTTGGATGCCGTGCAGACTCTGCAATTGGAACATGGCATCACCCAGATCGGCACCGTCATCGCCAATGCTGGCATCGGGACTCACTACGGCCCAATCCTTGGCGCTACGGCCTCGCAGGTTCAGGAACACGTTGTTGTGAATGGAATTGGTAAGTGAATATAATAGTGGGAGGGGAGAGAAACCCACTTCTATCCAGGTGTCTGTCTTGTCCTGGTAGACTGATATAGCAACTCCCCTTTCACACTTTCTTTCCACTGACTCATTTTACGTATTCCCCCCAAATCAGGCCCTCTTCTTCTCTTTCAAGCCGTCTATCCCCTTCTCAAAAAAGCCTCTTCGCACCCCAAATTCGTCTTGATCGGCTCCCCGAATGGCAGCATCGGTGGCATGGAAAATTACAGCTACTATCCAACATACGCGTACGGCGCTTCCAAGGCCATGGCTCATTTCTTGATTCGCAAGATCCATTTTGAGCACGAAGATGTTGTTGCGTTTGCACTTGATCCAGGGTAAGCAATCTGTTGATATTGTTTTCGATTTTGATCCATCCTCACTTTGAGATGTTTCAAAGAGGAGTTACGATAATATGGTTTCGGCATATATCTATTTCCTGGTCTACTGACTGACAGGACTTTTCCCGTCTTTCAGGTTCGTTCAAACAGACATGGGTAATGCTGGTGCGAAATTCGTGGGGATGGCCGAGGCGCCTATAACGTTAGATGATGCTACGGCATTTATCGTGGCTCAGGTAAGTCTTCCAACTCGGTTGTAGATTGCTCAATTACCTTGTTTACATGGAATTCAGGTGGACGGATCGACGAGAGAGAAATCTTCGGGACATTTCCCGTCGCTTGCAGGGGGGGAGGTTACGTGGTAGTCGGCCCAGCTGAAATAAGGCTTATTTGCTAAGCATGAAAGCAAGTTTAGTTCTTTCATCGCTGTCGTAAAAGTATTAAACGGGCAAGTCAGCTTCGAGGCTCGAGGATTCGAAGCATAAGGAAAAGACGCATCGCGCATTCTTACTCTATATATTTATAATCATGTTTAAATTAAATTCACACATCTCATTACATGTCTTAACTCAAACATTTAGTTATACGTGACCTTCGGTAGGGTTTCTCGGGGAACCCCAGTGGCAAATCTATCAGTAGTAGTGGTGTTTCTGATAGTATTTCTGATAGTACTAGGTGGGAAGCTTCCTTTCTACCTATATTACCTCCCTATCTACCTCCCAATCTACCTCTATACTACCTCCCTATCTACCTTTCTATCTAGGAGGTGGGTTCTGGAGCGTGTGTGAGGCTTGATAGGAGCTTGGTTTTGAAGCGCGTATGAGGCTTAATAGGAGTTGGGCTTTGCAGCATGTAGGGTGTTCTAATAAAATGTTAGTAAGTAAAGAGGTAGAAAGGAAGATAATCGTAGCTACATAACTACTAAGCGACGAGGGGGCCCCTTAAGTAGCTACCAGCTTAATGTTGTTTTTATTAATTACTAATAACATTATTAAAAAATTGTACAAACCTATTAACTTACATTTCAAACTAGCTTTTAATGTCGTTATTAATGAAAGAAATGTATTTAAATTCGAGATTATTGTCGGCAAAGTTGCATAGTATGTGTTTTCAATTGTCATTAAAAATCGGTCCTCGCTGTCTTCTAGCCTTTCGTTCAGATGTTCTTTCTAATCTTTGACAAGGAAACCGTCATCGGCTTCGAATATCTATGTTCTTTTGCGAAGGACGCACTACGTCTCTCCTTATTTCACCTTAAGACCGAGCGACATCAAGCTTTCGCTATAAAGCCCCAACGTGGCTATCGTGTTGAGAAACCATGCAAACGTGACCGCTTGGTCGACGTTCCCGCCTTACTCCTGAATGCTTTGTAATCTTGTACTTCTCGCTTCTTCGAGGTTTCTCTTTCGGAATCCCGTAGCTAGTGCTTTCGCTATGCCATCGCTTTGTAAACGCCTCTGGTCAAGCATAGAAGTAGTGTATAAAGCTATCTGTGACTGAAGGATCTCCTGCATCGTTTAGGATTCGACATAACTTCCCAAGGATATTCGCAGCCTACAAGGTTGACTTCTGGGTTGCCGCTGCCCTGAAACAAAGGGTCGCACCGCTGTCCAGGAAGACTAGGTAATTTTCCCGGTCTGGTGCAGGTACAGTATCGTCAACACGCCTCCAGCTTATTCTGCCGCCAAGAACAAGGCTGAAGCGGAAGATAATTGGATATAAAACTGCCTGCTAAGCGCGGAATCTTGAGGAATCCCGGCGTCACCCCTCATACGGCCTAGGGTGAGCGCCGCTTTGAGCGTCGCGCGAGCCGAGGTGCCTTTTCATCCGAGTAGGAATTACTACGTACACACACACACCTCCGTCTTTAGATCCATCTTACTCGCTATTATTTTGGATCGCCATGACACTGGATGTTGATTTGCAAACGCCTTACTCTCCAAGGCCTCTACGGTCTCTGAAGCAAACCATTGACCGTATCGAACCTGATTGTGCGCCTGCGAACGAACACGGCTGGCCACAGCCGCCTGCTTCCTTGCCAACGCCCTCACCCACTCACGACCGGCTCTGCAAGGTACCTCGTTCGAGCAGTGCTCCAAGCAATTACCCAACCAGTCCCCTGAGCAATCGCCCAATTAGTCCTCCGAGCAATTGCCAAAGCAGTGCTCAGTCGCAATCAAAGTCTGTCGGGCTTCTAAAACGAGGTCTTGAAGACGGCTATAGTGCTTGTGCGCCCGCGAGGAAGCGCCATCACCATCTGCTACAGTCGCTAGCTTCCTCACTAACTCCTTCGCGAGTTGACAACGGCTCTCTCACGTCCTTCGCCCGACTAGTCGTCCAAACGCTTCGACCAGCGCTCTGTCACAGCTAAAGTCTGTGAGGCCTCTCAAACGTGCACTTGAAGACGGCGACATCGATTGTGCACCTACAAGGAAACGCCATCGAATACAGTTGCCAACCTCCTTACCAAGTCCTTCACCAATTGATGAGTGGCTCTCCACAGTCCCACGAACAAGCAGTCCTCCAAGCACTCGCCCGAGAAGTGCTCCGGCGCAGTTTCCGGATTGTGAGGCGCTTACAACGATTGACAACTACCAGCCCGCATCCGTAGCAACCATTCAGCGAATGTCGCATTCACAAGAACAGAGTCTCAAGCGGGGCTCAAACGCCTCCTCTCAGAAACTGAGACCGAGTACATCACACCCTATATATCGTTCGCTCCTGTTTAACAACGGCATCCGCATGGACCATACGGGAAGGAGGATGCCGACAAAAGTCAGGGATATGATGGACAAACATGTTCTCCAGGGGCGGTCCTCTCCGCCATTATCGGAGGAAAGAGTGCTTCAAATGATCAAAAAGGCGGAGGCTCTTGCGGATAGTGCTGAAGGCAAAGTATCGAGCCTTATAGCGACAGACATGTTCCCCGTCGATCGTTCTGATGTCGAAGAAGGAGGCAATACCATGTGGTCCACTGACGCGTTACCATACAATCCTGATTATGATCAACCACTTGCTACGCCCAAACCTGACTTTCATTACGGATACCCTCCCGGTCAGAGGTGCGACTGGACAGCCCAAGAGAATGCTATCGCTGATCATCGAGTGGCACGGCCGTAGACCCAACCAGCGAGAGGTAACAGGTTCCCATTCCTAGCGTTCGAGGTGAAGTCAGAAGCTACTAGTGGAACGTTGTCACATGCTGAGAACCAGGCCGCAGGCAGTGGTTCCTATTGTGTCAAAGCGTTGCAATGGTTTCTTGAACAGGCCTCCCCTACCGACATTGTTTCGATCACCGATTGCATCGCCTTTACAGGCGCCGTCACCCACAGAGAAGTCATCTTCTATGTGCATTATTATTCCGAGGAGGACGCCTACTTCTATATGTCCTATCTTCGGAGATTCTCGACTACGGATCCTGGGGATGTCCAGGGGTGCCACGATCTTGTCGAAAATATTATGGAGTATGGTCTTACTACACGCCAAACGAAGATCAAAAACGCTCTTGCGCGATTGTTTCCAGTACCGGACCAGTGGAAGCAGACTCGATCTGCCAGCACCGTCTCAACACCTGCTACTTCATTCAGCGGAGAGCCAAGGCCCAGTAAGAGTGCTCGAAACGTGTAGGGGTAACAGTGCTTGTGTTTCCCTCTGGGCACAGTGACTCTTTAAGCAAAGTAAATGATTGATGGCGCTGCAGGGTCCTTACTTCAGTGGATGATTCCTTGATGCTGCATGAATGGACCCAATCGCGAACTCTCTTGGTCAGTTCTGTATATAAGGGTGACGGGTAACGATACCGGGGAGGATTTGTTCAGCGTCATTGGTGGCGCCTTCACTATCATTTTCGCTGTCCCTATTAACGATGACCGTGCGTTGAGACATGGTAGGCTTGGCTAGCCTCAGAGCCGCTGGTCGCAGATCAGGCGCGTTGAGTACAGAGGAATTCGCCGTGATATCAAGCCTATTAGGCTTCGAAGATGGATCAGGTGTATGAGATCACTGAGGTGGATGACGAAAAGTGAGGATGAGATATATAGGACAGTTAGTTGTGTGAGAGACTCTTGTAACTCGACTGTATGCACGACCTACTGATCTCTGAAATCGAGAACACTCCAGGCTCTTTATACCACAAGAGTTCAAGATCTCTTCGGGCCCATTCAGACGATTCACTAAACCCTTCATTGGCTCTCACATCTACTACTTCGGATAAAAGCTCATTTGAGTTCGACCTAATGTCTTAGACGGCTGCAAAATTTCGAAAGGACGCATTGTAGCCGTGAGTCATAATTCGAACATTGGGCAAGATTTTGGGTAGCAAATGTTCCAGCCACATAGGGTAGCCACTTTAGTACATCCAGGTAGTAACAAAGTTCCTATGCTGCCCATGAATCGCCACCAAGCTGGAGAGACCTTGTCAGCCGCTCTTGTTTTCAGTACTCGGAATAGATGTACAGACTCATAGACTATATCGCAATGTTCTAGAGCAACGTCTACCGACATGTCGCAAGGCTGGAGAACAGTAACTCCGTATTGTTTGGGCGGATCCATTTTGAGGTGATACAATGCGGTCTGAGTCAATCGAATCATGGTTTTCGACAGGTCTAAGCCTGTTCCTGCGATGTAGCGTTATCGTCAGCATGAGTTGCAGTATTGCATTAGCGCGCTCGGAGGGACGCAATGCTTAAACGCCACATTGTCTGCTGATGCTCCGGCCGTTCTTCGTTTGCTAAGCCTCTTGATCGTGACAATGAGTGTGGAGTTGTAGCCGATTTGTAAACACAAGCATGGGCCTCAACTAAATCTCAAATTAAAGTGTTATACTTTAGCAACAGAAAGCTTTGCCCAGGTGCAATCGCATCATGGAGACCACCAGATCATATCGTAAATCGGATCAAGATGAAATCTCTAGTAGCGAGAAGGTGTCTCAAGAATATGGTTCCAAAATTCGGAGAGCGCCGCCGACCAAGTATAAACTCCCAGTGACTAAAGATTGTGTGCCCGACCCTTGATCAAGTGACCTCGCAAAACCCAAAGCGCCCTCAATAGTCGACTCGAAGACCGTTTGAGTTTGAGGGGAAATGCTTCTCCAAGCATCAATGTACCGTGTCCGCATATCGGTTGAGAAAGCTTGATCCGGAGGTCGAAAACATCGATCTAGACGCACGTGAGATAAAGAGATCTACATAACAGTGAGTGTCAAAAGCTCACCAGCATCATTAACGCCATCCAGACTTTGATCGTATGTGCTTACGATCAGATACTGGATCAATGTATGGCGCTCTTGCAGAGCAGTAGCGATGCATCGGAGGAGGGCCGCTCCATCTCGTTCTGATATATGGCTGAAGATAATGATATTCGGAATCGGCCCGGTAACGCTGGTAATGTCAGCCTGAAATGTTCTTTTACAGCCGGAAACCGTCGGTGACCTTTGCTTCTGTGTGATCATCTCAGAGAACCACTGCGCAGCATTTCGGACACTCAATTCATTGTGTGCTCCATCTAGGAACCACTGGTGACGTCCTTGAGTGATCTGCTGAAATCGTCCAACCCAGAAGAACTGCTCTATACCCATGCGGATATCCTGTGCAGTCAGATCGCGAGAAGCCGCTGGAGCTTTCTCCCTGAGGAAAGAACGGGTAAGCGCAAGTGCAAGCGAAGCGTTCATTCTTTGGACATCTGGTCCCAATACAGACGCGTTCGCTGGAAGTGAGGGATCGATGTTTACATATTTCAATATTACATCTTTCTCGCTTGCGCGGCGCTCTAATATCGTAGTGACCAGAGGCTCCTGAAGAGTTGAAAAAGCCGGCCTTTTAGATTTAAAGATTCCGGCTTTGTGCCAGGCAATGTTCCCAATGGATGGGCCCAGCTGTTCAACGTGGTCCATCCCGATAGTTGAGATACCTGTGACGATAGGCCTTGAAAAAACGTTCGTCGCATCGTATTCTCCACCGTTATGAGTCTCGTAGATCGCGACATCAACATTCTCTCTAATGAACGTATGGACCGCCACGAGCATCAACAGCTGGAGGTATCGAGGTTTTGGCAGGGCCTGAGAGGTTAAACTGTCCCAAACCTCGAAGACATATTTCGTGAAAATGTCTTCCGAGATCGGGTTGCAGTTGATCTGGATCCTCTCTTGCACACGTTTCAAGTGTGGCGAGGTATAGAGGCCAATTTTTGTAGGGTATCCATCCCTTTTTCTGTGCGCATCCAAGAAAGAGCTCGTAAAGGCACATGTGCTCCCTTTCCCTTTCGTTCCTGCAACATGTATTACGTTTAAATTGTCGATATCGCTGTCCTAGGGTCGTTGGTTAAAAACTTATTAAGAGAACTCCCATTATAAGAGGTAATACCGAATGGCCAATACAATTTAACCAAGTCCTCATACCCAACAAGCTAGGCTTGCCTCTAAAGCTTGGCCGTTTAGGCATTACTTCCGAGCCCTCGACTTCTTCTGCTATCGAATTGGGTCGAACATCACGGCGCCTGCTGTTGAGAAGGTTGAGGGCGTCCTGACCTTCATCAGCCTGTTTAAGCGTCCTCCACATTGGAGTCCTTACCTCGTAATGTTTCACACCTCTCGCAGATGCTTGTGAGGTCAAATGTCTATGCATTCTTGGCATCTTTCGTCTGGTTAGATGTGACAGTTTTTACTTTAATCCACCTGAGGTCAAACTTTACACTAAGACTTCGAGTCTGGGATATCAACTGTTAGTACAGTCTGCAAATACAGGGAAGTTGATTGGTCAGCACTCCAAGAATAATCCCTAACTGTGGCTTCAGTACTAACAATTAATACCCAAGCTACACTACTGTGGTATTTGGGGTATTAAATGTTAGTACTGCAATATCCGAGATACAAGACAGTAGTCCTATACGATTGTTTTTTAACCCGGATCCATTCTAGCAAGTGAGCTCGCCGCTTTTTGGGTGAGCAGCGTCACGTGCACTCACCCCGGCTCACCCGGCCGAGGTGAGCTAGGATGAGAGCATCTCAAAAAGGTCCCCTAGGGACCCAAATTGCATCCCACTTCTCCTCCATCCCTACCAACGATGCGAGAATCGTCAAGTTTAAACGACAGCATGATCCAAGACAGTGCTACGATACCGCAGTGCCCGATGGCGCTGTACTGATCAGCTCGGCCCGTATATAGAGACAGCGCGTCACCCCTTGAGCGACGACTCTCACACTCATCTCTTCATCCATACAAAAGTTCGATTTGCACTACCAAAGGCGTTCTTCAAGCAGATCTCCCACCGACTCTCGTAGTATTTCGCTGTGAGCAATGAGCCGCAAGCGCAGAACCTCGACCGACCGAGCTAAACGCGCTCGAGGAAACGATTACGACGACGACGAGGCCTTCGCTGATGACGCCGAGATCCTTAAACCTATGACAGATGATAGCGAAGATGCATATGAAAAGACATTAAAAATCTGAACTCGGTGAGTATTGCTCTGCACACATTAAGAGTACCGCTCTCACGCTTCGCTTTCTTTCAACGGATTCTTTAAGTTCGATGAGACAGTCTACCCTCACGACATGCGAACCGCCAAGCGCTTCATCGAATTCTATGTTTGTGAGACTAAAGAAAAGGCTGATAACAAATCAATAACACACTCGATCGATGACTTCTGACGAAAGTTTTTCGCGCCATAAGTACGACAGACCCGCAACCTCATCTCTTACAAGATTAAGAAATCGACAAAAAATGTACGTGCCCTTCTTTTATTTTTGCTGTTTAGTCTCATGACTTGTCAGAATGCTGACTTTAATAATTTATTCATGAGTCACTTTAAAAAAAACACAATCTTTTATTTAAGAAACGAAAGAAGCATTTTTTAACATTATTAAATATAAGAATTTTACAAGAATAATTATAACGTAAGAATTAATATCATTACAAGCACGAAAGATACAAAGTTCAGAATGACGAGACGATTATGCTCTTAGTCTGTACTTTTAATTAAGTGAGCGAGTTTTTTTAGTTCAGCGTTTACGCTGAATTCGATAAAGATCTCTGCTACAGAGTAAGTTAACGTTTTCTGCTGCAAAAAAGATTTACGATATCATTTAATGCATCGTATTAATCTTTTATATAAAATTTAATCTTTATAATTTATTAATGAAAGAATAACGCGACAGAAATCATTATTAACATTTTTAAACAACATGCGAAGAAAACAGCGCTTAAATTTAAGTTTAAGTTCGTTCTTTTAATGCGTTCAGTTTAAAACGAATAATCTTTAACATTTTAAAATAAACTTAAACATATAATTTATAAGAAGTTAAACGTACTTTAATGCAGCTCTGTGCTTTATATTCTCGTTTTAACTTTCGTTAATAATATATTTAAAAATTACAGCACGTTAAAAAAGATTTTTAAACTTAAATCATCGTTAAATTAAAATATATGACATCTTAAATAAAAAGACAGTGTGCTTAAGCTATTCGTCTTTTAAAAAATGTTATCTTACGACTTAACTAATAAAATTTAAAGTTTTAGCTCTTATAATCGTTAGCTATTAAACTCGAGTCATCGTGCGAGCTTTAAGATAAACATTTTTATACATGATGCGTAACGAGAAACTTTCGTTAAAGTTAACGATAAGTCTTTTTTTTTATTACGTTCAGTACATTATTTCGAAAGCTTAAAATTTAAGTAAATAATGACTACTCGATCTTTAAAAGAATAAGATTTAATAAGTACTTAAATTTTAATATCTTTTTCAGATTATACATAAGTTAACTTAGCATCGTAAATGATTAAGATAGTTTTTTTAGTAAACTTTTCGTAAAAATCATTTAAAAAACTTTCGTAAGCTCAGCTTATATTTAAACTAATCGCGACAGATTAATACATCGAGCTCGAGTTAAGTTTTTAACTCGTTAAGACTTAATTCGAGTCACGATTTTAAAATTGAATATTTAAATTAAGTCATGATGTTAATATTAAGTATTCGAGTCGAGTTATAATGTTAATATCGAGTATTAACTCGAATTTTTAACTCGACTCGCTAAGACTATATAATATTTAACTTGTTACTGTTAAATATTAAAGTTATTACATCGTACGACGTACATCGTACGACGTAGTTAGTTATTTTTATTAAAACTAGTGTTATATCTTCGTACGTTGCAAAGCGTATTTCTTAATACATACTTTAGTAACTACATACTAAATATATAATATACACGCTGTATGCTAGCGACATCGTTTATCATTACTGTTACTTATATATAATTAAATTCTCGTCGTATATTTAATAATTATATAATAATATAAAAGAGTAATGTAAAAGAGTAATGCAATTAATTAGTTAAATTATTAAAGATTTTAATAATTCGTATATTTTATTAAAATTAAACATTTTATAATATACATTATTAATAATGTAATAAAATAATATAAATAACGAAAAGATAATATAAAAAATAAAGAAATAGTTTTAATTATTACTATAAGTCTTTTAATAATAATGATGTAATAGATTTTTTTTTAATAAATCTTAACATTTAACGTCATTAACGAATCGAGTTAAAAACTTAAATTATAACTCGACTCGAGATTAATATCGAGTTAAGTTAAAAAGTTAAAATTAAGTATTCGAGTTAAGTCATGATGTTAATATTAAGTATTTAAGTCGAGTCAAAATGTTAATATTAAAACTTAACTTAACGATTAGTTTACTTATATCGTTATTCTTAACTTTAATAGTTTTTATTTATTAAGTAATAATTTAAATTTAAATATCGTTTAAATATCGTTACTTTTAATAAAGAAATTAAGTTTTTAAATTAAAAGATTTAAACATGTAATCTTATTAAAAACATGTAGTCTTAACGAGCTCGTTAACGAAAGTTATATAAACGACAACGTTAACTAATTATTAATGAACTTAAATATTATTAAAAGATTTAATCTCGAAAACTTACGTCTTAAAACGCTTACGAGACTTGCTTAATAAATTATCATTAAGTTTTCTTTATTCACGTTTAAGATTTATTATTAAAAAGCGATCGTTTAACGTCTTTTTTATTTCAGTTAATAACTCTTCGTAACGTTAAAGATTAAAGCGTTCTTTATAACTTAATAACATTATGTAAACAGAATTATTAAATAATTTATTGTTTAAGTTTAAGATTAAAAAAAGATCGTTATCTTATTTTAAATTACTTAATAAAAATAAAAAGATCAGTAACGCTTTTAATTCTTAATTCGTACGTATAAACATTTAGTTAACGTTTTATCTTTTTCTTACACAGTATCTTAACGTTTATAGCCTGACTATACTTGTATTAATGCTATTAGCGACATTTTATAAGCGAATATAACTTCGCTTAACTGAGCTTGTAATGCGATTTATGAGTTATTAGCTTTACTTAGTAAAAGTAATATTATTAAAGTCATCTCGACGTATTTAAAATTCTTTTTCTTTAATGCGATCTTTTTATCTTTCGTTAAACGTTCGTATACGTTAAATGTTATTTATTATATTTTAATTAGTTAAACTTGTTTACATCTTAGCGACTTTATTAATTTTTTAATTAATTTCGCTAATAAAAGCACGTTCAGAGTTATATTTAAGCTCTTAACGATGTTAAAATAACGAATTACTCGCATTTATAATGCGTTATATTTTTTAACTTCGTTTAAAATCTTTAACATTATTTTTAAAATGTTTATTACGTTATCTTAATTAAAGCATTAAAAAAACGTTACTCGAAGCTAAAGTTTAAAAACGAACACGTTCGAGCGAAAAGATTTCGTCGCGTAAATTTACTCGAATCTTATATTAATAATAAATCTCGATCTTAAATATTATCTTTTAAATTTAAGTTAATAAAAAAGTTTCTTACTTTAAATAAAGAAAATAAATACATATTCATTAATTATATTACAAAGACTTTTTAGTTAAGCGATAATACTCGCATCGTTTTAAAATGATTACGTAAACGAAGCGAAAAGTCTTTAATAAATAAACAGCGTTCTTACTTTTTAGTAGAAGAAGATATTTATTTATAAATTTATTTATTTACCTTTCTTAAAATAGTAATTATAAGAAATCTTACGCGTTTAAATCAGCTTTAATTAAGTTAAAAAGTTTTTCTTTAACACTCTGTTTTATTTTAAATAAAAGAACAATCGTAATTAAAACGCTCGAAACGTTTATAAACGTTAGTTCTTTATTTTATATTAATCTCTGCCTTTTTAAAATATTAAATGTCGTGCAGTCGTATACTTTATTAAGTAACTTTCTTTTATAATTTATTAATTTAATTAATATTATTCGTTAAATAACGCTTTACTTAATTTATCGTATAAAGATAAACGTAAACTTTCTTTAATAATACACGAATAACGAAGTGCGCATTAAGTTACGAATATAAATGAAAATTTATTTAGTTTATAAAAAGTAATTCGTTAAACAAAAATGAGCGATGCGTAACTATTTATTCATTATCTGAAATATTCTTAAAGAGCGCTTTCGTTAATTTTATCTTATATTGTATAACATTTTAAACGGTCGCACATTTTCTTTTTATTAAGATGTTTTAACATTTACATTTAATCTTAATAATAAATAAAACTTTCGCAGAAAATGTCTTTATAACACGAAATATTATAAGCTTAAAGATTTAAAAATCTTGTAAGTTCATTCTTTAATGTTATTTATTAACACTTTATCGTTTTAATAATTTAATTAAGTATATTTTATATCATGAATTATTTTAGTTCGTATATTTAAATCATTATATGTATTAATAATCTCATCGCTGCGTATAATGTCGCTTTATATGTTTAAGAAGTTTTAATGCTTAAGATAATAATGCTACTCGTTAAAGAAAACATAAGCGTTAATAACGTAAAGATACGTTTTATCTTAAAGAAAAGTACGAAGATTAAAAAGATACTGAACGAAGAAGAAAATAATTATATAAACTGCTAGAAAGATATAACAGCCTGTGAGCATAAATTATTTATTATTTATAAGAATTTTTTTTTAAAAAATAATACGTTTAAAAAAAATATTAAATAAAAAATAATGTTTTCTTTTAAATCGAGCATTATTATACATGAATTATATTCTTTTATCATCATTTAATTTATTAATTACGCTCTTTTACTTTATTTATTCTTTTAATTTTATCTTTATTTCGTTTATTAAAAAAAGTTATATAGCTTAACTTTTAGCGTTTATAAGACTTCTTTTACTTTTTATTATTCGCTGAAAAGTTTTAAAAATTTTAGAAAAAGTAAACGTTATTAAAAAGAAGATTAATATTTAATATTAGTTAATTTAAAATAATATTAATCTTACTTTATTTTTTAATTTTATACGTTTAACGATAAAGTAAGATTAAAAAAAGATGTTCATAAAAGAATAAGTTAATTTAAAGTAACTTTTCGTTAATAATAACGATGAATACTATTTAAACATTTAAAGAAAGCCTGTTTAAATTTAATATTAAATTAAAAAACGATTTAAAAATAACTATTTATTTTTTATTAGCGCTTTCAGTTGCAATCATTGATTTTACAAGTTTTTTTTAAGCATTTTTAAAAGCTTTACTATAAGTAAGTTTACTAATTATTTTAAAGCAATACTAATTAGTAACGTTATTTAATAATTTTAATAACGAAGCTTTATTATTAAGCACATTAATGAGAAGTTAAATTAAGTTATTATTATTCTTCTTAAAAGAATATAGCATATGTAAAAGTAATATAATTACTCGTTCGTAAATCGTTTACTTATTACTTATATTCTTATTATTTAAAATAACATTTAAGCATATTAAGTTACACTTAACAGAATTCGTAATATTATTCTCGTTATGCATAAGAAGCCGTTTTTAACTTAATAACTTAGCTAGAATAAGTGTAATATTTTAAAGAATTTATTAAAGTTAAGAATCATTAATTAATCGTTAATATAAGCTTAAGCTCTCTTTTAATTTTACTTAGCGTTAAAGCGCTTCGAAGATTTAATTATATAATATAAAGCTTTAAGCGAAAAGTAATTAAACGTTATTTTTTAATTTTTAAAAAGATAAACGACGATAATAAAAGCTTTTATTATTTTCTTTTAACGTTAGTTTTTTTAATATTTATAAAATAATAATTAACATATAATTATTAATAAGATTAACTTATAACTATTAATAAGATTAACTTGTCGAGCGCTAAGCTTGTTTAATAATTACGATGAAAAACTTTAAATTATTATTAACTTTCATTATTAAAAGCGATTAAAACATTGTATTAAGCGATCATTTAAAACTTTTACGAATACGCATTTTATGATGCGCAAAATTCATTTATACGCGTTTAAAATGTTTAAGCTAAACCTTAAGAAAGCGCTTTACATCTTCTTTAAGTTAAATAATTTAAATGAACGTAAACAGAAAACACGAAGTTAAGTAACATAAAAAGATGCATTTTCGCTAGTCGTATAATTAAGATTAATATCGTATTATTATTTATTTATTTTATTATTTAAACGTATAAAAACTCTTTAAAATATTAAAGTTACTTACTTCTTCGCGCGTTTTCGTAAATGAATAGAAATTTTCGCTTTGTTAAACAGCTCGAAAAAGTTTATAAAGTCGTTTTAAAAAGACTATTATAAATTATTTAAATCGCATTTTAAAAGAATTAAATCATTTAAAGTTTAAATTAAGACTCATGAAGTAAAGATCTTTAATGAAGCTTTTAAAAATCTTTAAATTAACTTTCTTAAAAACTTAAGCAGATATGTAAGAAAAATAGTTTACAAATGACTTACTCGAATGTTTCAGAATAGAATTACTCTTTCGAGCGTCGTCTTTTATTTAGTCTTTGCAATAACGTTTTAATAATACTTTTTAAATTTACGTTCTTACTTTTTATAAATAACTTTCGTAACGTTATTAATGATCTTAACTCGAGCTCGTCTTTTAATCTTTATAATTTCGTAAATATAAATATTATTCTTAAATAACGTAAATGAATCGTAATTAATAAATAATTTAAATCTTTAAAGTTTAATTAAAAGCGTTTTCATACACGATTAAGCAATAACGAGCTTATACGAGCTATAATTCTTATACTTTATAATGTTTAAAATTATAAAGATTGTAATGTTTAAGCATATAAGCGCGCTCTTAATATGAAAGCTTTTAAACAGAATTTCTTTTAAAGTTAAGTAAATAAGAATTCATAACTCTTTAACGAAGCTGAAATTTACTTCTTTAAACGCAGACGAAGACTTATTTAATAGCTATAAAGCAGTGCAAGAAGTAAGTGCTAAGATTTTAAGCTTAAGAAAGTAAAGCATATTATTTCTCTTTTTATTTCTCTTAATTCATAAGTAATCTCGACTTTCTCGCTAATTTAAATTCTTTTTAATTTTAATTATATAAACATAATATTTAATATACTTTCATTCGAATTCTTTATAATTTACATCTCGAGTACTGCATAAACTAAATAAAAAACATTTAATGTTAACGAAAGACGAAGACGATAGCTAAGACTTTTTACAATTTAAAACGTATAAAAGGCAGAAAAGATGTAAATTAGAATTTTTTTCAAGATTATTATAAAAGTAAAACACTTTAAATTAAACGTATTAAAGAATTTTACTTCTTAAAAGTAATAAAAGAAGAAAAGACAGAACGATTATGATCGAGTAAAGTACGAAATCTTATCATTTTTAGAATTTTCTAACGAAGATGTATAAACTTGTAAGATTAACGAGTAATAAGTTTTAATTTAAAGAGTTATTAGTTAAGTAATATAATTCTAACATGTAAGATAAGATCGCGTAGTAAGATTAAACGTTTAAAAAGATAAAAGATCATAATCTCGCTATGCAGTCTGATTAACGTGACTCGATCACGCGCTTAAAAAAGTAAGGGGGCAAAATCTCGTCGTGCAGTCTGATTAGCGTGGCCCGATTACGCTGCCGAAGCGGTAGTCGCGTTATGAGCTAGATGCTTTTCTACTTAACAATGTTTCTTTCGCTCGCAATGATTTTATTAGTTAACGAGTTAAAGAATAAAAAGTACAAGATTACAGATATTTTTATTAACAGAATTATTTAACCTTTCTTCTTTATCTTTTCGTCTTAGATAAAACTTACGAGTTATAAGCTTAAAAAATTTAATGTAAAATGAAAAGCTTTACTAATTACTTCTGAATTAGAAGTAATGTAACGTTTATACTATTTCTGAATCGAAAGTAAAACATGTTCTTTTATTTAAAAATTAAGATTTATAAAGTTAAATAATATAAATGTTACGCATTAAATTCGATCAGTAACTTAAGTATAAATTGTAAAAGCGAGACATAATTATTAACTCAGCTTCTTTTACGCGAGTATAATAAAGATTAATTAAAATTTTTCTTTAATAAGTTAAGGCGTACGTTTTTAACGTTTTCGTCGTAATTATAAGAATTTAATATGAATATAAAACGTTTATAAAACATTATTAGTTTTAATTATTTTTAAAATAACATATATAATTTCATGTACGAAATAAATCTTTATAGCTTTTAAAACGTTAAAAGATATATATAAATTAAAGATAGCTCGTATTTAAATATCTTATATCTTTTTATGTTATAACTTTTACTTAATCTTATATAATCTTTCTTCTTAATTAAATTACACGTATTTATTCGTTTAAAATTATTATATCTTTAACATGAAATTCTTTAATTTAATTTCTTTTATAAAGAAAGTGTTTTAATTAAAAGAAAAATACGAGAAATGAAATGTAAATTAATGCGAAGTAATGATAATCGCATTCGCTAACTTTAAAATTAAGCTAAATTTAAATAAGTTTAAGAAAGATTAAAAAGTTTTATGTGTCGTGTTTTTATTAACTGTTAATAAATTACTAACTAAAATTAAAGTCTTTTATCGTTACTCGAGAATGATCGTTTTAAATAATTAAAAGTTTACTTTAAGAACTAATATATAAAACTAGCATTTAAAAGAGTTAAAGAGCTGAAATTAATTATATACGAATTTTTTTTTAAAATGCTTGTAAAATAAAAAGTAGTATTAATAAATAATGATAAAAAGAAGCATAAGAGTAAGACTTAGTAAGCTTGTCTTCACGCTGTAAAATCGTTTACTTATAGCGAGTTAACGTTGTAAAGTTAATCAGTATGTATAAGAAAGCGATAATTAATTAGTAAAATTCTTTAATAATGATTATGCTAATTAAGCACAGCGAATTAAGCTATTTTTAAACGAAAAAACTCTTTTAAAAATTATTTAAAAGATGAAGTTGTATAAGAAAATTAACTGAGTTAAGATCGTTATTAAAATCGTACGCAAACTAATAAAAGATTATATTCTTCTTTTAATAAGTTAAGCTAAGTTAATTTAACGTAAGATTATAAAGAAATTTAAGAGTACGAAACGCTCGATATTCGCTATTATTTAAAAGATAAAGACTTTTAACATTAGTAAAACTGAATTAATCATTAAGTTAAGTTTTAATATTAACATTTTAACTTAACTTAAATACTCGATATTAATCTTATAACTTAACTCGAATACTTAATATTAACATCGTAACTTAACTTAATATTAATCTCGAATCGAGTTATAATTTAAGTTTTTAACTTAACTCGTTAAGTAATTAAAAATGACGTTACATGTTAAGATTTACTAGTTTTAAATCTATTACGTTATTATTATTAAAAGACTTATAGTAATAATTAAAACTGTTTTCTTATTCTTTTATATTATCTTTTCGTTTTTTATATTATTTTATTACATTATTAATAATATATATTATAAAATGTTAAATTTTAATAAAATATACGAATTATTAAAATCTTTAATAATTTAACTAATTAATTACATTACTTTCTTACATTACTCTTTTATATTATTATATAACAAGTTAAATATTATATCGCTTCATGTCTTAATAAATCGAGTTAAGAATTTAAGTTAATACTCGATATTAATCTTATAATTTAACTTAAATATTTAATATTAATATTATAATTTAACTTAAATACTTAATATTAACATTATAACTCGAATTAATTACTCGATCTTAAAATCGTAATTCGACTCGAGCTTAATGTATTAACTCGTCGCGATTAGTTTAAGTAAAACGATTTTCGTTAGTATACGATCATTTACATTAAATAAATTATTTTATAGCTAAATTTAACAAGATAATTAATACGTTTTAGTTTCTTAAGCCTCAGTAATGTAGCGTTTAAGAACTATTATGTTAAGCGAAAAAGGTAAGAAAAAGTTAAATTTAAAAAGTAACATTTTTATAATAATAAATATAACTCGAAAGATTAAGTTAGTCGTATGTTTATACTTGTAAAAAATTACTTTAATTAATTAATTAATAACTTTTAAACGTTTTACTACTTTATATAAAAATCGTAAAATTAAAAGTAACGAATATTCATTAAGAAGTAGAAAAAGATAAACTTTATATCAGAAATAATTTCTTAAGAACATTTTCGAAAGCATTTTTTAAGAATTATAATTCATTATAAAAACATTAATTAAGAAATAATACGTATAAGATGCGACATATAATAATTAAGAAAATATATAGCGTAAACGAGCGCAGAAATATAAGCTTGTAACAGATTAAAAATTATCTGTACTTTTACATGTTTTTAAGTTAAAGATTTCTTAAAACTAATCGTGTTTCTTAAATTATTTAATTAATTTACGAGAATATTTCGCTTTTCTAACTAAGCTTCGTTTTCTTAATTAATTAAATTATTTATAATATTTTTAAGACGATTTTTTCTCTTCTTTCGCTCGTTATAACATATTAAGATGTAATTTTTCGCATCTTAAGCTATTAATAATAACGAACATTACGATTATCGCGATAATACTATACGCGAAGTGTTTTATATCTTTTAAGTTAAATTCTTTCGTGCTAAATGATTTCATGTACGATTTAAAAGTCTTAAACTCTTTTACTTTCGTGAGACGTAATATTAATTAAAGATTAAACTTTACTTAACATTATATCACGCTTTGCTCTCGCTTTTATTTTCGTACTGTTAACTTTTAACGAATATAAATAATATTAATGAGCGATAAAGAAAATAATTAAAGCTGTTAAAGATTTAAAAACGAAAGAAATTATTTAGTTTTAATAAACTATTAATAACGCGTGTAATCTTTATGCAATCTTATACGCGATTTGTAATTTTAAGATAAAAAATTATATACGTATATCATTTATTCATGCTAAGAAATTCTTTATATTAATCGAAAGTCATTAATTAAAACCTGACTTTTTTTTTAAATAAACTTTACACTTACTTAGCTAATAATCGTAAGACTTTACTTAATATTTTATTTTCGTTAACTAAGAATGAAGTTAATTTGTATTATATATACTTTTTTAAATCTTTAAATAACTTAATTTACGAGATGAATAACGATGTAAACGAATTAGTTAAGATAAATACTTTGTTGAAGCATAATAAAAATATGTTATATGTATTAATACTTAAGTGTATGAAACGTTACATTATTAAAGAAGATATAAATATAAATTTTAATCTGCTCGCATTAATATTAAATCTTAACGATTTAAATTAATAAACTGATCGCGACGAGTTAATACATTAAGCTCGAATCGAGTTATTAACTCGTTAAGACTTAAATTAAGTCACGATTTTAAAATTAAGTATTCGAGTTAAGTTATAATGTTAATATTAAGTATACGAGTCGAATCATAATGTTAATATTAAGTATTAACTTAAGTTTTTAACTCGACTCGTTAAAACATGAAGCGATATAATATTTAACTTGTTACATAATAATATAAGAATATATTACGATATTTAAAGTATTATTTATTAATATAATTTATAAATACAGAGAAGTTAATTAATTAACATATACAAAATAATTCTTAACTATAACTTTCGTACTAATAAATAATCTTTTAAAAATCGTAATAATGTAAGAAAATAATGTAATTAATTAGTTAAATTACTAGTTTAAGATCTTAATAATCTTATAATTTTCTTTATTTTTTTTAATTTTTTTTTATATTATTAATAATGTAACAGAGTAATATAAATAACGAAAAGATAATATAAAAGAATAAGAAAACAGTTTTAATTATTACTATAAGTCTTTTAATAATAATAACGTAATAGATTTAAAACTAGTAAATCTTAACATTTAACGTCATTTTCGATTACTTAACGAGTTAAGTTAAGAACTTAAATTATAACTCGACTTGAAACTAATATTAAGTTAAGTTATAATGTTACGATTAAGTATTCGAGTCGAGTTATAATATTAATATCGAGTATTTAAATCGAATCATGATGTTAATATTAAGTATTTAAGTCGAGTTAAAATATTAATATTAAAACTTAACTTAACGATTAGTTTACAGATTAAAGACATTAAACTATTCAGCATATCTTAGTATTTAATTTAATAATTCGTATTATCGCAAATATTAAAAATTATCTCGCTCTGCAGCGTTTGCGCGTTTTAAGCTAAAAATTCTCGATCGTATTAATTGAGCGTATTCGTAACTTTAAAAAGACTTTACGACGTCGCGATATAAAGAGCGATTTAATCTTCATGATTTGTTTCGCTAATATTAATACTTACTGCGAGTAAAAGTCTTACTGTTTTAATAATCTCGTAATTTATTTAGTTTAAGCGAGATTTAATAATCGCAATATAAATAAGCGACGAAAAGCCTTCGTCTTTAATAAAGCGAAGCTGACTTAAATTAATACTAGATTTTAAAAGTAGCTTAGTAAATACTATTAGCTCGTACTTAATAGCTTACGTTAAAAATGTTTTATTAAGTACATTAAGCATGTTAATAATAGTCGTAAACTGCATAAACTAACGAAAGACTAAGTAAAGTAGTAAAGAGTCGCGCATATTAAGTTAAAAATCGCGCGAACATCTTGTATAAATAATTTACTCTTAAGCTAGAGAATTATCTTTACTTAAATTATTTACGACTTTTAAATCGTAACTTACGAGCAATGTTACGTTAATTAAGCTAAGAGATATAATTATTTACATATGTAAAAAGATAAAGTTTCTAACTGCGTTTAAAAAGACGAATTTAATACATTTTACATAAGTTCATGTCTCATTTAATCGCATAACTTATAATGTTAAAAGCGTTAAGATTCTTAAACGATTTCTTACTAACTAGCTAAATAAAACTTTAATAAGAAAATTTAATGACTAAATTTTTATTATCTTCGTTTAATAAGTTATTATTATTTATTAAAATGCATTAAAGATTTCTTTCGCTCGCGAAATAAAACATTTCTTACTTCTTTATTACGTTAAAATCTTTAATATTTATAAATTTACGAACTTTAAAACGTTTAATAAAGATTTTATCTTACTAATTATTAGTTTAAAGTAAGCCTTTTCATATGATATAAAGATTTTTACTACTAATTAATATATAAAAGTTATATATAAAATAATAAAAGTTTTTACGATTTACTCGTATAAGCATTTTAAAACTTAGTAAACTAATAACGATTATAAGTAACTCGAGTTAATTAAATACAAAGCTTAAAAAGCGCGTAACTCAGTTTTTATAAGATTTAATAAAGTAAAGCAGAAATGTTCGCTATTTTGCACGAAAAAATAAGCATGAAGACAAATCTCTTTAATTTTTCAAGCTCTGAGCTTAACTAAATTAGCTAATAAATAACGACTTCTGTACTTATACTTAATTACTTAATAAACGATATTTAAGATTCGTGCTTTTACTTTAACGCTTATTTTATACTTAAAAAGACTTATAATTCGCTTATAAAACGTTTTTATAAAGAGCTAAGTTTACTTTACGATTCTTATTAATGAATAAATACGCATATATATAATAATTTTCGATGCTTTTTTGTTTAAGCGAGTTATTTCGCTCGTAAATCTCATTATCTCTTATAATTAATTAAGATCGCTACTTACTTCTCGTTTATTTAAAGTCGAAGTTAATAAAGTTTTATTAAACGTTAATAAGTTTTCTTAACAAAGCTAATCTTGTAATTTTAGTAGCTTTAAATAATATTATTATTAAGAATTTAAAATGTATTTAAAAATTCATTCTTAAAAGTAAAACGCTTAAAGATATTAACATAGTTTAATCGTTTCTTAATCGTTTTAAGAATTAAAGACTCGTAAAAAAAATGCTCGATTAAAATAATATATATGCTTAAATCTAGCTCGAATATTTCTGTGCTTGTAATAATATTAAGAAAGTTAACACGAGAATTAAAAAAGTTAAAATTAAGAAAATCGTCTTTATTATAATTAACGTTCTTTAAGCCGTTAAAGTTACAGAAGAAAAGATTTAACTTAACGTTAAGAAGTATATTTTCTGATCGTAAATCGTAATGAAAGACTTCTTAAGCGTAATAGTACGCAAAAGCTGTCGAAGTCTGTACGCATTACTTAAGTCGTAGCAGAACGCTTATAAAATCTTCGTAAACGTTTAAATATCGCTGTATATTATCATTAACTGCTTTAATAAAGATTAAATCTTTAGCTAACTTTAATACATTCAGCGATTTAAGATATTTAATTCATGTTAAGTAGTAAAACATTAAAATATAATAACTAATAAAGCTTACTGCACGATTTTAAAATGTTTACTTAAAGCTTTAAGAATTTCTACTTTCGTACGAAACTTATGTATGTATAAAGAGTCTTGTAACTCTGTTCTTAAAAACTTTAACACGAGATTAGTACGAGTTAAATATCGTTAAATGCATGCGATAAATTCATTTTAAAGACACTTTATTATACGTAAGAACAGTATTAAGTTATAATATTAGCTTTTATATTGTAAAACTTAAGCCGTTTAAGTCGTAAAATGATTAAATTTACTTTTTAATAATTAAGAAAATCAGTACTCGTATCGTTACTCTTCG
>JAABUO010001788.1_pt1 | contig 27233 bp, 35 predicted proteins | sample 5559291 | NCBI WGS metagenome assembly JAABUO01 (sample SAMN10711878, study PRJNA513372) | rock metagenome | isolation source: Antarctica rocks | place: Antarctica: Victoria Land, Finger Mt sud | reverse complement strand
AACCATGCGAAAAAGCTGGGAAAGTCAGGCGCTTACACCGGCCATCATTGGGAGCATTCCGAGACGCGCCTGCCGCGCTTGCAGCTTGCCAAGAAAATCGTGCAGCTCGCGCTCTGGCGCAAGGCGCACCCGGCGGAAGTGGCGCAGGCGGAAGGGATGCACCCAAGCGAGATGCACCATCTGCGCTCGCTGCACCTTTACGGGTCATCACTGGTGGAAAGCCGCCGCCCGCGCAATTATGAGCGGCATGGGCTGGTTAAAATCACTCCTGAAGGATCGTCCTAGCCGCCGCACCGCGTTCTCTGCCACGAATATGTTCCCTGCACGCGCGGCGCGATTTGTCCGATAATCAAGTATACTAAGTTCGCAATGACAATCCGAACGCACGACTACTTGACGGACATGGCGGCGCTGCTGCTGGAACTTTCTTCCGCGGAAATAGACCGGGCGATTGCGCTTTTTTGGGACAACTACAAAGAGCGGCGGCGCGTGGTGTTCTGCGGCAACGGCGGCTCGGCGGCGACGGCAAGCCACCTGCCGGCGGACTTCCAGAAGAACATGTTCCTGCGGGGCGGCCAGCCGTGGGAATGTCTGTCGCTGGTCGACTCCGTGCCGCTTCTGACCGCCTGGAGCAACGACGCGGAGTACGCGCAGGTGTTCGCCGGGCAGGCAAAGACCTGGCTCCGGCCCGGCGACTTGCTGGTGGCGATCAGCGGCAGCGGCAATTCCCCGAACATCCTGGCGGCGGTCGAGGCCGCGCATGAGTGCGGCGCAGTAACGCTGGGCTGGAGCGGGTTCGGCGGCGGGCGGCTGGCGCAGGTGGCGCAGCATAACATTGTCGTTCACAAGAACAACATGCAGATGGTGGAAGACGCGCACATCGTCATCGGCCACCTGATTTTCACCGCCCTGTTGGACCGCCTGGCGGCGGAAACTCCTTCGTGAAGTTATTCATGCTTGACAATAAGTACCAATTCGCGTTTGTCATGGATCAGCAGGTCGGCCTCAAAACGCAGGCGCTGAACTGGGAGCGCATGGTTTCCGAAGAGGCGTCGGTCCAGGCGGCCTGGGTTCCTGTCTGCTACGCGGCGGACGGCGGGCTGATGACGCGCCTGCCGGGCCTGCCATCCGGCATCAAAGGCAGCCTGCGCGGAATTGCCGAGATCAAAAACGGGCTGGGGCAGACGCAGTTCGACGGGGTGCTGTGGGCTACCTGGGCCGCAAAATCGGTGCCGAACTTAGTGAGCGCCGCGCCGTCGTTTCTGGTCATGGACATGACGCCGCTCCAGATGGAAGCGATGGGCGAAGGCTACGGCTACGGCAAAGCGCGTGCCCGCTTCGGGGCGGGCTTCAAGCGCCGCGCCACGGACCGGCTCTACAAGGCCGCCGCGCATCTGTTTCCCTGGAACGAGTGGGTCGCGGCCAGCCTGCGGGATGACTACGGTGTTCCCGGCAGCAAAATCACGGCGATTTCGCCGGGTGTGGACCAGCAGTTATTTTTTCCTGACCCGGCGGTTCGAGCCGAAAACGGCGTTGTCCGGCTGCTGTTCGTCGGCGGCGACTTTGAGCGCAAAGGCGGCGATCTGCTGCTCCGCTGGGCCAAAGAAACGCGCGTTTCGTTGCCCTGGGAGCTGCATTTAGTCACCCGCGACGAAGTTCCCGAAACGCCGGGCGTCAGAGTGCATCACGGCATTGCCAACAACAGCCTGGCTTTGGTCCATCTGTATCAGAGCTGCGATGTGTTCGTCCTGCCGACCCGCGCCGACTGCTACTCGCTGGCGGCGATGGAAGCGATGTCGTGCGGCCTGCCGGTCGTGATTTCTCGTCTCGGCGGCATCCCGGAGATTGTGGCGGACGGCGAGACCGGCATTCTGCTGGAACCCGGCGCTTACGAACCGCTGGCGTCTGCGCTGGACGCGCTTGTTACCGACGCCGCCCGGCGGCAGGCAATGGGACAAGCGGCTCTCATGCGGGCGCAGGCGCACTTCAACTGCCGGCTCAACCTGAGCCGCATTTTAGAGATGATGAAGGCAGCCGGAAAATCGGGATAAGAAGTCCCGCCCCGAGGGGCAGGTCTCGCGGCGAAGCGCCAACCGGTCTGCCCTCCGGGTAGCCAGTGCTGCGACCGGGAATGCCGCTGACGTCTGCCTTCTTCACAAGCTGCCTCAACATCAAAAGCACTTGAAAAGCACTTGATCGAAAGTACCTACGAAATGCGCTTAGGCTTTGCACTGGAATACTCGCTGGGACACACGACCCACGCGCAGAACTTAAAGCGGGTGCTGGAAACCCGGCCCGAAATTGCGCCGACCTATGTGGACCTGCCGTACAGCGGCATGACCGGGGCGTGGACGCGCCTGCCGGGAGTGCGCTCGAACTGGTCCTTGCGGGCGTCGCTGGGGGCATGGCAGGGCCTGCGACGTCAGGCGCGGCATTTAGACGGGGCGCTGTACCATACGCAGGTCACGTCGCTGTTTGCCGCCGGCCTGATGCGGCAGGTGCCTTCGGTGATTTCTTTAGACGCGACGCCGCTTCAATATGACGCGCTTGGCGCGTTCTACGGGCATACGCCAAGCGGCAGCTCGCGCCTGGAAGCGCTCAAGAAGCGCTTGAACCAGCGAGCGTTCGGCGCGGCGCGGCATTTGGTGACGTGGTCGGAATGGGCCAAAGCCTCGCTGGTCTCGGACTACGGGGTCGCGTCCGAGAAGATTTCGGTTATTCCGCCGGGCATCAGCACGGCGCTCTGGCGTCGTTCCCGGACGGCGCGGGTGCCGGGACCGGTGCGCCTGCTGTTTGTCGGCGCGGACTTTGCCCGCAAAGGCGGCGACACGCTTTTGGAAGCCTTCCGCTCCTTGCCTCCGGGTTTGGCGCATCTCACCATTGTAACTAAGACGCCGGACACGGGGAACGCTCTGCCAAACGTGACCGTGCGGCATGACATCGCGCCGAACTCCGACGCGCTGCGGACGCTTTACGCGGACGCCGACTTGTTTGTGTTCCCCACGCGCGGCGACTGCCTGCCGCTGGCGGTCATGGAGGCGCTCACCTCGGGGCTGCCGGTCGTCACCACCACAGTCGGCGCACTGCCGGAAGCGGTCTCGCACGGCGAGACCGGATGGATCGTGCCGCCGGACGACGCGCCAACGCTGGCCGCTGCGCTGCAAACTCTGGCGGGAGATGCCGCGCTGCGGGAACGGCTTTCCGTGCAGGCTGCCGCTGTCGGCTCCGAGCGCTTTGATGCGACTACCAACTATGGGCGGTTGATTCGAACCGTGCAGGACGCAAAAAGTTGAAGAAAATCCTGCTGCTTATTCCGAGTGTGCTGAAGACCGGCATGGAAGCCGAAGTCGCCGCAGACCGGCATCCGGTCATGGACTATTACGCCCTGGCGGAAACCCTGCGAGAGCAAGGCTGCACGGTTGATTTCTTGGACTACGCGGCGGCGAAAGCCGACGGCTCGCCGGGAACACGGCTGGCGGCGAAGGGCGGGCTGGATGCCGCGCTGGCCTGGATGGCGTTTCAGCGGCGGCGCGGCTACGACGCCGTCTTCTCGAACGGCGAAAATGTCGGGGTCCCGCTGGCCCTGCTGATGGCCGGCGTCTCGGACGGGCCGCGCCATGTGACCATCGGCCACCGGCTTTCCACCGGCAAGAAGCAGCTCTTTTTCTCAACCCTCAAAGCGCAGCGGCGGCTGGATAAAATCTTTGTTTACGCCAAATCTCAGGAAGAGTGGGCCGTCACCCGCTTAGGGATTGCCCCGGAGAAGCTGTCGCTGATTCCGTTCCATGCCGACGCCCACTTTTATCGCCCGCTGCCGCAGGCCGCCGTTTATCCCGATCAAATCTGCTCGGCGGGGCTGGAATGGCGCGATTATCCGACGCTGATAGACGCGGTCAGCACGATGCCGGAGCTGTCGGTGAAGCTTGCGGCGGCGTCGCCCTGGTCCAAGCACGACAATGAAACGGCAGGGCGCACCCTGCCGCCGAATGTGGACGCCCGGCGCTACTCGTATGCCGAGCTGCGTGACCTTTATGCCGCTTCCAGCTTTGTCGTGGTCCCGATCAAAGAAACGGATTTCCAGGCGGGCGTCACGACGATTTTAGAAGCGATGGCGATGGGCAAAGCGGTTGTTGCCACCCGCACGACCGGACAGACGGACGTCATCACCGACGGCGAGAACGGGCTTTCCGTCGCGCCGGGCGATGTGTCCGGCTGGCAGAGGGCCATCTGCCGCCTGCGCGACGACGCCGCTCTTCGCGCCCGCCTCGGCGTCAATGCCCGGCGCTGGGTGGAAGAAAATGCCACGCTGGACCTCTGGGCAGGGCGCATCACCGCCTCCCTTTCCTCCCAACCCCAATAATACAAAATAATAATACGAAAATAAAATCAAGTTTCGACGCTAAATGCAAAGTTGGCACGGAACTTGCACTAGCGTTTGACAAGAACTGCCCCGCTTGTTTGCTGGGCTTCACGCACAGGCATCGCCGAGTGTTAGCGGCGTGACAAAAAATAAATTAAAGCGTGAGGGCTAAACACTAAGTTGGCACGGAACTTGCACTAGTGTTAGGCAAGGACCGTCCCGCTTGTTTGCTGGGTTCGCATCGAGGCGATTTAGAAAAAATGAAGTCTTTTACCGCTCGCATTCTACTTGTTCTGCTCGTTTTGTCGGTCGCGGCCAATGTGCTGCTGTACCTGCGCTGGTCCACAAGCCGCCCGCTGGTGACGGTGGGCAGCGCCGTGATCACAAAAAAGCAGTTTCAAGACCAACTGGAGCATGATCAAGGCCAGACGGTCTTGACCAGGCTTGTGTTCACATCGCTCGTTTCCCAGGCGGCGAGCCGGGCCGGCGTCACACCGACTGAGTCCGACATTGACGGCCGGATCGCAGGCATTCAGCGGCAGTCTCCGCAGGTCCTCACGCCGTACAGCGGCGATCCGGTCAAGATGGCTCAGTTCCGGCAGGACTTAACGATGAGCATGGCCCTGGAGAACCTGCGAATCCATGATGTCGCCCTGTCGCCCGCACAGGTGACCGACTACTACAACCGGCATTCTGCGGAGTTTCTGCTGCCGCAGCAGACAATCACTTCCACGGTTGTCAGCGGCAGCGCGATGGACGCCGCGACTGCGGCCACTTTGCTTCGGCAAAACGACCCACTAGACGTGATCGGACGCCAGCCGCGTCTGCGTGTGGTTGGGATCGGCGGCTACAACCCGAACATGCAGTCTCTGCCGAAGGCGCTGCAAAAACAGACCAGTGACTGGGCACAACAGGCCGGGGTAGGGGCAGTTCAGACCTTCCGCTCAGGTGCTTACTTTTTGACATTCCAGGTCAACAAGCGTCTTCCGGCGGTTGTTCCGCCGCTCTCGCAGATTCGCGGCGAAGTCGAGCGATCCGCCCGGCTGGCAGTCGCGCCGTCGCAGCAGGAAGAAATGGCGCGGCTATACCAAACCGCCAAGCCCTCTTTTAACTCTGACAGATATGCCGGGTATTTCACCGGCATTGAACACTATCCTCTTGGTGCGCCCGGCAGCAAAAAAACAGCGGCAGCCCACTGAGCCGTCACATGATTTCGCCGTTTCGGATAGAAACGCAGCCTACTCACAACAGCAAGGAGGTGAATACATCATGAAAACAAACAACACAACAACTTTCTCGACATACAAAGGACCTAAAACAACCATGAAAATCAACGCAACACTTCTTTCCCTCGCCGCCGCGACCGCTTTCGGCGCGATGGCTGTCAGCGCGGCCCATGCCGACATCAACCCGACTGCTCCGGGAACTCCTCTGTCGATCACCGGAACCGGCCCGTACACCTACACTTACGGCGCGGTTCTCTCGGACACGGAAACCCTTGTCTCCGGTAACTTCTTCACGATGTTCGACGTGAATGGCCTGGTCTCCGGATCGGAACTTGCCCCAGCCGGCTTCACGGCGTCTGAGAGTTTCACAGGACCGAATGCTGTGGGCACCTTCAACTCAGCACCCGCCACCATTGACAGCGCATCCATCCTCAACGTGACTTACACCTACAACGGTCCTCCCGTCGTTGGCGCTCCGACAGGGCTGGGCAACTTCTCGTTCCAGTCGATCTACCCGACCGCCAGCACCCGTGGGTCCTTCACCGCCGTTGCCCAACTGTCCGGGACAAACATCCTGAACGCGAACGGTACGTCTTACGTCGGACCGACCGTCAGTGCCCCCGTCACTGCGGTTCCCGAGCCGGCGACAGTCGTTCCGTTCCTGCTCGGCGGCCTCGGCTTGATGGCCCTGATCGTCCGCAAAAATCGCCGGGCTTCGGGCGTCACCGCTTGAGCTTCCCGTGATTTGCTTCCTGCACTACTACTAAAACGAGAGCGGCGCGTTGTCCTGACAGCCCGCCGCTCTCTTTTCAGTAAAACTAAAAGTAAACCCGGTATCAAGTAAACCCGGTATTATTGGCGTTATCGGCCCGGCCGATTTTGCCGAATTTAAAAGCAGCGGACACAGCAGTTTCAACGGTTCGCTGCCCTGTCATTATTTTTGCTCTTGTCTTGCTCTTGTCTTGCTATCTTTGTTCTTGATTATGGCTGTAGTTTCTGCAAAATCGCGTCCATCTAAACCGGGCGCATCTGGCCTTAGTTCCGTTTTAACACCCGCAGCTCTGCGGGCGGCGCTGCCGTTTGCGGCGGCGCTGCTCTTTCTCGGCATTCTCGCCTGGCCCGTCTTGCGCTTCTGGGCCTATGAGTACGGAAAGCCGGAGTCGTATTACGGCCATGCGCCGCTGATTCCGCTGATTGCCGGGCTGATGCTGTGGCACAAACGCTCGGTACTGGCGAGGGTTGTTAAGCGTCCGGCGCTTTGGGCGCTTGGCCTGCTGCTGCCGGGGCTGGCGCTTCTGGTCTTTGCGCTGAAAATCCAGGCGGAGGCGCTGGAGTCGACCGGGCTGCTGCTGACGGTGACGGCGGGGGTCTGGCTGGTTCTCGGCAGCGCGTTTGTGCGGGCGGCCTGGTTCCCGCTGGGCTTTTTGTGGCTGCTGGCCCCGCTGCCCGGCCCCGTGCTGAATGAGGCGACCCAGCGGGTGCAGATGCTGTCTACGATCTTTGCCGACAAGCTGCTGCACGGCATGGCTTTTAGCACGACGCTGACCGGAAACATCATACAGATGGAGGACTACTCGCTGTTTGTGGACGTTCCCTGCTCCGGCTTCAAGCTGCTGCTGGCGCTGCTGACGTTCAGCGCGGCGTTTGCCTTTCTGGTGGACGGCTCTTTGCCGAAACGGCTGGCCTTGTTTGCGTTCAGCCTGCCGCTGAGCCTGCTGGTCAACAGCGTGCGGATTGCGCTGATCGGCGTTGTCGGCGAGTGCGTCGGCGCTCCGGCGGCGCATATGTTCCATGATTACAGCGGCATTCTTACTCTTGTTTTGGGGTTTGCCGCCTTGTTTAGCCTCGCGAAAGGACTGGGATGCCGCACATTTGCCGGATGGGCTATCTTTTAGCGGTGCTGATCGGCGCGGCGCTCCTGGTTTCGGTGGTCTGGAAACCTGCGCCGCCGGCGCGGTTTGCCGGGCTGACCGGCCCTGACGTGCCGCACTCGGTCGGCGGCTGGGTATCCGGGCCGGATGAAAGCGTTCCGGCGGATGTCCAGGCCGCGCTGTCATCGGCCAGCCTGACTTCGCGCACTTACCAGCCGCCGGGAAGCGGCGCGGCGGAAAGTGCATCGCCGGTCAACTTTGTGCTGATCGGCGGAACGGACCGAAGCGCACTGCACGATCCGCGCTCGTGCCTGATTGGGGCCGGGATGCAGATTCAAGGCGACCACTTAGAGCCTTTGCCGGGAACGGGCATTGAAGCCCGCGCCTGCCGCGCCGTCACCGGGACAAGCGGCGGCGGGTTTGACATCATTTATTTGTACGTCGTGAACGGGCGGATTATTAATTCGGCGACCCAGATTCGGGCCGCCATGCTTTGGAGCGCCCTGCTGGGCCGGCGCGGCACTCCCGTTTATTTCCTGCGCTTCACGCGCCCGATTTATTCCGATCCGCGCCGGGATGCGCTGGATCATGCAGCCATGCTGCAATTTGCCACGTCCCTGTGGACACGGCTTCAGCCTCGGCTGACGCCGGTGCTGCAGGCGGGAAAAGGTCAAAACCGTGTTAAGCAAAATCTCTGTCGCGAACGTCGCGTTTCATAACGTCACTATGGAAGAAGCGGTCACCTGCATCGTGCAGATGGCTCAGAAGACCGGGCGGCCCCGGTACGTCTGCACCGGCAATCTGGACCACCTCGTCACTTTAGAACATGACGCCGAGTTCCGGGCGATCTACGACAACTCTGATCTGAACCTCGCCGACGGCAAGCCGGTCGTTCTGCTGTCTCAGCTTTCCGGGGGCGAGCCGCTCTGCCAGCGGGTCACGGGCAGCGACTTGTTTTGGGAGCTGGCGCGAGCCTCGGCAGTCACCGGCTTGCGCTTGTTCTTTCTGGGCGGCGCGGAATGCGCGGCAGACGAAGCAAAAGCTGCCGTTCTGAGGCGCTACCCGTCGGCGGTCATTTGCGGAACGTACTGCCCGCCCAAAGAGCTTTTCGCGACGGACGCGGAGCAGCAGCGCATTCGCGAAGCGGTCCAAGCGTCGGACGCCGACATTCTTTTAGTCGGTTTTGGCGCTCCCAAGCAGGAAAAATGGATCGCAGCGAATAAAGACCGTCTCAGCGTTCCCGTTTCCATCGGCGTCGGCGGCTCGTTTGAGATGGCGTCCGGGTTGGTGCGGCGTGCGCCGGTCTGGATGCAGGAAGCCGGGCTGGAATGGGCCTATCGATTTTTGCAGGAGCCGACCCGGCTCTGGCAGCGCTACTTCGTGCGTGATCTGCCGTTTTTCCTGACCCTTGTTTGGCGTGTTCTGGCGGAACGCCGCGCCGAGAAGCGAACAAGGGACCGAATGGAGCCATCGGCAGAGGCTGTGCTCGCGCAGCCGGTTTTGACGGGAACCGAATCTTAGCGCTGCCCGAGTCGGCGCTTTGAGTGAAAGCAGGCTGCTCATCTCCGATCCGCGTCATTCTCGCCCGCTTCTTCGCAGCGCCGCCAAGGCTGCGCCGCCCCTTGAGGCCGCGCCGTCCCTTCCCGGCATTACCCTACGGCCCGAGCCGCTTTCCCGCAGCCCGCGTGCGGTTCTTTACCAGGGCTGGGATCGGTCTCACCACCGCCGGGTAGTGGTGAAAGTGCAGCGGGCAGCGGACGATCCTGTTGCCGTTCGCCGGTTCGGGCGCGAGGGGGCCGTCCTGCTGCGTCTGCGCCACCCGAGCATTGTGAGGCTTTATGCCTTTCATCCGAGCAGCCCGGCGAAGAACGATCCGGCCGAAAACGATCTCGCGAAGAACGGTCCCGCGAAAAGCGATCCCGCGAAGAACGATCCGGCGGCGCTGGTCATGGAATACGTTCCCGGCACGACACTGGCCGCACTGGTCGCCGCAGACGGGTGGCTGCCGCCGGCACGGGCAGTTCAGATTATTGAAGAAGTCGCCGCCGCCCTCGACTGCGTTCATGCGCTTGGGGTTGTGCACCGGGACATCAAGCCGTCCAACATTCTCCTGCCCTCAAACTTTTTGCTGCCGTCAAAGTCTCTGCTGCCCCGGCGCGGCCCGGCCAAGCTGACGGACTTTGGCCTTGTTCGCGCGGACGACGATCTGCCGCTGACGGTCATGGGCGACATTCTCGGCACGATTGAGTACGCCAGCCCGGAGCAGGTGCATGGCGGTGGAGCGGTAGACGCCCGGAGCGACGTCTATTCGCTGGCGGCGGTCACGTATTTTGCCCTGACCGGCACCCCCCCGTTCCGCGCCGCCGACGCCAGCACCCAATCCCAGCTTTCGGTTATGCACCGCCAGGTCTTTTCGAATCCGCCGCCCCTGCGCCTGCATCGGGAAGACCTTTCTCCTGCAATTGAAGACGCTGTCCTGCGCGGCCTGGCAAAAGCGCCCGAAGAGCGTTATGCGTCCGCCGGTCAGCTTGCCGCCGCCCTACGCGCCGCCGTTGCCGCCTCGGCGGGCAAGCCCCAGCAGAAGGCGATGGAAGCGTCTGCCCGGCGCACAGGAATCATTGCGGGCGCGTCTGCCGGGGCCGTTCTGCTGGCTGGTCTCGCGTTTTGGACCGCAGGGCGCAGGCCTCCGCCGCCGGTCACAGCGCAAGCGGCAGTGAACGAGGCGATGCCGGGCCGCATCAGGCACACAGGACAAGGCCGTCGGCCGACGCCGTTCGTCATGCAGGCCGCCCCGAAGCAAGTTTCCGCCGATTTCCGTCCCACTCAGACCCGTCCCACTCAGACTGCGCCGCTCAAGGCCGGGCGCGGGGCAGTTGCGGTCATGCCTCTGCGGAAGCCGCACCTTTCGCTTCCGGTTTTCGCTCAGCCGCCGCAAAAGCCATTGCGAATTGCCGCCGCTGCCGTACATCGCCTGCCAATTTCAACCAAAGCCAAGACTGCGGCAACTGTACCGGCTGCCGCCGCCCGCGCAGGCTGGTACACGGTGTCCGGCTGGATTGCTTTGCCCGGCCCATCCGCTCAGAACCAATCCGGTCAAAAACCGCAGCTTGTCCGCGCTTCTCCAGCCTGGGTTCAAGTGGACGGCCATCCGCTGCCGCAGCTTGCGTCGGGGCAATGGGTCAACCTGCCGGCGGGAACGCACCGGGTGACATTCCAGCCGGCACCCGGCCTGGGAGTCGGGCCGAAAACGTGGACGATCAAAATTGCTCCGTCAGCCCATCTCAGCCAGCAAGTTCCTCTGCCCTCCGCGCCTTTGCCGGACATTCCAACGCACCTGCGTAATCCCTGACGCCGTTATTTCCCAATATCGCGTATAATAACGGCAGGGAGAACCTTCCATGTCCGTGACAACCGAGCAGCCCGCCATTTCTCATGTCATTTCTCATGCCCTCGCGCAGATTACCGCCCGCCTGCGGCTTGTCCGCTGGGTGCGCCATGCCGCGCGGGGCGCACTTGCCGGGACGGTGATCGCTCTGGTTGCCGTCGCGCTGGCACACTGGGACCTGCTCCCGGACTGGCTGCCGCTGGAAGCGGCCATCCCAATCCCCATTGCTTTGGGCATTCTTGCCGGGACTGTCACGACGTTCCTGCGCCCAATCTCGCCCATGGACGCGGCGCGTCTCGCCGAAGCCCGGCTGGGCCTCAAAGAGCGCCTTTCTTCCGCCCTAGAGTTCGAAAAGTCTCCCCAGTCGAGTGACCCGGAGGCGGCGACCTTGCGCCGGCTGCAGCTTGCCGATGCGGCGGCCCATGCTCAGTCCCTGAAATCCGTGGACGCCGTGCCGCTGCGCCTGCCCTGGGAAGCCAAAGCGTTCGCCGCCGGGCTGGTGCTGATTGCTCTCGCGCTGATCGTTCCGAGCCTGCCGGTGTTCGTGCCGCCGGGCGTCAAAATCGAGCGGCAGATTGTCCAGAAGACGGGCAGCAAGCTGGAGCAGACCGCGAAAGTCATCCAGAAGCAGGCGGACCTGCAAAACCTTTCCGGCACGAAGCGCTCCGCTGCGCTGATGCAGCGTTTGGCGCAGCGTCTCGCGTCCGGGCATCTGGACAAAAAGCAGGCGATGGTCCAGATGTCCAAAGTCACTCAGCAGATGCGCCAGGAGCTGCAAAAGACGGCGGCGGCCAATTCGGGTGCCGGGGCAGGCGGCAAAAGCATGGCCCAGGCCGGCCAGCAATTGGCGCAGGCAATGGCAGGCGGTCAGAATGCTTCGGGAAGCAACGGCAAGCAGGCCGGTGCGGGCCAAAAGAGTGGCGGCAGCGGCTCGAAAAGCGGCCAGAAAGCCGGGCAGAACGGCGGCGCGGGCGCAAAAAGCGCGGCGGGCGACAAGTTCAACGGCTTCAATGTCCCCACGGCGAGTAAGTCTAAATCAAGCCAGAGCAGCCAATCTTCGTCTCATTCCCCGGCAACGCCGGAAATGCAAAAAGCCGCCCAGGCCATGCAGCAGAACGACAGCCAGGCATTAAGCCAGCAGCTTCGGCAGATGGCCGACAAGATTCAGTCCGGCAAGATGCCTGCGGGCGAGCAGCAGCAGGCGGCGGCGGACGTCCAGAAGCTCGCCGACGCTTTGAAGAACACGCCGATGACCGAGACCCAGCAGCACGCCCAGGCCGCCGCTGATGCCCTCAAGCGCGGCGACAAGCAGGGAGCGGCATCGGAAATGCGGAAAGCCGCCGCGTCCGCTGAGCGCGAAGCGCAGCAGCAGGCCGACCAGCAGGGCCAGCAGGACGCCGCGCAGGGCATGGAAGACGCTGAAAGCCAGATGGCGGGCGCAAACAGCGCGGGCGACATCAGCGACGACAGCGGCCAGCCCGGCCAGGGCAAAGGCTCCGGCAAAGGGCAGGGAAGCGGCGACGGCTCAGAGGATGGGGATGGCTTCGGCGACGGCTCGGGCCTTGCCAGCGGTCAGGGCCGTCACGGCCATGGCAAGGGCAAAGGCGGCGGCTCCGGCGGCGGTGAGGGCATCGGCGGCAAGCCGGGCGACACCGGCGAAGGCAGCAGCACCGTGAAGCATCTCGGCAAGGCCGGCGACGCCCTGAACCCCAAAGGCGTCAAGCTGTATTTCGGCAAGCCGCTGAACGCCGGCCCCAGCAAGACCGGCCCGACCCGCAAAGTCGGCGCGAACCCAAACGCCGCGCCCGGCGCTACCGCCAGCCAGGTTCCGTACTACAACTACGTCGCCCCCGCCCAGAAGAGCGCCGAGTCGGCGATGGACAAAGAAGACATCCCGCCCGCCTACCGCAGCGATGTCCGCAAATACTTCAACTCGCTGAACCCCTCGGGAGCATCGGGTCGCTGATGCTGATTACACGAGAACTCAAAGATGCTGCCTCAGCAGCATTTCAGGACAACAGCAAATTGAATAAACTACGCCGCAGCAAGCTGCGGGGTATTGAACGTCGGCGAGGGCCAGTGCTTCCCCTATTTGGCTCAGAAAAGTTCCATCTGGCCTGCGTCCATAGGAGCTAAGTTTATAGGTTGCTGGTACAGACGCTTGTACTCTTGCTCGCTGCCCTGCTGCTGGACGTAACGACGGACGGTTTCCTCACTGCCGTGACGCCCCACCGTGTCAATGAAGTAGCCGCTTGACCAGAACGCCCCGCCCCAAAGTTGCTGCTTCACCGCAGGCACACGGCGGAATATCTCGCGGGCTGTAATACTCTTGACCGTTTGGACGATCTTCTTCGGGCTGTACGTCGGCACAGACTGCACCAGGAAATGCACATGACCAGGAAATGCACATGACCAGGAAATGCACATGACCAGGAAATGCACATGACCAGGAAATGCACATGACCAGGAAATGCACATGGTCACGGTCGGTGCCGATCTCAAGAAATGCGATTTCGTAGCGCAAGGCGATGTCAAGACACACTTCTTGAAGTACGCAGTCCACATCGGTGTTGAAGACTGCTCGCCGATACTTGGAGCCGCACACGACATGGTACAGAAGAACCGAAACATTGTGGCTCTTGCGAATGAACGTACTCATGCCTTACGATAGCACAAAAGCCAGCCGCATGGAAACTCCCTGCGATGCAAGCATCGGGGCATTAGACCCCAAAAGAGTAAAATGACGCTGGAAGAACGCATGGCAGCCGCCCAGCAGTATGAAGACTTAGCCAAGCAAATGGTAGGCATCAAAGCGGAGTTAGTGCGAATATATAATCTGGAACGTGCAAAGTTCTTGCGCGGTCAGGTGAGCCGCCTAGCACATTCGGCTCCCGCGTTCGCCGCCGAAATCGGTTATTATCAGAGTCAGGAGCAATAGAATGAAAGATAAGCTGCCCGTGTTCAAGTTTGCAGAGGGAGCGTCGGTGGCTCTCACGGAAGATCATCCAAGTCTCGGCCTCCGCGCAGGAGACATCGGCATTATCTGGGTGATGTATACGACCACGCCTCCCGCTTACGATGTCACTTTTTCTAGCGCAAACGGTGAAAAATTTGATATGGTACTTGATGAGGATGAGCTAACGGTGCCATCTGCCCTGCGCGAATTGGCAAGCGCGGGCCAAAACCGTTTATAAAGAAGGATTCACGATGTTTCGGTTTGCAGAAGATACCACTGTTGCCTTGACGGCAGACGACCCAGGACTTGATTTAGATGCAGGCACAACCGGCGCAGTATGGGCGCTGAATGACACAACACCGCCTTCTTATGAAGTTTCCTTCACCGGCAAAGATGGGTTAAAGTTTGACGTTACCATGAGCGAAGACGAGTTGACAGTGCCGACCGTCACACGCGAACTGGTTGGCTCAGGGCGAAAACGCTTGTAAGCATCGGAGTAACAATCAGGAGACATTAGCAATGACATTGAAGAAACTAAAACTCGCCGCGATTGCCGGCTTGAGTACCGCATCGGTGGGGGCGTTTTCCTTTGCGGCGCAGGCGCAAAGCGACCCGGTTCACGTTCTTCCGCCACCAGCGGTGCCGGGGGCGGCAAACCCACAGAAAGCGGATAATACAGCGGACAATCAGGGAAAAATTGATCAAGATGCGGCGGCTGTGCTGCGGCAGTCGGCATTGGCGACCACTGCGCTGCACTCTCTGTCTGCCGATGTCGAACAGAACTCTGTTGTCGAGCAAGATTCTGTTGTCCCGCCTCGCCCGTGGGGGCTGCTTGCAAACTTGACGCTGAAGCGGCCGGCCCAAGTTTTATCGGAGTCACCCGGCATCAATGGGCAGACTTCTTTCGTGAACGGAAAAGATTTCTGGTTCTATATGCACTGGAACAAGCAGTACCAGCGGGAAGCGGACCTCGACCTAAATACAAGTCGGATCGGACCGCCTGTGTTCAGCACTTTCTTTTTCAATCCAGGATTTCAAGGGTTGAACTTTCCGGGGTTGACACCTTCGCAGGGGACACGAACCCGCCTTCTGGGAACGCTGCCCTGGCATGGCGGCACTTACACGGCGGTGCAGATCACTCAGCCGACCGGACGAGGGGAACTCTCAATGGTTGGAACTCTCACCGCGTACTTCGGCGCGGATCATCTGCTGCATGGGTTCGCGATTGACGTCATATACCGAGGCAAAAGAACAGTGGAAGAGTATGCTCTGAAAAACATCCGCATCAACCCGGACGTCCCAGACGCTAAGTTCATCTTTGTGCCGCCTGCGGGCGCACAGCCGACCGATCCTCCTGTGGGTGGCCTTTACCATTAAAAGTCATCCAGACGAGAATTGCCCCGGCAGTCCATGCCGGGACGTACAGGGAGATGCAAAGGGGTCACTCCGGCAGAAGTGCGAGTTTGGCAGCGGCTTTGACTTTTGGAGAAGGGTCGCGGGCGGCGAGTTTCTTCAAAAGTGCCTGACTGGCGGCGTCGGGGGGCAGGGCGTCAATGACGGCGAGGCGGACGGCTTCGCGGTCGGACCCGGCGAGGGCGTGTAGGTGATCGTAGGCTTCGGGCGCTCGCACGGTGGCGAGGGCGAGAACGACGGCTTTGAGCGTGTCGCCGGAGAAACTGGGGATGGCCGCGGCGAGAAGGCCTGCCGCGCCGGGCGACTGGGTGCGGGCGATCATTAACGCGCTGTACGCGGCGAGGCGGCGGTCCGAGTGTTTCAGGTAGGGTTCCAGGACTTCGAGGGCATGGGGGTCTTCCAAATCTACAAGTGCAGTCATGCACTCCTGCAGGACTTCGGGTTCTTCGTTTTCGGGATAAACAAGCTTCAGAGTCAAGGGCAGGCGAGCTTGAACGCTGCCGGTGATTGCGAGGGCTTGGGCGGCGGCTTTGCGCGGCTCCATCTTGATAGTCGGGTCAATGGGGGCGCGGTTGAACGCAAAGCCGCTGCGGTCAAAGAGCAGGAGCGCGATGTCGCGGACGCAGTCCGGGTCACCAATTTGAGCGAGGGCCAAAGCGCAGTTGGCCCGCAGATGGGCGGCGGTGTCGAACGGAACGCCGCCGACGGCTTCGACCTGGACAATTTTAATGCCGAGGCGGAGCATGTCGGACGCCGGGCGGTATTCTAAGCGGCCGAGCGAGAACGCAAGATTGGCCCGGATATGGCAGCCGGGGTCGAGCTTCGGGCCGTCGGCGCAAAGCGTCCCGAAATGCTCGGTCAGGACGAGCGCCGCCCGGTCATCGGCCCCGTCGCCGAGGGCTTCGGCGGCGAGCGCGGCGACGTAAGGGGACTTGTCGGCAAGGGCTTCCAGAAGAAGCGCCTGGCGTTCAGGTGGGTCCAGCCGGGCGATTTGCGCGAATGCACCAATACGGTCCTGGGTTTGGCGAGAGCGCAGCTTGGTTCGGATTTGTTCGGCGTCCATGATTTTGTTTGCGGAAGAAGACAAACCTGTAGGGGCAGGTTCCCGTGCCTGCCCTTCTTGCCTTGTGCCTGCCCTTCTTGCCTTGTGCCTGCCCTTCTTGATAAGAGGGCGCACACGGAGGTGCGCCCCTACATTTTCAAGGCTGCTTGGGCAGTTCGGCGGTCTTGGACTGCCAGGCGGCGATGAGGCGGTCTTCGTAGTCGTCGGTGTCGCTGTCTTTGAGCTTGCCGTTTTCTTCCAGCCATTTCAGCGTCCGGCGCGTGCCTTCGCGGAAATCAATCGTTTGGCCGGTGTAGTTTGTGTCGCGTTTGATTTTCGTGTTGTCAAAGATGGACGGCCATTCCAGAATGTCATAGGTTGAGCCGGACAGGCCGGGCGCGACTTCGTGCAGCGTGTCGGTGGGGATATGAACCGGCGTAAACGTGCCGCCGGCGACTTCGGCGACCTGTTCATGGTAGGTGTTCCAGGAGAACCATTCGTCGGCAGTGATGTTGTAGGCTTCGCCCAAACAGCGCGTGTTGCCCATTGTCCCGATAAAGCCCCGCGCCACGTCGTCCACATGGCAGGAGGCCCAAAGCGAGTTGCCGTCGCCCTGCACGATGACCGGCTTGTTCTTCCGCAAACGGTCAATGAACGTATCGCTCGGACCGACGGAGCGGATAATGCCGCCGCCTTCGCCGTAGGAGTGCGACGGGCGCATAATGGTCAGCGGGAACGCTTCTTCTTCGTAGGCTTGCTGCAAAAGCAGCTCGCAGACGATTTTGTCTTTGCCGTAATTGCCGATGCTGTGATACGGCTCGGTTTCGGTAGTTGGGATTTGGCTGACGGGTCCCGAGTAGACGCAGACGGTGGAGCAGTGAATAAACTGGCCGCAGCGGCCATTGAACGCCCGGATAGCCGATGCGCTGTCGTCAGGATGGAACGCGACCATATCTACAACAACGTCATAGGTCTTGTCTGAAAACGTCTCTTCAAACGCCGCGTAGTCCTTACGGTCGCCTTGAATGACGTGTGCGCCGCCCGGCAGGCGGTTCTCGGACTTGCCCCGGTTAAACAGCGTGACTTCGTGGCCCGCTTCTAAGAGCTGCCGAGCAATCGCCGTCGAGATTAGGCCCGTGCCGCCGATAAACAAAACGTGCATCAAAAAATCCTCCGATGACGCTGTTGTACCCGATTTCCGCCGCGAAATCAGCAAAGGCTTTAAGCCTTGCCGCGCTGCCAGACGGTGCCGCGACGTTCGTACTTCCTGTCGGCTTTGACTTGCAGCGCTATTTGCTTGCTTTGGTTGAGCGGATGATCAATCGGGTAAGCACACTGTAGCTCGCCGGGGCGGAACATCTGCTGACGCGGAAGGGACTACACACATGACGGTTAAGCCTCTTACCATCGGCTGTCTTATCTTTGAGCGCCAGGACCAGATCGACTTCACGGGGCCTTTTGAGGTTTTGTCCCGCATACCAGGATCAACCGTGCATGTCATTGCAAAGACGAAGGCTCCCGTCCGCGATGTCAAAGGGCTGATCCTCACCCCCGAACTAACCATCGCCGAAGCGCCTCCCCTCGACCTTCTGCTTGTCTCCGGCGGGCTGGGACAGCAGGCACTGATGGAAGACCAAGAAGTTCTTTCGTTGATTAGAAACCAGGCGGACTCGGGGCGGTATGTGTTTTCCGTCTGCACCGGCGCTCTGCTGTGCGGTGCCGCCGGCATCTTGCGTGGGCGGCGGGCGACGACGCATTGGGCGGCCTGGGACCTCCTGCGTTATTACGGCGCGATTCCTACCAAAGCGCGTTATGTCATGGATGGGAATTACATCAGCACGGCAGGGGTCACCGCCGGGCTGGATGGCGGGCTGAAAATTGCCTCTCTCCTGCGCGGTGACGCAGCCGCTCAAGAAATTCAGCTTGAGATCGAGTATGCTCCCGACCCTCCGTTCCACAGCGGCACACCCGATACTGCGCCCCCGGAGGTCATTCAGGCCTTCTTCGCACGGTACGGGCAGGTGAAAGAATCGCGAGAAGCGGAAGCACGCGATTTTGCGGCCCGGCTTGGAGTGCCGGAAAGTCCCTCCTAGCGATGCCGACGTCAAACCTCCAAACTTTATCTCCTCAAAGATCATGCCTGTCGCCGTGTGCGTGCGGCAGGGACAGATGGAAGCGCAGGGCGGCCACTCGCAGCGTGAACACGGTGAGAATTGCCAGGGGCATCCGCCAAGAGAGCGGCAGAGGCGTCTGTCCAAGTCCGAGAAACAGTGCCCCGCCCGCGAGCGATGCTGTCGCGTATACTTCTCGTCTCAGGATCAGGGGGATCGTGTTGCAAAGAATGTCTCGGAGAATGCCGCCGACCACTCCCGAAATCATGCCCATCATCACGGCGACAATGGAAGACGCGCCGTAAGCAAGGGCCTCCTGAACGCCCAAAACGGTAAAAAGCGCCAGCCCCGCCGCATCTGCCATGAGCAGCACCCGGCGGGACAGCGGGGCGAGGGGGCGGTTAGCGAAGAAGGTAAGGACCGCCACTGCCGTCGCCACAACGACAGGCAGGGGATCGGCGATCCAGAAGACGGATTTTTCATGGAGCAAGAGGTCCCGCAGCGTCCCCCCGCCAAGCGGCGTGACGAGGGCGACCGTCGCAACGCCGAAAATGTCCATTCGCTTTCGCCGTGCCTCCAAAGCGCCGCTGAGGGCAAAGACAGCAGCGCCCAGGAGGTCGAACAGGCGGAGAATCTCGGCATGGCCCGCCATAAAGTATGGCTCCCTACATCTTGTTACCTACATCGTAGGATGGACCCTGGTGAGCGTCTAGGGTTGAAACCGTCGTCCCTGCGCTTTGGTAGGCTTGTTTATGCTGCTTACAATCTATTTCAAAAGTAGCGGGTCTGGTTTTCAGGGTCTGCCGCCGACAATCAAGGCATGATACCACAGACGGAACAGACCACGGAAGCCGAAGCGCCCGAAGTTGAGAAAGTCCTACCGACGATCTGGAACGCCCCCGATCCACTCTGGGAGGTGATCGAGAAGGTGCTGGCCGTTTATGATCCGCCCAGCCCGATGGGACGCCCACGCTCGGATGCGCGTCAATGCTTTGACGGCATTATCTTTCGCCTGCGGACAGGCTGAGGCTTTATTAGGGGGCCAGTGGAACCACCTGCCCCAAGAGTTCGGTCATCCTAGCAATGTGTACCGCGCTTTCGTGCGCTGGGAGAACAAAGCCATCTTCGACATTTTGTGGGCCATCCTCTTGACCAAGTGTGACGAGCTGCAAGGCGTAGACTGGCACTGGCAATCTGCCGATGGCTGCCTGGGCAAAGCGCGGGGCATCCCTGGCAGCGGCATCGGTAAAAGGGGGGTCAGGATCAATGTGTTGGCCCCAACCCCTGTGACCGTGGCAAGTCGGGCGTCAAGAAAAGCGTGTTGGTCGAAGGCAATGGCTGGCCTCTAGCCGTCTGCATCAGCGGAGCCAATACGCCTGATGCCAAGCTTCTCGCCCTCACTCTAGACGCCATTGTGGTGGAGCGGCCCCAGCCGACCGAAGACGCGCCGCAGCATCTGTGTTTGGACAAAGGCTACGACAACCCAACGGGCGAAGCCGCTGCCGCTCAGTTTGGTTATGTGCCGCATATTCGGCGCATTAGCGAAGAAAAGCTCGATGAGCAGGGTGAGAAGAAGCACCCTGCCCGCCGCTGGGTTGTGGAGCGCAGCCTCGCCTGGCTGTCCCGTTGCCGCGCCGTCTTGGTGCGTTACGATAAACTGGCTGACCGCTATCTTGCGACCGTCAAGCTGGCCTGCGCGTTGCTCTGGTTCCGACGCTGGCACAAGCTTTCGCAGAAACCGTCACTTTTGAAATAGATTGTTAACTGGGGTGTGGCCCTTCGGCAAAGAGTTCAATCATCTTCCGGTTGAACGCCGGGATGTCGCCGGGCTTGCGGCTTGTGACGAGGCCGTGATCCGTGACGACTTCTTCATCCACCCAGTTCGCCCCCGCGTTCCGTAGGTCGGTCCGCAGAGACGGCCAGGAAGTCAGGGTCACGCCCCGGACAACGCCGGCCTCAATGAGCGTCCAGGGAGCGTGACAGATTGCCGCGACCGGCTTTCCTGCCTCAAAGAAGGCTTTGACGAACTGGACGGCTTCGGGAATGATCCGCAGATGGTCCGGGTTCGCCACGCCGCCCGGCAGAAGCAGGGCGTCATACTCTGCGGGCCGCGCTTCACTGAGCGCGACATCAACCGGCAGCTTGTCGCCGAACTGGTCCTCGTTCATGCCCTGTACCTGTCCGGAAACCGGCGACACAAGGTACGTGGCCGCTCCCGCCGCGTCCAGCGCTTTGCGCGGCTCCGTCAGCTCGACCTGCTCAAAGCCGTCGGCAACTAAGATTGCCACTTTTTTTCCATTTAATTGTGCCATTATTGTCTTTCCCTCTGGGAAGAGCCTGACGCCGGCAAGCGCGGCGTCAGGCTTAATTTGTCAGGCTTGATCGGTGCGGACCTAAGCGGCGGCAGCCGCTTTTGGCGCTGGAACCTCGCCCAGCGTCACCAGTGCGCCTCGTCCTATGATGTGCTTCCAGGCGTTGAAGTTCATAAAGGCCGGCGTGGAGGTCTTCGGAAGATCGAGGCTCGGCACGTCCAGCGCGACCACGATAAAGTAGTAGCGGTGGGGTTCGTCGCCCGCCGGGGGTGTTGCACCCACATAAGCCGGCGTCCCGACGTCGTTGTGCAGAGTGTAAGTGCCGGCGGGCAGAGCGGTGCCGCCTTCAGCCCCTGCGTTGCGCGGCAGCTCGGTGACGGAGGCGGGAATGTCGCCGATGCACCAGTGCCAGAATCCGGAGGGAGTTTCCGCATCCGGGTCATAGGTCATGACCATGTAGCTCTGGGTCTCCTTCGGAGCGCCGCTCCAGGCCAGGTGCGGACTGATGTCCTTGCCGCCGGGAACGCCCATCAGCGCGGAATACTGCGCCTGGGGAAGCATCCGGCCATCGGCGACATCGCTGCTGGTAACGGAAAAAGAAGGCACCTCTCCGAGCGCCGCGAACGGGTCGTTCTTTGCATGTGTCATGGTAGTCTCCTAAAAAAGCTCTCGAAACAAAGTTCTTGAAATGTGATGGGGCGGCGGCAGACCGTTTAGCGGAACGGCGATTTCCGGGTTTCGACCTTGTCGGTCGTTTCGAGGGGAACACGGCAGCCGTTGACATACCGCATCACGAGATTGAAAAAGCTGATGACGAAGATAATTTTCCGGCAGTTCTTGTCGCCGTGCCGCAGCAGCAGTTCCCGCAGAGTGTCGTCCCGCAAGGTCCCTTCCATCGTCAGCTCGTCGGTGGCCCGGCAGATAAGGATGAGTTCCGGGTCGGGGCCGGTGACGGGGCCGTCACTTGCCGCCGCCGCGATTTCTTCCACCGACAGCCCGGCGTTTTCCGCCATGCGGACGTTGGTGAACCACCCATAGGGCGCGTTCAGCAGCTTGGCCGTCCGAAGGACGATCAGCTCGCGTGATTTTTCCTCGACCCCGGCGCTGGGGTCCTGGAAGATCGCCCGGACCATGCCGAGAATGCCGGGCCACATTTCTTCGGTTCCTGCAAACATCTTGAAGACGTTCAGGGTTTCGGCGGGAACCAATCCGTCCCCTGCAATGGCTTGGAATGCTTCGTCTGAGGGCAGCGGGACTGAGACGTGCGAAGCGTAGAGAGTGGGAAGTGCCATGCGAATCTCCTGGATGGTCGGTCAGCTTGCAGGAGGCGTCCGAACAGACGCCGCCTGCAAGTGGATGGAATGTGTTTAGAACGCGGTGGGGCCGACTGCGCCAATCCAGCGGCTGACTTTAGACGGATCGGCCTCGTCCATGTAAAAGAAGTGGGCCATCGAGGGCCTGACAGGCTGCTGGCTGAGATCGTCGAACGTCATCGCCACTTTGCCGTGAAAGACCTTGAGCAGGGGCTGTCCCAGTATTCCACAACATCGTGGTGGGCGGTGAAGCCCCGGTCAATGAAGGCGCGGAGGCGCTCACGAATCCCTTCGCGCCCGTGCCAGTCGGCGACGCCGAGATTGCAGACGGCGTCGTCGGCAAAGCAGTCAAAGCCCTGGCCGAACGTCTTGTCATCAATTTCTTTCCACATCGCCATCAGCCAGTCCGGCGGCGTGGTCTTCGTGAACGTGATGCTGTTTTCCTGGGTTGTCAGGGGAGTTTCCCGGTCATCGTAGTGGTCATTGTGTTCTCCTATGCGCTGTATTTCGTCTTCTGCATGATACCGGCATTGCGGCGGCAGTGCAATTACCTGGCAGGTAATCAAAAAGCGGCAAAAATCAAAGGCCGCCGCAGAAGTGGACTTTTGCGGTGGCCTATTTGACTGATCGCTGCGCTGTTACGCACTTGGAAAGTAAGTCTCGCATCACGCGCTGGGTGCTGCTACGGAGTCCCGCAGCTTATAGAGGATCGGCGTGAACTTGTCTGCGATCTGGCCGACTTCCTTCATGCTGGCTACGACTTTGGGGTCGGTGCCTGCGGCCTTGATCGCCTCCTGGCTGAGCCACTGGGAGTAGTTGACTACCTGGGTGCAGTCAAGGCTCATGTGAAAGCTGGCGGAGACGAAGCCCGGCACATATCGCAAGGTTTCGTTCGTCGAACGCACGAGTGTTTGGAGCAGCTCTTCGGCACGCTCAGGGGCAACCGTGTAGGTGTTGATGATCGTGACGTAGCCAGCGTCCGGGTCAAGCGTTGTGAGGTTGGCAGTCATGGAGAGTTCCTTCCGTGAGAGAAAGTGAGCAGTGAAAAAGTGGTTTAGGTCGGCGAAGCTGAGGGTGAAAGCAGGCCCGCTCGCTTGTAGTCTTGCGAAAGCACACGGGCGGCGGCTTCCAAGCTGTCTTGAGGTAAACTCACAAACCCGATGGCAGCGCCGGGCGCGTGGCGGTGCACGGAATTGATGATACGCTCAAGCAACTCAAGATACTCCGGCTCGCGCAGACCCCCGCCGAGCAGGATGCAGTCATAGGTCACGTGGGCGAGCTGGGCTGTGACGGCAGCCTCGGCAGAACCGTCAAGCTGAAGCTGGCAGAAGTCTATGCAGTCCCCTTGGTCGGCGAATTGCTTCTGCACGTTTGTCAAGATCGCGGAAAACGGGTCTGCAGCCCTGCCCGCGGAGCCGTTCGGCGCGGAGGCGTCTGTGGGTTCGGGGGCAAGGCCGATGAGAAAGAAGCTGTTTATCAAAAGGTCCTCTTTTCTACGTTAGTCGGGTTATGTAGAGACCACAAAAAATCCCCGGCTCTCCTCTGTGAGCGGGAATTGGCCTCTTGTACCCTGCCTGCTGCTAGGCTCAACCAGGCAAAGCAGCGCGTATGCTAAGATGTTTATTGCAAGTATGCTAAGAAACTATATAAGAAGGCTTCAAAGAGCATTGTTTGAATTCCCCCTAGCCCCCAATCATGGGGGGACCAGACAAGAACAAGACGAGAACAAGAAAGCTGCTCCTTATCCTGTCCTTATCCTGTCCTCATCCTGTTCCCCCATGATTGGGGGCTAGGGGGAATCTTTTGGTCTTTCTGTACAATCTCTAAGATATTTACCGCTCGGTTGCCGCACCGCCCATCATCTGGATGTGGTATAACTCCGTCGCTTCATCGGCAGGAAACATACACTCAATCCGCAGTTCCTGGGCGGCGACTGCCTGCGGGGTTCCGACAGTGGTAATCATCGAGAAGTAACTCAGCACGCGGCCGTCTTTGACAAAGCTCAATGGAACGAAGGGTAGGGTGGGGGCTGCCGGCAGAGGTTCGGGGCGGTCCCACTCGGTCTTCACGTCGGGATAGGCCAGCAGAGCCGCCAGCAATTCTTTGGTCTGCTCGTCCATCACCCGCCCCACAGCCTCGCGGCGAACGCGCTGGATTAGGCTTTTTGCCGCGTCTTCCCAGTTGGCGACAAACGGGCGCATTCCATTGGGGTCAAACAGGAGATGGAGCATATTGCGCGGATGCCGGGCGGTCATCTCAGTGAAACAGCCGAAGAAGCGCGGTGCGGCGTCGTTTGTCATCAGCACGTTCCAGTAGCGGTCCATGACGATGGCCGGAAACGGCTCCTGCTGGCGTAGGATGCGGTTGAGAGCGTTGGTGACACTCTGCATTTCCAGCGCATCCCACACGCCCTCCGAATACAAGGGCGCATAGCCTGCGGCCAGCAGCAGGGCGTTTCGGTCGCGCAGAGGAACGTCCAGTGCTTCCGCAACCGCCATCAAGAGCTGTCGGCTGGGGACGCTGCGCCCGCTTTCCACAAAGCTGAGGTGCCGCTGCGAGATGCCTGCATCCAGCGCAAGGTCAAGCTGACTTGTGCCGCGCACATCGCGCCAGTAGCGCAGAAGCGTTCCTAAATCAGTCGCGGATAGTGTTGTATTAAGTGAAGAGGTCATCATAGCGCAGTAGTCCTGTCCATTGCCGCAGTCGTTTCTCAGGCTTGTTTAGGTGCTGGAAGGGTTGTGGGGACAGCCCGCGCTTCCCTCGCCCGGCGTCGCCGCCTGATGAGGATTTCTGCGAACAGCAGCGTGGTAATCCAGCTCAGCCAGGAGATTGCCCGGTACGAGGGAATTGTCGGCAGGTGCAGCAGCGCCGCCAGCACAATATAAACGCGCAGCGTCACAGCCCCAAATGTGATCGCGTAGCTGCGCGTCATCCAATCCTGATGCGCCGCAACGCGCCGCTGGAAAATGGTGCGGAGGCCCATGCCGCTGGTGAAAATCCAGACCAATCCCAATGACAGAAACCCAAGTGTGGAGATAATCCCGCCATTTGCCGCCAGCGCCACCGGCAGGGAAAACACATAAGCGACGGCTATCGCCGAGAGGTAAATCCGGCCGGTCCAGCGGTGCAGGCCGAGATGTTTTCGCCGCAGGGACGGAATGAACTGCCACGGGCCGGCAAGGAGGGCGATGGAAGCGAAAACGGCATGGCAGATCAGCGCTGTCCGGTGGATGACGAAGCTCGGCAAGGGTGCCGGGTGAGGGATGTGCGGCAGGGCATAGCGCAGCGAGTAGATGCCCAGGGCCAGCGCGAAGACGACCATCACCGCAAAAGCCAGCGATTTGAGCAGTGGCAAGGGGGAAAACCATTTTTGGTCTGTAGAAGTGTTGATCACGATTTTTCTCCATTGGTGCCAATTAACCTACTGTTTGTCCGCAGGTGGGCTTCCAGTTTTGCCAAATGCTTCCGAAGCATTTGAAGCTCTTCCCGCGCCACGCTATCGAGTGCTTCGTCTGCCAGCGAGACGGCGAGAGGAACGACTTCCTCTAGTTTTGACCGGCCTGCCGCCGTCAAGCAGAGCCGGAAAGTCCGCCGGTTCTCGCCCGGCATCCGCGAAAGCCAGCCTTGATCTACCAGGCGGCTGGTCAGGACCGTGACGGTGCCGCGCTCAATCAGCAGATGATCTGCCAGCACGGAGGGCGCGATACCGGTCTCGCCGCCTCGGTCTTCAATTTCCAGCAGCACTCGGAACTGTGCCTGCGTGATATGATAGTCTGCAAAGCTCTGGTCGAACAATGTCACCATGCGTGTCCCAACCCGCATCAAGGTTATGCAGAGAGAGGAAGCCAGAAGTCCGTCATCGTTTATTCGCATTATAACTATTATAACAAAAACTATTAAATATCAAACAAAACAGTTTTTTTGGGTTACTCCGCTGCGGCTTCCCGGCGCGGTCCGTTCAGGCGACGCCGGAAAGCGGGTGTGATATTGGAATCCGGTGCGGTCACTTTAGAACGCGGCGGGGCCGACGGCTCCGATCCAACGGGCGGTAAAGCCAGTGTCAATAAACGCCCGAAGGCTCTCCCGAATGGCCTCGCGTCCGTGCCGGTCCGCGACGCCTAAATTGCAGACGGCGTTGTCGGCGAAGCAGTCAAAGCCTTTGCCGAAGGTCTTCGTGAAGGCTGTTGTCATTGCGTTCTCCTCTATCTTCTTGTGTGTGAAGACAACTGCATGATACTGCCATCGCGTTAGCAAAGCAATTACTTGGCGGGTAATCATCAAGCAGCAGAAGACTAAAAGCCGCCGCAGAAGTTCATTTCTGCGGCGGCCTATTTAGCTGATCGCGGCGCTATTACTCACCCGGAAAGTCGGTGGATGCAGACAATTCACGCCAGCGGTCCACTTCGGCCTGAACCGCTGCGATCTTTCCTTCCACGACTGCCACGGCGTCCGTGCCGACGGGAAACCGGACCGGCGGATGCGGGTCGGCGGCAAGTTTGACTAAGGCTTCGCCGAGTTTTGCCGGATCACCGGCCTGCTTGCCGCTGCGCTCATCGTAAAACGTGCGGCTTGCGGCGGACGCCTCGGCGTAATCTTCAATCTCAACGCTGCCGTATTGAACCGAGGTATCTTGAAGAAAATCCGTGCGGAAGAAGCCCGGCTCAACGACGGTGACGCGGATGCCGAACACGGCCAGTTCAGCGCTCAGGGACTCCGAGAAGCCTTCCACGGCGAACTTGGACGCGGCATAAGCCGAGTAGCGGTCGCCGCCCCGGAAGCCGCCGATGGAAGAAATGTTAAAGATATGCCCGCTGCGCTGCCGCCGCATCGCCGGCAAAACCGTGTGCGTGACGTTCATCAGGCCGAAGACGTTTGTCTCGAACTGCCGCCGCATGGCCTCCATGCCGGTCTCCTCAAATGCCCCAAACTGCCCATACCCGGCGTTGTTGACCAGCACGTCTATCCGCCCAAAGCGTTCCAGCGCCGCGACGACCGCCGCTTCCGCCGCCGGCGCGTCTGTGACATCCAGCGCGACCGGCAAGAAGGTTGGGCTTGCCGCGCCGAGCGCCCCTGCAATCGTGTCCGGGTTCCGTGCGCCCGCCACGACGGAATCCCCTGCCTCTAATGCAGCGCGGGCAATCGCCGCGCCGAGGCCGCGATTGGCTCCGGTAATCAGCCAAATCTTGCCGCTGCCGATTTCGTTCTGTGCCATGATGATCTCCTTTGCCTTCTTTAAGCGTCAAC
>JAABUO010001787.1_pt1 | contig 27235 bp, 15 predicted proteins | sample 5559291 | NCBI WGS metagenome assembly JAABUO01 (sample SAMN10711878, study PRJNA513372) | rock metagenome | isolation source: Antarctica rocks | place: Antarctica: Victoria Land, Finger Mt sud | reverse complement strand
TAAAGCTATCTACACGTCACCGATCAAAGCTCTGAGTAATCAGAAATTCCGTGATTTTCGACAAACCTTTGAAGACGTGGGTATACTTACAGGTGATGTGCAAATCAACGCTGAAGCTAGTTGTTTAATTATGACCACGGAGATCTTGAGGTCAATGCTTTACCGCGGTGCAGATCTCATCCGGGATGTAGAATATGTCATCTTTGATGAGGTGCATTACGTAAACGATTTGGAGCGTGGAGTGGTTTGGGAGGAAGTCATAATAATGCTACCAGAGCACGTCTCCCTTATTCTTTTGTCTGCTACAGTTCCAAATACTAAGGAATTTGCAAATTGGGTTGGACGTACGAAAAAGCAGGAGATCTACGTTATTTCGACTCCAAAGAGGCCAGTTCCGTTGGAACATTTCCTATGGACGAAGAAAAAGCTGTTCAAAGTTGTAGATTCAAACAAAAGTTTTGTCGGGAAAGGTTATAAAATGGCTTCAGAAGCTCTCTCTGTTAAGCAAGATTTGCCTCAAGCTGGCAGGGGTAGAGGTCAAGAAATTCGTGGTAGAGCTGAACGTGGCGACCGGGGTCCAGGCCGTGGCTTAAGAGGCGGTGGGCGAGGCGGGGGGTTTCGACCGAAAAAAAGTTCACCAGATGAAAATACGTGGGTTCCATTGATTCAATATCTTCACAAATTCCAGTTGCTGCCGGTTGTCATCTTTGTCTTTTCGAAAAAAAAATGTGAGATGTACGCAGACATGCTGCCAAATATCGACTTCTGTAGTGCAAGAGAGAAAAGCGAAATACACGTTACGATAGAGAAGTCAATTGCACGACTGAAAGCCGAAGATCGGCAACTACCACAAATCCAGAGAATCCGACTGTTGCTGGCAAAGGGACTCGCTGTGCATCATGGCGGTCTGCTACCCATTGTCAAAGAGATGGTGGAAATTCTTTTTGCCAGAGGATTAGTAAAGGTACTCTTCGCCACGGAAACCTTTGCAATGGGTCTCAATCTTCCAACACGTACGGTATGCTTCTCTGGTACCAGAAAACACGATGGCCAATCTTTTAGGGATTTATTAACATCTGAGTACACTCAGATGGCTGGGAGAGCTGGGCGGAGGGGCCTCGATAAAACGGGGACGGTCATTATCATTGCAAATGATGAGGTCCCCCCCGTGAATGGACTTTATAGGATGGTCTTGGGCAGTCCGGATAAGCTACAAAGCCAATTTCGCCTGTCCTATAACATGATCCTCAATCTGGCAAGAGTAGAAGCTTTACGTATAGAAGAAATGATCCGGCGAAGTTTTTCTGAAAATGCAAGCCAGATAATGCTCCCTGAGCACGAGCAAAATGTTTTAAAAAGTGAAGCTGATCTGGAGAAGTTGAAAAAAATTTCCTGTCCAGTTTGCATTGAAGACCTAAAAAACTGTCACGACATATGTGAGAGCATTAAAGGGCTCAACGAAATGATCGTTTCAATGGCAATAAATAACGTGCAAGGAAAACGTATACTCGGTGTTGGCCGGGTTATCATGATTCAAGAAAGAGATAAACCTAGGACAATTGGTATTGTACTAAGCGAGATAAGGGCTTCCTTATCTGACCGCCAACCTAACTTACAAGTCTTAATGGTCACGAATAGCAATGTCAATAAAAGAAGCTTGGGAGATTTGTTCCTCCCGATACCAGCTTTTCTCCAAAGGGACATTGTTACTTTGCCAAAAATCCATCGAGAATCCACAACGAGGATTGCTGCTATCCCGTTGCAGTCCGTGGAATTAGTGACATCTTTTGTCGTTGCAACGGATGTCCTTGCAATACGGAAACGTAACAGGGAAGCTATTACGGCAGTACGGTTGCAAATATCTGAGATATTAGGCGTCTACCCTCGTAATGAAAGCGTAGAAGTTGATTGGTCGAAGATTAAAAATCTGGAATTTCGCCAACTTTGCGAATCGAAACAGTCAGAAGAGGCATCCATAATGACAATGAAATCCATTCAATGTCGAGACTTTGGCAAACATGTGAGAACTCGCTTGTCTTTTGCTAACTTTAAGTATGCTCAGTATCACGAGGAATTTCTTTTACGCCTGCAAATATCTGCGTTAAAGCAGATGCTCTCTGATCAGAATTTAGAGCTATTGCCTGATTACGAAGGGAGGGTCTCAGTTTTGAAGGAATTCAATTTCCTTGATGAAAGCTCCACAGTCCAATTGAAAGGCAGGGTAGCATGTGAAATAAATTCAGCACACGAGCTGGTGCTCACAGAGCTGATATTGGAGAACTTTCTTGCAGACTACGAGCCAGAAGAGATTGTGGCTTTGCTCTCCTGCTTTGTTTTCCACGAGAAAACGGACGTCGAGCCAACGATGTCGCCCAAATTACAACGTGGTAAGGCCGAAATCATCAAGTTGGCAAAGATGGTTAGTAAAGTACAGGAGAAATACCAAGTATTGGTTGCTACGGATGATCTCGAGTTTGAGACTCGGCCACGTTTCGGTTTAGTTGAGGTTGTGTATGAGTGGGCGAGGGGTATGTCGTTCAACAGTATCACCGACCTGACCGACGTCCTTGAGGGTACGATTGTGCGTGTCATAACAAGACTTGATGAGACGTGTCGAGAAGTGAAGAGCGCGGCGCGAATTGTCGGAGATGCCGCATTGTATGAGAAGATGCAGGAAGCACAGGATGTTATCAAGCGCGACCTCGTCTTCGCGACTTCCTTGTACTATTAAGCAAAGTCCACGTGTGTAAATTATTCGCTTCGTATCAAATGCCAGTTCCATTTCAAACCACCTCGGATCTCGTGAGGGCTCTCGTCGACCTTTTTTCCCTTCCAATACTTGATCCCCTTTGCCTTTCCATGAATAAGGTTGGGTTTCAAGGTAGCTTCTGTCACTTCAAAGTAGCAAGTGAGAGGTAATCCTTTTTCCATCCATCTCACTGGCGCAACTCTCCGACCACGCCCATTGTGCGCGAGAAGATTCAAGACTTGAAACAGATTCAGATGGGTCCTTTTCGAATAGCTAGTTCCAGCTACTGGCGGACTGTTCCTCCGGATGACATTTGAGGCTGCTTTTGTAGTGTGTTCGAGCAGGGTAGACATGTGCAATTTTCAGTCAGATTCGATCTTTATTGACCGTCCAAACAAAGTGTTCCCAACCGTAAAGCCCAATTGGACGGGTACTGGTGAACGAGGATAGGTCCAGACTCAAATGGACGGCAAGAAAGCTTTGAGAGACTGCTTCGCGTCGACCCTGAACAGCAATGTCAATGCCAGGCTGCAGTCAGAAATGCAGCTCAAACAGGCGGATAAAGCCCCGGGATTCATTGCTACTACTCTGGAAATCGTACAGAAGGATGAAGACCTCATTGTAAGGCAATCGGCCGCAGTCTATTTGAAAAACAAAGTGGCCAGATCCTGGGACAATCCTTCTGCTACAGACCAAATTGACGATAACGAGAAATCTCATTTTCGTGAGCGAATTTTGCCGGCAATTATCTCCAGTGAGCCCCCGATACGAAGCCAACTTATGTCTGTGTTGGCCAAAATCCTGTCTCATGACTTCCCTACCCGATGGCCCGCGTTCTTAGATATCACCATACAACTTCTACAATCTGACGATATAAATTACCTTTATGCTGGAGTATGTTGCTTGCTGGAGATCACTCGAGTATATAGGTACAAAATTGAAGAGAAGCGGAGTGGGCTGGAGACAGTAATATCATCAGCTTTGCCCTTGGTCCTGGAGCTCGGTTCAAGACTTTGCGGTGATTCCAGTGCTCAAGCTGCAGAAATGCTACATTTAATTTTCAAGTCATACAAATGCCTGATAACGGTTTGCGTTTTTAGCCTTATTCCGTCTAATTTTTTTAGCTCGAATTGTCTCCCATATTGCAAAAATCAGACTCACTAGTCCCGTGGGGAACGTTATTTTTGAGGGTTGTTGGCAAAGAACTTCCTCAAGAGGCACTCTCCGGGTCACCTGAAGACAGGGAGAATCATCAATGGTGGCGAGCGAAGAAATGGGCCTATCATAACCTATATCGCCTTTTCAATAGATATGGAAGCCCAAGCAGTCTCGTTGGACAAAACCAAACTAAGTACAAACAGTTCGCTACAATGTTTACCGCAAATTTTGCACCAGAAATTCTGAAAGCATATTTCCACCAAGTAGAGCTATGGGCATCAGGGAAAACATGGCTTAGCAGATGGGCTAAGTACTTCATTATCGTCTACTTTGACGATTGCATCAAACCGAAGAGTCTTTGGACCTTACTGAAAGGCAACATTCCAAATATAATATCCCACGTCATTTTCCCAATACTGTGTTTTCAACCATCGGACGCAGAGTTATGGAATGACGATCCTGTTGAATACATTCATCGCAAAGTTGATTTCTATGATGATGGAATTTCTCCAGATATCGCTGCCTGTGGCTTCCTGCTGACGCTTGCAAGTAAACGCAAGAAGGCTTCGCTAGATAGCATCAGTGGATTCTTGAGTAGTGCATTGGATTCCTACAATTCACAGCCTCTTGAAAAGCAAAGACCAGAGGAGAAAGAGGGCATGCTCCGCATGCTAGGAGCTATAGCAAACGTACTCCTGGCCAAGAACAGCCCGCTAGCGATTTACATGGAGAATACGTTTGTCCAACACGTTCTCCCTGAATTCAATAGCCCATATGGGTTTCTTCGCGCACGAGCTTGTCAATTGTGCAATACATTCTCGGACCTGGAATTCAAAGATGCCAACAACCTTGCAATTCTGTACGGCTCTATCAGGAAGTGTATGACTGACGATGCTTTGCCAGTAAGAGTGGAGGCTGCTCTTGCTTTACAGCCACTTATTCACCATGACAGTGTCAAAAAAGCGTTGACGTCGGAAATCGCGCAAGTGATGCAACAACTTTTATCACTCATCAATGAAGTCGATGTCGATACATTATCCAGTGTTATGGAGGAGTTTGTGGAAGTGTTTGCACAAGAGTTGACGCCATTTGCTGTTCAGCTTACAGAGTCTTTACGAGACACATTTATGCGAATAACCCAGGAGATGCTGGACAAGGCGCCTGCAGCTGATGTAGATATTAATGAGGTTGGCGACAAACTGGAGTATGTCGACGATGTCAGTCTGGCTGCGCTCGGGGTGTTGAATACGATAAGCACTCTCATATTGACCCTTGAGAATACACCAGAAGTAATATTTAAACTCGAGGACATCTTGTTTCCAATCATTTCACGAGCTCTAGAAAGTGAAATGATTGATCTTTACGGCGAGGTCTTTGAGATCATCGACTCATGTTCGTTTTCGTCTAAAACGATATCGCCGACAATGTGGAAAGTTTTTGAAATGCTTTACAAGTGCTTTAAAAATGGGGGAATGGACTTCATAGATGAAATGCTGCCGCCTTTGGACAATTACGTGTCTTTTGGAGGCGATGTTTTCCATCAAACCCCGCAGTATCTCGCTGCAATTATCGATATCATCGACACGGTATTTTCCGCCGAACCAACGAACAGACTTAGTACGAATGATCGTATTTGTGCCTGCAAGTTGGCGGAAAGTGTCTTGCTAAATCACAAGGGCTATGCAGATCAGTATATCTTGAAGTTTCTCGACATCGCTATGACGAGGTTGACGAAATCAAACGAGATAAATGCCAAATCCTACCGAATCTATCTCATTGAAATGGTAATCAATTGTATCTATTACAATTCCCAAGCTACACTTCAATGTTTGGAGAGTAGACAATGGACGGGACCATTTCTGAATATTTGGTTCGATAACATGGACAAACTTTCCCGTGTCCACGACAAAAAGTTGTCAATTGTAGCCATTACGAGCCTATTGACGTTTCCAGAAAATGAGATTCCGGAGAGTGTAAAAGGGGGTTGGCCACAGCTCATGCACGGACTAGTTTCACTTTATCATACCCTACCTCAAGCTGAGAAGCGGCGGGAAGAAATGGATAACGAATTTGATGATAATGACGGCCTGCAGGATAACGACTTGGACTATCACGGAGAATGGACTGATGACCAATTAGGCGATGAGGATGCAGATGTGGTAGACGATGATAATGACTATTTGAATTTCTATCCAGCAGAAGATATCCGACGCGCGACGGATGCTACTGACGGCGTAGATGAAGAAGAAGTTGAACTTGACGACTCCTTAGGTGAAGAGCCGTTGTTCGAGACCCCCTTGGATAAGGTCGACCTGTCCTTGTTACTGCGAGACTATATGTCTTCTACGCCGGCCCCACTATTAAAGTGGCTACTCGATGATCTCTCTGACCAGGAGAAAGCCGTCATCCAATCAGTGATACATAAAAGCGCCGCTGCAACTAATAGTGCAACATAGATCTTTGAAATGCTCGGAACATGCGAACAGCCTTCTCCCGCTCTTTGTACAGTTGTTTCATTTGGTGATGAAGTGCTGAGATTGTTGTATATAGATATCATGAATCATTCCAAAGGCCGCTCATTCTGCATATCAAATCGCGCTCTCGCCTTTCCAAAGAGCTCTTCCTGCTGACGCAGCAGCTCCTCCTCTGAAAAACCAGACTTCTCCAACTTTGACTGCTTCCGTTCCTTGGTGCGTTGGTGCTCTTTATGCTCAAGAACGATGCCTGATATCTCTTCAACGTACTCTTCAAAGCCCAAATCTGTGAGAGCCTTAATGACGTGCTCGCCAGCGATTGTTTTCTTGGACTCTTTTTCTGCAATGTCATTTGATTCGGTGGAAATGAGCTGGATGAACTCCACACAGCAGTCGATGATGAGATCGCGTACTTCCTTGCTAAATGGCAGGTCTGGCGGGGCAATCTCCGCGATAATCTTCTGCACGGTGACTTTTGGCAGCGACAGATCCTCCGGTAAGTCCATCTTCACGCGGCAAGCAGGCTGGCGATGTGGTGGTGGTGGTGATCGTTGTTGTGGGGAGTGTGGTGCTTGTCTACAGATAATCAGATGTGCGTGCGTGCCTGTCGTCGGATTTCGTCTGCGAGAGGAACAACCACCAACATGTCGCGGTTTTTTAGAGGCGATGACAGCGAGAGCGAGTCTTCCTCCGACGAAGAGCTCTACTCCGATGACGAAGCAAAGAGCGGCCATGGCTCAAGCGGATCAGACGAGGAGTCGGAGTCGGAAGATGCGAGCGACTCTTCCGACGATGGTCTTGTTGGACCATCTAAATTCTTGAAGAAAGGAGCTGGTTTCTTGGTCGGAGCCACTGATGAAGAGAGCGAAGATGAGGGTAAGCGGCAGATAAAAAGTGCCCGAGACAAGAGAGTGGAAGAGATTCAATCTACAATTCGAGCGATTGAAAATGGAGAGAAGATCAACGACTGGAATGCCATCTATAATGAGTTTGAAAAACTTAATCGCGTTGTTGAGAGGGTCAAGTCTACAGATAAGGTTCCAAAAGGCTACATAAAATGCATCGCCGAACTCGAAGATTTTACAAATGAAATGATTCAACGGGAGAAGGAAAAGAAAAAGACGAATGCGCCTGCTACAAAAGGCAGAGCGATAAATTCTGTCAAACAACGTGTGCGCAAAAACAATCGTGCTTACGAATCCGAGATTGCTGCTTTCCGCGAGGACCCTGAAAAGTATGTTAAAGAAGAGGAAATCTCGGACGAACCTGTCACAAAAGCTCCCAGAACGAAGGGCGAAGACGAAGTGGTCATTGATGGCGTTGTTCAGAAAGGCTACGTTGCACCGGAGGAGGATGACGATGAAGGCTTTGCGACGGTTGGGAAAAGTGGTCGGGTACTTCAATTTACAAGTGAGAGTATATTCAAGCACCTGCGGAATATACTTGAAGCAAGGGGCAAGAAGAATACAGACAGATCAGAGCAAATTAAAGTCCTCGAGAAATTAAATGAGGTTGCGGATTCCACTTACAAGAAATTAAGGGTTTTACTCACACTAATATCAACGAGATTTGATCTGACCTCTGGAGCACTTACAGCTTTGACGCTAGAGCAGTGGAAAGCTGCAAGTAACGAGATGAATACACTGCTCGGTATTCTCGAAGCAGACGCTGACTACGTAGTTGAAGAAGATGTAGAAGATTTGGAAGATGACAGTACTCCTTCTCCAAAGCCAGGAGAGCCCGTACGTGTGAGAGGAAGTGTCATATCTTTCATTGATCGGCTTGACGATGAAATGACGAAAGCACTGCAGGGAATTGACCCACACACGGTAGAGTATATTGAGCGACTAACCAACGAGACCGTATTGTACGCTCTCCTTTTGCGCGGGCAGATGTACTTCGAAAGGGCCAAGCAGACGGAAGCTCTCAATAGGACAATCATGCGACGGTTGGAGCATCTGTACTTCAAACCTGAGCAGATAATTGAGATCATGGAAACCAAGGCTTGGGATATCCTTCCTGCGGAGCTTGACTCTGTCATTTATGGTCGCAATGCGACGAAAGATTCAACCAATCTCTTATATGTCTTATGCGTCCACTTGTATAAGCAGGACGCGTCCCTATTACGGACTCGAGCTATGCTTTGCCACATCTACCACCATGCGCTGCACAATCGATTTCACAGAGCGCGAGATATGCTGCTCATGTCGCATTTGCAAGAGACCATACATGCAGCAGATGTGAGTACCATGATATTGTATAATCGTACTATGGTACAAGTTGGCCTCTGTGCATTCCGGCTAGGAATGATACAGGAATCTCAGACTACATTGCAGGAAATTTGCGGTTCTGGGCGGCAGAAAGAACTTCTGGCTCAAGGAATGCAAATCCAAAGGTACGCTCAGCAAATAAGTCCTGAGCAAGAACGATTAGAACGACAAAGACAACTTCCGTTTCATATGCATATCAACTTGGAATTACTGGAATGCGTTTATCTGACTTGCTCCATGCTTCTAGAGATTCCTGCTATGGCTGCTGCTGGTTCAGGGGCTTCAGATGCTAGGAAGCGAGTTATAAGCAAGCCCTTCCGTCGTATGCTTGATTTCGCCGAGCGACAAGCTTTTACAGGCCCTCCGGAAAACACTCGCGACCATATCATGCAAGCTGCGAAAGCACTGTCGAGGGGCGACTGGCAGGCATGCATTGAACTGATTGAAGACATCAAAGTATGGAGTCTCATGCCAGAGGCAGACAAAATAAAAGTCATGTTGGCACAACAAATAGGCGAACAAGGCCTGAGGACATATATCTTCACTTATGCTCCCTTTTATGACACTATCTCTATCGCTCGACTATCCGAGATATTTGACTTGAGCGTCGCCAAGGTGCGCGCAATTGTGAGCCGGATGATCTCGCATGAAGAGATATCTGCCGCCCTGGATCAAGTGAATAGTGCCATTGTCTTTGGAGCTGGTGTCGAGATGTCGAAGCTACAAAGTCTGGCAGTGATCTTGAGTGACAAGGCAAACGGGCTTGTGGAGTCCAATGAGCGTCTCCTCGAATCCAAAACACAGCGACCCGACCAGCAGAAGGGAGAGGGCGGGGAAGAGGATGGGAAGCGCCGCAACATCCGTGGAGGCGGACGACGCAGTGACTTTGGGACTGTACGATCTCGCGTGCCGGTGGCTTCATAGAATAAAAATATTCCATCTCATGTCATTGCGCCGATGAGTCGTCGGTTCTTTAGCCAATACTTTCTAAGGTTCAGGTTTTCAAGGGCAGCCTTCTTGAGTGCAAGGCGACGAGTCCTGTCTACACGCACCGGTGTCCGTCTCGCCCTCCTCTCCCCCATCATCGGCTATAATTCCATGAGTCAGGACAAGGAGCACGGCTCTGGAGGGGGCCAGCAGAACGCGGCGCAAAATCCTCGGCAAAGTGCTCAGGCTGGTCGAGTAGGGACGCTGACCTCTGAGCAGGAGGGGACGCTCAAGGAGTTGTGGCAAAACGTGCTGCAAGTCTTTGTAGAACCACCTGCAGTACAAACGACGGAAAAGGGTAAAGGGAAGAAGTTCGGCTTTTTAAAGAAGAAACACGAAGAAGATAAGTATGCACAGAGGGAGGACTATCAGGAAGCCATATCAACGCAATCGCCCGAGGAGCTGCGGAGTATTTTCTGGGCTACCGTGAAATGCGATGATCCGGATGCTCTCTTGCTAAGATTTCTGCGCGCCAGGAAGTGGGATGTGAGTCAGGCATTGGTTATGCTAGTCTCTACTCTGGCCTGGAGGAGCGGCCGGCAGCATGATGTGGAAACGCTCATGGCCAAGGGTGAGGCTGGAGCGATTGAGTCCAAAGACGACGGTTTCATGTCCCAGCTACGGGTTGGGAAGAGCTACTTGCACGGTTGTGATCGCACTGGGCGGCCAATTACGGTGGTTTCCGCGCGGCTGCATCATTCGGGTGATCAGTCCGACGATGCTATGCAGCGCTATACAATCTATATCATGGAGAGTACACGAATGTTGCTGAGGGATCCAGTAGATACGGCGGCTGTCATTTTCGATCTGCACGACTTCTCACTAGCCAATATGGATTATGCTCCTGTGAAGTTTATGATCAAGTGCTTCGAAGCGCACTACCCCGAGTCTCTGGGTGTCTGTATTGTCTACCGAGCCCCGTGGGTATTTCAAGGTGTCTGGAGCATTATTAAAGGCTGGCTTGATCCAGTCGTTGCAAGCAAGATTCATTTTATAAGCTCCACGAGCGACCTCGAGAAATTCATTTCGCCAGACAGGGTTTCGAAGCAGCTTGGCGGGAACGTGGACTGGGAATATAAATATGTGGAGCCAGCTGCAGGTGAAAACGACCGAATGAATGACTCAAAGACCAAAGACGAGATCTCCAAGTTAAGGATGGATATCATTGGAGAGCTGGAGCAATTGACCAGGAAGTGGGTTGAGGGGGCACAGGACGTAACGTCTGTGCGAAATCATACGAAACAGGCGTTGCGGGAGAATTATTGGAAGCTCGACCCGTATATTCGGGCACGGACCATCCTCGACAGGACGGGCGTACTCAGCGACGGAGGCCATGTGGATATGTAAAGTCAATCAAAGCTGTACCATACCAATAGAGTCTTACGGAAATGGTTATGCGACTTAACAACCAATGTACTACTATCATGTCCTGTCACCAAGTGACTGTTTGATCAGAACTGCCAGAACTTCTTTCATCTTGAGGCAGCCATGGATTCAGACCTCGGGCAAATTGACCTGATCTTGTACATATGCACTGTTAACCAGTTTGACGTTTCCGAATTGGGCGTAAGTCACGTGAACTATGAGATGCAGCAGAGGCGATCCTGGTCCACTAAGGACAAGGTTCTGGGCCTGCTCGGGGTTGCTGTCACCGGCTACATTGTTCTGCAAGCCACTGGGTGGTTTGCGTCTCCCGTGAAGAAGGCGCCGATTGTCGCCATTGCTGCTGAAGATGGTGTTGACGACGAGACAATTCAGATTGCAAAGGGACTCGGGCACACGGTTATTCTCGTCGTCCACGATCAGGATAGAGGAAGCATGACGAAGCAGGAAGCATTGGAAAAAGGCCTGGAGGCCCAGCAGGTCTACTTTGTTCATTGCGATACACACCAAGGCGTTATCATTGCCCTGCGACACATCTCCGCCACTCGGACCTTTCTTTCTCCGCCGTTTGCACACGCTAGAGACCAGCTTGAGGCAGTCACCTCTATCACACTCCTGTGAATATCATCAGCCGTACATATCATCGTAATCCTCCTCTTTCTCCGCCTCCACTACCTGCTTCGGCTCTTTCTTTCGATCCAGATCAACTCGACACACCGGACAGGTGGTATGTAGGCGTAGCCATGGAATGACACAGTCCAGGTCGAACCTGTGCCGAGTATGACAGGGAAGGCGCACGACAAGAGGATAAGGGTCGTCGAGAAATGGAGTCGTGCAGATCGGGCAGGTCTCGTCGCTCTTTAAGCGCTTCTTGTCTATCCTCTCCAGCGTATCGAAGAAGGCATCGTCCATGCCTTTTGGAGGATCCAGAGAATCATGCTCCTGATGCAGTTGAGAAATCAGACTGACGAGCAGATCTGAGCTGGGTGACAAGGCTGACGCAAGCGCCGTGTAGTCTCCCCTTTCAATAGGGGATCCGTCAAAGAAAGCATGCAAGTGGTCGTTTCCTCGAAGCGTCCTACGATTCTCCTCGCCTGCATTCCGCTGTTGTACGCGTATGTTGTGGTCCTGCTCGTACGACATGGAGGACGACGTGTCACGGCCACTATGTAAATCACTTCATATTACAGCATCCCATTCCGTTTCAGACATCGAAGCACCTTCATTCGTCGATTGGAGCCTTCCTCGCCATGTTTCTCCCTGACTCTCTCTATGCGGGGTGCATCGCATCCTTGGATGACTGCATCGTCTTCCGTGGTCCAAATTCCGGGCTGCTCTGGGACAGGCTCGTCGTGCACTTTAGCCTCCAGCACCCGGCGTGCAAGGGGGACGGATCCACTGCACATAAGTAGAGCCTCCACAGCCTCGGAACGGCCAGCGTACTTCTCGAGAGTATGGATGCAGCGTCTGGCACGGACGATTTCTGGATCGGCTTCTTCATCGCCCATTGTTCCCCCTTCAGTACTGTTTTCAATGGTGCCTCTATGCATGGTGTCATTGCTCTCACTTCGTTCATCAAATTCAGGTTGCTGCGTACTGCCGCGTTGCTCGAGAGTTGCCTCTCGATTATGTAGACTGTCGTGCCCCATATCGGTGTCAGGCTCTGGAACAAGGTCAGGCGTACCAGCAACAATCCTTCGGTTCTTTCTCGGCCCTAAGGGGGAATTAGCTCGATGACGTTTTGGACTCGATGCAATCCACTGCAATGTCGTGGGCTCATAATTATCGGCACCATCCTTGACAGATGCGCCTCCAGCTGCAGAGGCGTCGGAACCATCCTGCCCAGTGCTTTCTTCATGTAATTGATCAGTCTCGTTCGCCTCATTTCTAGGTGAGTGCCGGCCATCAGACTCTCCAGAGGTAGGAGATTTCTCATGCTGTAAACGATTGAGGTGTGGAAGCAAAGTTTTTGTGTAACGAGCGGCCCATGCCTTCGCATTGTGCCTTCCAAACTCGGCTGCGAGTTGGTTGTACATTTTCAGCCATTCTCTTTTACGCGGGGGGTTAACAAACACGCGTTCCAAGAGGGCTGCATCTTCCATGCGGGTGAATTCATTTCTGTTTGAGTAGGATTTCCGATAGGTGACATAATTGAGAACGTGCAGTGGTACTTTGCTGTTTTGATCCTCTTGCTTTCCCCCAGTCGTTGCATGATGCGGCTGGGTGCGGGCTTCTGTAACAGGAGGCGATTGTGCGTGGCTAAGGGTAGCACTAAATGCCTTTAGGCGATCTTTTGTAGCCTGACTCAACTTTGGGCGGCCTCTCCCAGCTCGAATCAACGCGGCTTTCTTAGCTAACCGGCTAGCTTTTGAAGCCTGAGGAGGCTTTTCACGGCCTTCCGTGGCTTCAACTTGTTTTGCACGGTCTTCCTTTCGGTTTTTCGGGCGGTTTTTTGAGGCACTGGGAAGCTCTTGACTGATTTTCGTAGACCGAGGCGACTTTTGACTGGCTTTTGTGGCCTGAGGCGACCTTTGGCTGCTTCTTATGGCATTGGAGGCCTCCTGACGGGTGGGTGTAGCATGTGATGGCTCTGGGATGCGAAAGGTTCCCAAGGTGTCAAGGCTTCCTTCGGCTATGGCAGTTTTGATAAAGTCAATGCGGTGCGCATTCTGTACGCGTTGGTCACCATCAACCAAGGCAATCACACCAGGTCCTGTATTTGCCACAATGCGCCCTCCATTCGACAGGATTTGATCGGTGATAGTTTCTCTTTGGATAGTCTTTGCCGACACGTAAAATTCCATCGGCCTTCCAAGCGCATTCGTGAAGAGATGACGACCCATAGGCGACGATGCCTGCGTCAACGCCACTTGCTCGGCCTTTGGCTGGCTCGTCGCTCTGCCACCATCAGATTCTTCATCACCGGATGAATCGCTTATCGGCAGACCCAGACCCCAGATGTTCTTGAGCATGCAACGGACACGAGGATGAAACGCTCGCTCCCCACCAACGACAGGAAGCCGATATGACTGCAGCCAGGTGTGCGGTGTCAATTGACGGTATGAAATGACTTCACGAACCATCAATGACTACTTGGAGTCCTTTCCGGTCCCGGTACTGGACAGACTCTACGTCAAGCCGGCCACATGTCTGGCTGTTTTCCGATTACTGCCAGCCCTGGCCAAAACCTTTGTCATGGCCTTGCTCTTCAATGCTGACGCTGTTCAGTCGACTGATTTGGATGCCTGGGTCACAAACAAGGGTCGAAGATATCAAGTGGAAGCAATGGAGAAATTGAAGAGATTGAGTATCTTTCGAGAATCTTCGTCTAGCCGAATCAAGTTGAATGAAACCTTCAGGAATAGCCTTCAGTTGGCTCTCACAGGAGGTGGGAACCATCATTCATTCGGAGTGCCATGTCCACTAGACGACAAACATAATGTCGATATAGCATTTCTTGACCGTCATGCCACCAAGCAATGGGAGACAGTCCTTCATTTTCTGGTAGGGAGCGAACTTGCACAGACACCTAGCGAAGGTGTGCTGACGCTACTAAGACACAGCGGTCTTATGGAAGGGTTTGATGCAGATGACATGCGGATAACGCATTCAGGCTTTCAGTTCTTACTTCAGGATGAGAACGCACAAATCTGGACTCTGCTCCTACAGTATTTGTCACTGACTGAGGAACTACAGATGGACACGGTGGAAGTTCTGCACTTCCTATTCATGCTTGGAAGTCTGGATTTGGGTCAAGACTATGCTCTAACTGGACTCACATCAACCCAGCAAAAGATGCTGGAAGACCTTCGTGATTATGGCATTGTTTATCAGAGAAAGTCTAGCTCCCGTCGGTTCTATCCTACTCGCCTAGCCACGACTCTGACATCGGATGCTGGAGCGCCTCTCGCTAGCGATGCTGCAAACAAATCAGCCAACCAAGGCTTTGTCGTACTGGAAACGAATTACCGCATCTACGCATACACCGACTCACCTCTACAAATATCGGTGCTTAATCTTTTCGTTCATCTCAAGTCCCGATTTTCAAATATGGTGGCAGGTGTAATTACTCGGGAGAGTATTCGTCGTGCTCTCGCCAATGGAATCACAGCCGATCAAGTCATCTCCTACCTAACGACGCACGCACACCCACAAATGCAAAATAATATACCTCTACTACCGCCGACTGTAGTGGATCAAATCCGACTGTGGCAACTCGAGCTAGAACGCATGCGGGCTACTGATGGTTATCTCTTTAAAGAATTTAAATCTTCGGCGGATTTCGACCTGGTAGTTGAGTATGCTCGTGAATTGGGAGTACTGGTGTGGGAGAGCTCAGCAAAGCGTACTTTTTTCGTCACAAGAGAAGGAAACTCTCAAGTTGTCGAATTTGTCAGGCGGCGGTTAGTTCGTGCTTGAACTTGTGAATATAATTTAATAGTTGATCAAATAGCTACAAGTGGCGAGCAGACCGAAACTGAATTCCTTTTCCCGTTGTGTTTATTATTATTGATAGGTATGGGTTTATGTTTTCTCAGAGTTTTATCAAGAGTTGCATATCTTATCCCAATTACAATTCAGTCACTTACATATCGGTCACCGAGCTGACCGGGTCAATACATATCCATATACAATATTTATTTGACACTCTCCTACTGACCCGCCCCGCGGATCTGTCCTACTCTCCGCTCAGTCAACGTGTAAATATATTGTCCAAACTGCTCGACGTCTTTCATGACTTTGCTTTCAACTTCATCATTGACAAGACGTTTTGCAGGCCAATCTTCATCCTCGACCACTTCAAGTATAGACGGCTTGGATAACATTAGTTTGAATGCGTCATATATTTCATAGCAAGAGCAGAAAGTCTCCTGGCGCCCTAGGACGTACAAACCAAACTTCGCTCTGGAAAAGGCCACGGTGATACGACGAGGATCCCGGAGATAGCCCACCCTCTGTGTGCGCACTAGTGACAATATCACATAATCGTTCTGTTCACCTTGGTACTGGTCGACTGTTGCCAGGGCCTTGGGCCATCCAAACAATGGATTACGCGAGCATCTCTTTTCAAGGATCTCACGCAAAAGTGCCTTTTGCCCCGAGTATGTGGTCAGGATAGTAATCTTCTCAGCAGGATAGTTCAAGAGCCGCATGTACTGGAAGAGAGCGACTGCGAATTCTGCTTCGCCCAGATTCTGGGTAGATCTAGGCGTTGGGTGTGTTTCTCCCTGTTGCTGAAAGTCTCCGACTTCAATGAATTGAAATTCGTGAGCAAACCCCGCATTAGCTCTTTGATACTCAGCTAATTCAGAGACATGCGATAAGTTGAGTAGCTCCCGGTATCGCCAGCTGAAAAGACGGGCCAAAGACGGTCGTGAACGTCCTTGGGCATTCAGATGAATTGCGGGAACACCTAAACGAATGAGCCTCAGAAACATACTCTGCTCCATATTAGCGTGATGGCGAAAAGCCATGTTTTGTATCACAGGTGAGTTTTGGTTGTGATCGCCAATAAGCACTAAGCGTTTAAGTGCCCCAGGGTTTTCTTGTAGGCAAAGAGGAACGAAACTTTCAATCTCCAAAATTTGTGCTGCCTCTTCAATCACGAGATTGTCATAATGCAATCCAAGGCCAATCAGTTCCTGCCTCTGTATAGCTGCATGCGTTGCAGTCATTGCAATAATCCTCGCTTCCTTTACTAGGTAGTAATTGGCCTTCTCGCGATTGCTTTGGAGTAGCTCAAAAGGTCTTAAGTCTTTTAATTCTGAAAACATACTCTCAATCACTTTATAGAGTGCCTGGGCAACAGCTTTTACCTCATCAACAGAGCTTGACATGTCAAATGTAGGCTGGGTAGTGTCTCCTTGGAAGTAGTCGCGCATCGGAAACAAGGATACCAGCTCTTTGGCATCAGTCATTTTCGAGACGTGTTCCATGAAATCCTCCCATACTGGAACCACATATGCTGTTCTGAAGTATTCAGCGTTCTCGCAAGATCCTCCATGAACGCCAGGAGCATCTAAAACAGCGGCTAGCCGCTCAACGTCGCTCAACAGTAATTGACGTCTCTCCATGAATGAATTCACTCGTCCATACTTCCCAAAACTAGACCCAGTTCGTAAAGATTCTTCTCCATGACCAAGTCGTAGCAAGTGACGAGCATCGATGTCCAGCAATATGATCTTCTCAAATAATTGATTCAATGCTTGATTACTATGTGCCACTAAAATTGTGCGCTGTTCAGGAAAATTGTGGTAAATGTTACTTATTATCTGGACTGCAACATCCGTCTTTCCAGTACCAGGCGGGCCAATCACTACTGTCAATCCTAAATTTGTTCCCGAAATGATGGCATTGACTTGGCAGGGTGTGTATCGAATTTTATTCTTTTTAGACTGACCCTCCGAGGACGACAATTTAGTGTGAACCTTTGAGGTGCAAATTTTCACCATTGGTTTCTTAATATCTTCATCTCCAGAGCTGGTTTTTCGTTTTTTAGATTTTTTCCTGGTCACGGAGGGTACGTTTAGATTGTCCCCTATTGAATCCGTCATCAGCAATGTATAAGGAGGAGCAGGATTCGATGACTTGTCTGTCACTGATATCGTTCGGCCTGGAAAACTCGATTTCAAATGCTCAAAATCCACAAACGTATCGTGGTAATCAATTGCACCAGAAATTGCATTTTGGGGATATGAAGCACTCTTAGCGTCACCGTATCCTAAGAAGACATCCTGTAACCAATCTGCTAAGGTCAAGTTTGTCGTCAACATATCTCTGATAGTGTTCAAAACCGCCTTGAAATTATTTTCCTTTGATTGACGCCGAATCAGAAGATTTATCGAATCATATATTGCATCTCGACTTTTACTCTTTCCATCCTCAAAGTATGCCACGGGGTCTAAATTCACATGCAACCGACGTCGGCGTCCAATTTTTATGGCTTCGAGCTCATCCTGCTGTGCAAGTCTTTCAGCAACCTCCAACGGTCTACCTTCAGTGTCGAAAACCTGAACAACTTCACAGCAACGTATATACTTGACTCCATGAGATCGGAGTGCACTACTTGTGGAAGCATCTCCGTTTCTGACATCGTCCTGAACAGAAAGCAGAAACAAGACATCTCCCGGCCGAAGTCGTTCCCACTCACGTCTTATAGGCTCCATCTCATGATCTAATTCCAGTACAATCTCCGATCTTACGTACGAAGGGACATTTTCACCGACCAGAGGCGCCCCAACACTTAAAAGACTTGGTGAGCTTATTGGAAGAGCCATTCTCGATAAACCCTGCAAATGCGTGTTCCTAGTATGAGATACTTTGTGCGATTGCAAATGGGCTAGGATTTCTTCAAGATCTTTATGTATCTCAACAAATGCGTCATAGCGGTATAAATGGAAAGACCGCCAGAGAAAGTCTTGAATACTTAAATATTGTAAGTTGAGCTTGGGTAAAGCTAAAGGGCGAGTTCCATTGTAGTCTTCAAATTCAACAATAGTTGAAGGATCGAGACTACTTTCGGTAGGTAGCAGGACAAGATCAATCGCCTGTTCTTGGAATGTGCGTCCTCTTCCATATAAATTCAAGAGTGATTCGGTAAAAAGTGCTCTTGTCATTGGTAATCCAATGTCATGACTGTAATTTATCTTTAGATGCAAAAGTTCGCACAATTGGCGTATTTCATTGTCATTTATTCTGGCTAGATGAGTCGAAAATTCCGCACGTGAGTCTAGAGCACCGTGGTTTGACACAGCTAGAAGGGCCAATTTGTCCCGAAAGTGTTCAAAGCAGATTTCTTGAAGATTTGTAAGACGTTCAGAGTGTTGCTGATTGAACTCGTCAATGGAAAGTGGCAGTCCTGTATGATCGTCGACTGCAACATTAACAAGAGATTGAAGCATCTCAGTCTGTCTGCGTAAGACCAATGACTCTTCAGCCATATAGACCACAGAGAGACGAATGCATGCCACAAGCTGCATATCTAGTATAAGAAAATTTAAATAACGTCTCGTCGGCAATTGGCATTCGAGGTCAATTATGAATTCTAAAAAGCGTTCAGAATAAAGGAGAATATCTTTAGTGAATGTCTCTTGGTAAATCAGATGCAGGAAACCTTTCAACATCTCATAGAACCAGCTTCGGTCAAACATCATATGTTTTTGTGTTGACAAATGTGCGCTCTCAAACTTTTGTAGCGAATTGCGCCAAGACTTCTGCAGCTGAGGATATTTGAGAAGCCTCTGCTCTCTTTTCTCATTCAGAGATATATTTTGCCATAGAGCAATGGAGACCAGAGGAGCACACTCCTTCCGAATCATAGCCCGATCTAACGACCCAAAAGCGGTTGCTATGAAGGACAGTATATGCCGTCTCTCATTAAGTAAGAGCTTGGTATCTAAACATAATTCAAGCATTCGTCGAAATAGAGATGAAAATCTCTCTCCATCTTTGGCAAAGACGTCCCAGATCTCCATACCTTCTCTTTTTTTCACACCCACCATGAGGGCTATTAAAACGGCGTGACTTTTGGCAGCCCTCGTATCGAACAATGGCCATAAGACTCGTTCGAGGCATTGCAAGTACTCGAGCGTGAGTAATCTCGTCCACGGAAAATTGTCTTTTTTTAGACTGCCGTAAATCGTAGCAATCGCCTTCCTCTCTAGTTTTTCCTTCTGCAACAGATCGTAAAGTGGATCAGATTGGATTTCATGAACAGTTGGTCGAGTTATTCGGCTCATCTCGTCACATTTTATTAATATATATGGAATTGCTAACTTACTACTTTCCACTACTACTAATAACACTCACCTTTCCTAGGCGCTTTGCGCAACGCAAGGAATAAGCCTAATCCATGTGAAAATGTTTGACCATGAGCTCCTCCTCATGTCCTTCCACGAGGAAAACGGCTACTTACCTTGGACGTACACTACAACCAGCGGGTTACAATAGGCGAAAGGATAATTTGCCCCTTCTTCGAGACGCGACAGATTTAGGGCAGTATCTGCTCGAGGATGTTCAGATTTCGAGCGACCAAGAGCACTTGTTTTTGAACTCAACACACCTACCAAAACAAATTATGGAGGACTTGAATACCCTAGAAGATAGCGTGGCTTGCATCGTTCTGCCTGCCGCAAAATTAGCTTGGGAAGCTTCTTTCGATGGTTATGCAGAAGCTTGGTCGGAATCAGATTGGCGCAGTAGATGTCATACTCCAAGTCTCCTGTCGCTCGTAAGACTTGACAGTCTCCCAAACGATGTGCTTATGCGCACAGAGGCGACTTGGGAGGCATTGAATTTACGGGATGGCGTTTCAATTCTTTCAAATCGACCAGGTTATTCGTTCGCCTTACGTGTAATGAAAGAAATGTGTCGCGATGATGGACTTCTCAGTGCAAGTTTGCTTGAAGTACTAGGATGCGACTTGGATCCTTTTATGGAAAACCGGCATGAAACTGTATTCCCCTTTGCTGTTGTGGAGTCAAAATCAGACGACGGCTCCCATTTTCAAGCTGAGAACCAGTGTGCGGACTCCATCATAAAAATGCTTTACAAGCTCCGCAAATTGGGAGTAGAAACCTCGCATCTTCCCGTTGTTGCGATCACCTGGGTTGCAAGCCGGTTCACAATATACATCGCTGTGTCTCGCGCAATGTATGGCGACAAAATGCAGTGGGATATGCAATCTCTATGGCAAGGAGATGTGAAATCACTGAGTGAATCCATAAAGTTTCACACAATGCTATATCGCCTTCTTTGTTGGGCGCGAGACACTTATCGACCGACAATTATAGCAGCATTACTAGGGCGTCGTGGACAGCATCAATAGAACGTGACAACGTAAGCAAAATGAAGAAAGGACGCATCAAAGTACTCATTGTTCAGCAAAATCTTGCTAGATTACAAGGCAGAAGCATTTCAAGTTTACCACTTTCTAACGCAAGAAAAGCGCGGCGCCCAATAGTCGGGCCCGTGGACCAACGAGAGAGAAGACTCATCGAACGACAATAGCCCTTTCGTCTCCCATACAATGACATTTCGATTTGGTTCGAGCCAAAGAAACACCAATTGCTTGGTCTCTTAGAATTTCATTCGCATTGATAGCTTGCACCGTTGCGCAACTATCCAGACGACAATCCTTCGCCCGTGCTTTTCAATTAAACAAGTACTTCATCTTACATGTGTATGTGTATTCTTTATCAGTGGACGTAGATGAGCTCTTATATACGTAGTGAGGTTCCTAAATAGGAGCGCTAATTACTTGTCGATTTCCCAAATAGGGAGCGTAGAATCCCAAATATGAGCGCACCTCGCTAAGGGTGGGGTGGGGGGTCCGGGAAGGTGGGTGGTGCACACTCGGTTAGGGGGCCTGGTCGGGAAGGTGGGTGATGGGTTTTAACAACTTGGGGTGGTAGATTTTATAATCCCCGGCTACGAAAGGATCCTTGGGGCCCTTCAATTTGTAACCGCAAAACCGATCTGAATAAAGTTCTCCATGGAAGGCTCTTCTCAAAAATTGAGCACTCGATACACACGGACTTGGGTGCGCCAAAACCTAACTCCACTTGGTTACCACAGAATTGATGACCGCGCTCCTCCGGAAGAGATAGTAAAAATGAAGGATTATTTGATGAATAATGTTTCACCAGACGGTCCATTTGATACAGAAACTCTAAGGTCTAAGATTGAGACTACTACCGGTGTCGACCATGACGCAGCAGACAAGCTTTTGAACCTGTCGGTGAACATGTCAGAATCAGCTACAGCAGGAGCTTACAAGGTCTGGAACGAGTCTATGTGGCGAAGCGGTTGCTACGATGCAACTTTCTTTCAAATGTCTGTCATGTTCGGAAGTCGTGTTTTCTCGGTGCTTGACACACCGTGGAGGATCGTTGACTTTGGGGAAGACAAATGTTTGTATGGCAACAAACCTGACTATACAAGCTTTGTAAACTTGGAAAGTACGTTAGACGGCCTGCCTCTTCTGTCAAAATATGGGGACGAAATGGAACACTTGACTGACGAGGACTCCATGCCATTCCTCGTCGTGGAAGCAAAGGACGACCGTGGTGAGGGTGGGAAAAGTGGTGAGGGTGGGAAAATTCGAGCCGAAAATCAATGTGCTCTCTCTGCTGTGAAGTTGCTCTTTATATACAAACAACTAGGACTGTGTGAAGCAATCGCATGCATCACTCTCGTAGGCAATAACGTAACAATATACTTGGCTTCATGGCGCGACAAGCGAAATAGAACCGAGTATATTATGCAGCCGATCTGGGTGGGCTTTCTCCCAAGAGTCGGAGAGTGTGTAATGTTCCATATCATTCTCTACCGTCTCTTTAAGAGGGCTGATGGAGACTTACGCAACAAAATCGTCGAGTCGCTCGGGACAAACCCAATAAACACGCAGGGAAGTGAACTGTGTTAGCGAGATTCAGCTGCTCAATCAAGGGTTGTGATGTTGACGGATGGCCTCATGGAGCAAAGTAATTGAAATAATGCAGGGATTCATATTTCACCATTTTGTCCACAGGAACTGCATACAAAATTGAAATGGTCTGGGCGATTCGCGTCGAATAAGAATTGATCCTGGTTCGAGCTTTTCTTCATGAATTTGCGCTTTTTCCCAGATTCATGTACATTTAATTTGCATTGACTCCGATGAAGTTCATTGGCTTCCTGCAGTCCTTACTTTTTGCCTTTGTAGTTTGTACATTCACACCCTTTAACACATGCACATTTGTGTGCACCTAATAAAAGACTAAAAATATTTCCTCTGTGGTAGGTCACGTGTCAAGTTTTCTTTCATCAGAGATTTGTTCTTGGGCTCAATTATGAGTACTGTACAGTGGAGTTTTTGCAGTCTGCCACACGGGCCCACATTACCCACATACTGAATCCAACCTACTGTTCATTGTTCTATCAAAACTTTCTCTCTGACATAGAATCTTTGAGAACCATGGAAGACGCAGGGTCATCTTGATAGTTTTGAGCACACGATACGCACAGCGCTGGCTAAAGCGTATTCTGATTCCAGTTGGCTATTATAAAGTTGGTGTCAAACCGAATTCCTTCAGAACAAATAGAGAAATTGAAGGACAGGTTGCTAAAGAATATCCGCCATTTGATTCAGGCGACACTAGGTCCATTATTGAGACCGCTACGGATGCGGACAGAGACACCGTTAGCAAACTTTTGGATTTGTCGATGAGAATGGCTAGATCAGCAGCCTTGGGATGGGCCAATGATTGGAACGAGAGTAATTGGAGAATGAATTGTTACACTGCAACTTTTGTAGAGTTTGGCGCTATGTTCGAACATGATGTTCTAGTAGAGTCTGACATATCGTTGGGAACAGTGGATTTGTGGGATGGCAAATACCTGCTTAGCAACAAGCCTGATTATACTGTATCATTGAACTTGACAAGTACACCAATTACCCAAGACACACTTTGGTCAAAATCAGGGACTGAGGTAAAATATTTGACTGATTTAGAGTGCATGCCTTTTCTGGTGGTGGAAGCAATGGACATAATATTCAAACGACAGTTGGTCACGTGAGAAATAGTGGATTTAGTTAAAAGGTGTAACTTAGTGGAAATAGCAATTCCCTTTTCGAAATTAAAAAACTAAAAACATCCACACGAATGTTGTAGTAATGATCAAAGAGCTACGACAGCTGCTGGATCAGCTGCAGGTCAGTGGTAGCCGAGAGGAGGTAAACGGGCTTGTTGACATTTTTTTCGCGAGTCTGGCAAGCGGCGATGCGGATCGAGGTTCTTTGGAAACAGCGATAAAGGTGTTGAACTACGACATTGCAGCTTCTGGAGATGAAGTATCATTACAATCGTCCTTCAAATTACTGGACGTTGTTCTCTCTATAGCCGAAAGGGAGCAGTGTGATGAACAACTCCCGCTGGTTTTGGCTGAGGAATTGCTCGAGTGCCATACGATAGAAAGCTGCAAGCTTGTTTTTCAGTACTTAGAGCGACATGTCGATCGACTGACAGACGCAATTAGTGGTTCGCGAGGCAAGGGCTTAGTTCTGTTGCGTTTGTGTAATGAGCTACTGCGGCGTCTCTCGAAGACAGAAGATGCCGTGTTTTGTGGTCGAATTCTTATCTTTCTGTCAAAAAGCTTTCCTTTGAATGAGAAAAGTGCGCTCAATAGCAAAGGGGACTTCCATGTTGAGAATGTGACCACATATGATAAGTCCATAGGTCAAAATGGAGAAGTTATGCAATTAGATATTTTCAATGATGAAGATAAGGCACTTGCGGCGAAGAAAGCAGAAGTAGATCAGTTCTATCCTCTATTTTGGTCAATTCAGGAGGATCTCTCCAATCCGATACGCCTAATGGAAACGCTTGGAAAATTCGAAATTTTCCAACGTTCTGTCAAAACTGTGTTAGATAAGTTTCGAAGCCACGAAGAGGCGGATCAACAAAGTGGCGCTGTACCCAAAGACCCACCAAACAAAAAGAGGAAACGGGACGATGACGATGACGATGATGTGAAACGATATTTCAGCCCTAAATTTTTGACAAGCCGAAACCTCTTCGATTTGGAGCTCGCAGATGTCAGTTTCCGCCGGCATGTTCTTGTCCAAATTCACATCATACTCGACTATCTGGGATTGTTCACCGAGAAAAGCCGGGCGAAACTTCCTCAGAGTTCCAGTAAAACATTGCTCCCAGATTTTGTGCTTAAGGGTGAAAAAGAGAAGTGGGTCAATGATACTAGGGTCAATATCGCAAACACTCTTTCCAATTCTCAACATAACGGACGGCTATTTCTTCGTACCGTGCAGGCTGCACTTCACCGTGACCGAAATTGGGTGACGTGGAAGTTCGAGGGCTGTCCTTCATTTGAACGAAGGTCTCTAGGGTCAGCCGAGTTTGAAGAAGCTCGTGCATCTGTATCAAGAAAGGCTGCACCTCTGAAGCCGCTGCAATATCCTTCAGGGTCTTCTGCGATGTCAAAGATCTGGGTAGATAACTCGAAAACGGCCGCGGAAGATCACAATAAGTGGAGTGTTCCGGCACCTGAAGAATTTGTGAATGCGATTGCAAGTAATCAAATTGATATCGATTCACAGCTGAAACCGGAAGATCGCGACTCCGCTTTAGATGCAAAAGCAAGCAAAACCTGGAGAGCTTTAAGAAGTGCAGCACGAAAGGATTTGAGATATTTCAAAGATGTGCGATATGGAGAACTCGACGAGTTTTTCAAAGCAAGGCAAAGCGAAATTGATAGACGAAATACAACCAATGAATCACAATCGGACCCCGCAATACCTACTGCGAATGGCTCCAATGTGAAGCCTGACGGAGATAATTACCATGAAACCGAGAACTTCATAGTTGCTGAGGATTTGTCGAGTGAACAACCCGATCAGAAAGATAGCACCGAGTCGTTTGAGGAGGGAAACACTCAAGAAAAGCGTTCTTCGTCGCCTGATGATATTCAAAATCTCGCTAAGGCCGACAAACCCGCCACTGGTCAACAAGACGACGACGCCATGAAGGGTTCGTCTTTTGGCGAAGCAAAATCGGATAGGGATGATGACGGTGGCTGCGTAGCGAAGCATGGCGAATTCAGCCGGTTGGAAGCAAATGACCCCAAAGTTGATGCAGAGATAATGGAGACGCAGCCGGAAGTGAACAACGAACCTGAAGAGGCAGATGGTTAAACTTGCAGAACAGAATAAGAATGACGATGAAGCGGCAGACAAACGATAAACATAGAAGCAATATGTAAACTAACGTGAAAGCAGTGCTAATATTGTAAAGTTTAGGAACTCTAACAATCGTAACTTTCGTTTCGACCAAAGCAGAATTTGCCTGGTTTCGTTGGTTGCCGCTTGACCAACCAACTCTCCCACCGATCCGGACGACTGGATTAAGAATCGGCAATGGTGACAAGCAAGGCTCACCTCCTACTTAACTCCGTGCGCCATGTGTCTTCAGCTGCTCCGTCTTCCAAGAAAGGAAATCTGCTGCCAAGACTGAAGACAAGCATAAGGTCAGGGTCCCCCGCCATAGCAGCTGCCATGCGAATGACTGGTACAAGGGACGCAAGCACATCCAATAGTGAGGTGGAAATGACGGTAAGGGATGCACTAAACTCCGCAATGGCCGAAGAAATGGAACGCAATGAGAAAGTGTTTCTTCTCGGCGAGGAGGTTGCGCAATACAACGGGGCCTACAAAGTGAGCAAAGGTCTATTGGACAAATTCGGAGACAAACGTGTCATTGACTCGCCAATCACAGAGTCTGGGTTTGCAGGACTATGTGTCGGTGCAGCACTAGCTGGTCTGGCACCCATATGTGAATTCATGACTTTCAACTTTGCGATGCAAGCCATTGACCATGTGGTGAACTCCGCTGCGAAGACTCTGTACATGTCAGGAGGTGTACAGCCGTGTAATATTACTTTCCGAGGACCAAATGGTTCTGCCGCTGGCGTCGCAGCTCAACACTCACAAGACTATGCAGCCTGGTATGGCAGTATACCTGGGCTGAAGGTAGTCTCGCCTTGGAATGCAGAAGACGCTAGAGGACTTCTAAAGGCCGCTATTCGGGACCCAAATCCTGTGGTTGTGTTGGAGAATGAATTGCAATATGGAGTTGCCTACAAGGTATCTGCTGAGGTACAAAAGGAAGACTTTATTCTGCCGTTTGGCAAAGCAAAAATTGAGAGGGTTGGAAACGACATTACTCTAGTATCTCATTCTCGATCCGTCACCTGGTGCTTAAATGCTGCAGAGACCCTGAGGAAGGAAGAAAATGTTGAGGCCGAAGTCATCAATCTACGCAGTATCAAGCCAATGGACGTCCCGACAATCGTGGAAAGTGTGAAGAAGACAGGGCGATGTGTGGCTGTGGATGGCGGCTTCCCTGCTTTTGGATTCGGGAGCGAGATAGCTGCACAAATCATGGAATCGGAAGCATTCGAGTATCTTGATGCACCGGTTGGAAGGGTCACGGGTGCGGAAATACCAACCCCCTATGCCAAGTCTCTGGAGGATATGTCGTTTCCTGACGCAGCAGTTATCGTGCGTGCCGCGAAGAAAGCACTGTATTTGTAGTCATATCTATAGAAACGCCTGTGTGCATCTATTTACATTGTCAGCCTGAGCACCAGGCTAGTCAACGGCATTGCCATCTAAAGTCCGCTTCGAACCGGCATGCAGGTGCGACAGTCCTGGTGAGCTT
>JAABUO010001784.1_pt1 | contig 27266 bp, 44 predicted proteins | sample 5559291 | NCBI WGS metagenome assembly JAABUO01 (sample SAMN10711878, study PRJNA513372) | rock metagenome | isolation source: Antarctica rocks | place: Antarctica: Victoria Land, Finger Mt sud | reverse complement strand
CCTGCTTTAGATTCAGCAATGATGATGTTAAGCTGCATGCGGTGCTGACCTTTCTCTTCTCCCCAATCTGCTTGTTCAGAGCATTGCGCTGCATCTTCAGTGTCTCCATATGAGAGATGGCTACATAGCAAGCACAATTTGGGATCGTATAGTGCATTATTGCAATACTCATCAAATGCAAGCTATAGGTCACCTGCTTTCCATTCTTGATCCAGCTCAATGACCTGGTCAACAAGGGCCACATCAGCAAATCTGCGTCTCTGGCTTTCTCGCACGATTTCTGGGTCGCCTCCCTTATCTATGCACAGCACATGCAACCATCAGAGCAGGCCTAGGTCAGAAGGTTGTCAGCAGCAACCCTGCGCTCTCCAGCCAGATGCACGGGCTTGTGCGTACCTGCCCTGAAGAGATTGATATCCAGCATGTCGGCAGTATACGGGCAAAGCTGTCTGAGCGGTACCAGTTGTTATCACTGAAGGTCAACGAAGTGGTAGTGAAGCAATGTCTGGCACGCGCAGGGGTCCAGACAAAGCTTGATATAAATTAGACTCGGACACCAGGAAAGTCCTGTAGCACGATCTTATATGAAAGTCACAGGGAGCTGCATGCTGGTGTCATCGGCAGTGGCAGTGGATGCTAGTGCTACTTCCGCCGGCCTGAAGACGAATCGGCGCAGGAAGCTGCATGCATTGAAGAAAGACGAGCCTGCTATGCGTCAAGGCCTCCTTGGCTCAGCAGTAGCGCGTTTGAATGGTTTGATGAGAATGTGGGTTTTGCCGCTGTGACCTGTTGCGATCTTCGTTGTACGTTGTTGGGGATGTCGGTCGATCTGGCAGGTAAACGATATGATCACTACTCGTTGACTCACTTCTTACGCTTTGTTCGTTTAACCCATGCTGTACATGCAGCTGTCCGTGACGCTGGAGGTACTGTTGTCCCTGATGGCAGCGGCGTGACAATCCGAGGTTGGACCGTGCAGACCGTGAAAGCTCCAATCCTAAGTACATCCCTTAGCCTAGTCAGGCATGTTGACCATCCTTGCTTCAAGTCATGATGCGTTGATGCCGTTGCCAGCTTCAGCAAGTCAAGTTCTCTACAGGAGATGCAGACACAGATCATTTCCGAGAGGAACTAGGCAAAGTAAAGAACACCCCAGAGCAGCTGTTTGCAGACAGTCGATTGGTCCTGCGCCATGAGCACACAGGCATTGCATTGAGCTTTACAGCAAAGGCAGCACTCCAGGCATGGCAGGCTGCCAAGGTCCCTGCTGTCAAAGTGCTCTCAGCACAGACCTGGATGAGCACCCGAGAGAAGGACGTTGCTGCACACCAAGCTGTGTCTTTTGACTATGACTGGTGAGAACCATCATTTGAATTCGTCGCACAACCAATCTCAAACTGAACGGCTTGATCAGCAGTGAAGAGAGCAATGTCAGTGCTGAAACGAGTGATTACAACCATAGCCTGAAAGCTTACCATTTGCATCTAGATGCAGGACATACACAACAGACTATGCAGGCAGCATGGACACAGACAGCAGTGCTGATGCATCTAGAGTAGAAGCTTCCTGGGAGCCCACCAACGAGGGCATGGATCGTTCCATGCTCATGGCTCGAGACCCCATATTGTTCTGGGATGAAGTTCCATTGTATGAGTCTGAACTTGATGACAACGGGGTATCTCAGCTCCGAGTCAAGGTATGTGCATGTATTTGCAGATCGTGTTGACTTTTGACTTGAAATTTACTTTTGAGTCACAACATAGGCTGCATTGTTGCAGCTCTGTGCCCCTGTGATCTTTGACAACTTGTTTGACACGCATGCTCCTTTGACCTGTGTCACTTGTGTGACTGTGTTCCCAGTCCTATGCTGACCTGGACCAATGTTTCACACACTCATGCCATTGCCTTTGCTGTGGGTAAGAAAGCCCTTGGTGCCCATGCATTGTCTGTAGTGGGGCACCCTCACTCACAGTATCAAAGACTATCCATGGATGTTGACCAGCAGCAATGTTGACCAGCAGTCATGAGTCTGAGCATTTGTTGTGTGATTCAAGTCTAATGAAAATGGTTAGTCTGAGGTGCACCATCAGCTCCAAGTATGGAGCTGCCTCTTCATGCAATGCAGCCTCCAGCTGCATTATCAACCTCTTTTATTGCAATGTGCAGGTGCGAGTCATGCCGCGATGCTGGTACGTTTTATTACGCTTCTTCCTGAGAGTAGACAAAGTGCTGGTGAAGCTACGGGAGACCAGACTGTTCTGCCCCTTCAGCACTGACTCTGCAGTAGGCCCAGTTATCAGGGAGGTAAAGTACTCTGAAGGCACTTTTGAGGAGCTTTCAAAGGCAGGAGCTCCTCCTGATGGGGTAGGCACATTCACACAATGCCTGCAGGGTGCAATGTTCATTACGAGAAATTCCCATCATGCATGCAATCATGAGTTCTCATCACCAGGGCTGTCTTGTTGTTCTCATCTGCCTTGTACCAACGCTGCACTTGTGACACCTTGCCTATGCATGGTCAATCTGCAGAGGCTTATCTTTGGCATTCGGTTTCATGTGGGGGTGAGATGAATGTCTGTGAACCTCATGAGCTCATGCTCAGCATGCTGCATTTACAGGTAGGCTTTGACGCATCCACAGAGCTACTCAACTACTATTTGTGCCACAGGCGGCATATGAAAATGCAGACAGCGCTGCAATGGCATTACAAGCTGTTGCACCGATAGGTCTCAAGCATTTGCAATCAGACAAGCTGGTGGTCAAACAAGGCAATCTTCAGATGCAGGCACAAATGGCAAGTAGCCAGCATTTGTCAGTCCTGGCCACGCCGCATGTGTAAAATGAGCATACAATCATCAGTAGAGCATTGTGGTCGGTGAGATGCTGACAGCTGGCTACCAATTGGGTGCACAGAAATAATCAAGTAAATAAAAGGTTTGGCAAGATTATGCCAATACGCCCGACAATCACTTTGAATTTTGTCACAATGAAGGCACTTCTTTATTGCACTTGGGGGAGCCCAAAAGCTGATCCCACACAGCAGTCAGTAACAGATCTGTGCTTATTGCATATGGTTGCCTACACTACTTGTGAGCATGGTCTCCTGCTTCACTTGATTGAGCAGCACGCGCTTGCACGCCATTGCCCTGACTTTCGGCCGTTCCTTGGAGCATTGCGGAAGAGCGCTGTAAGTTGCTGTCAATGAAATGTCGAGCCTGTGCCAATGCTTCACTGCGCTTTGAAGCTGCTTGGCGTAGCTGCTTGTTCTCTGCTTCAAGTTGCTGCACTCTCTCCTTGGCTGCAGCCTGCACAGCCTCAAAGCAACTCTCAAGACCGATTCTCGAGGGCTTGTCACAGTAACATTCAGTCACCAGATTACACAGACTACTCAAACAGATGATAGCTCCAGCAGCCTGCACCGGCTCAAAGCAACTGTCCATTCTTGTGACTGATGTTTGACAGCATGTCGCAGTGACATTTGGTCACCAAAATACACTTCTCAAACAGATGACAGTCTCAGCAGCTGTGGCCAGCTGCAGCTGCATGTACTGCAGACTAGGCACAGTTGCACAGAGACACAACAGCATGCACAGCCCTAAATAACAAGTGCAAATGCAGTGCATCATGCTGCTGTGATGAGCATTCTCTTTCTGGTGATGCAAGTCAGCCCCTACCAGTGAATCAGCACCAGCAGCAACATCAGCTGCTTTCTTGGTAGGCTCACTACCTGCTGACCCTGGACCTGCATCTGCCTGCTTGGCTTTGAGCTCATCACCCTGCACACACTAAGCCCCACATTGGTAACACACCCTGCCTTGGCTGTACTCACAGCTGATCTAAGTGTACAGCAGGAGCAAAGCTTCAAGTTGAAAAAACACCAAACCACTTGTTGGCAGAGCAGCTATGATGACGACATTATATGCATCATATTTGCAAACAAGCTTTTGACTCAAGGGCTGTGAACAGGAGGATAACCAGAAGGCAATGCAATAATGTCAAGTGAAATAGTAGGTAAATACAGGTACAACAAAGAGATGTTACTGACCAAAGAATTTTGCTGAAGCTTGAGTGCCTCCAAATCCCTTTCAGCGGCTTCAGCCCGATCCAGGGCCTGCTTCTTGGAGGCCTCCTGCTGGTCCAGTTGCTCCACAAGACTCTCAAGTTCTTCTAATAGAGCTGCAGCATGTAGAGCCATTAGCGTCCAGCAGAAGCTTGACCTCTGGCCTAGACTTAAACTAAGTGCAGGATGTGGCTTGACGGCTAAGCAGTACATGCATGTTGATCATCACACCGGTGAGTAATCATCAACATCACACCCGTGAGCAATCAGGAGTCAAGTGCAAAGAGCAAAAAGCTTCAATGAACACATCACACTTGCACTTTTGCGCCACAAACACTCAATAACACAAGCGCAAGTCGCAGGCAACAGAATTGAGGAGGCAGTATGCAAAATCATGAGATGATGACCAGCAGCCTGCAGGCAGAGCTTACAGTCAGCATCTTCAGCAGAGATAAGTGCCGGTGCCTGCTCTGCCTGTGGGCTCCCAGAATTGGCATCCTGCTGTGCCTGAAGGTCCTGCAGCTGTGCTTGCAGAGCATCAGAGGCTGCTGCAGCATCTCGTAGGCGGCCAGCAGCGCTCTCTGACTCCTGACTAGCCTGCACATCCCAGAATGTCCCAACTTTTGTCATGGCTGATGTGGTGGTAGGTTTGTACCATGCTTATATGGTGTCCAGCAGCAGTGCTTCACCAGCTGACACACACATTGGACATGCAGACATGTCTATAAAAATTGGCATGGGAGTAATAACTTGATGCACATGCAAAAATGGTAGACATGCACCTGCCTGCACAGCATTGCAAAGCATATCACATTGGCCCAACTGAGACACATGTTGTATTAAGCTGGCCAATGAACAAATTGCTCAGGACATGAGTTGCGCTCAGAACAGCCACATTCTTGACTGATGATACCAATCACATTTGCCCATTGTGGGTGGCATTGTTTCAGACCTTGGAGTTGGCTTCCTGAAGAGCTTCTTGGGTTGATGCCCGGTCCCGTAAGGCTTCTTCTAATTGGCTTTGCAGCTGCTGTTGGGAGTGCTGCAGGCTGTGCAGCTGCTGCTGCAGCTGCTGCAGCTCCCGCTGCGATGACTGCTGCCGCTGCTCTGCTTGAAGCACAGCTTGCTGCTTGCTGGTCAAGGCCTTCTTCAGCTCTTGCACCTGACAATAAGCTGACACTGTTACTCACAGTGTGCCCCTGGAGAGAACAACGCGCAGGAGAACTACATGCGCTAGTTCTGCTCTGGTGCGTCACAAAAAGTACTTGGGGGGATTTCAACAGGAGCAGGGACATTGCCCAGGAAAGCTAACAGTCACGTAATGACAGTCTGCTTGACGTGCAAGCAGTGAAGCTGCAAAAGAATTGCCATATGGTCTACATTTCAACGCTTCTACTAGCTGGTAGACTCCATGTCACAGCCTGGTCTACCAACTAGTACAATCATTGTACTGTACCTGTCTGCCGACTGGCCACATGGCTCAACATGTACCGCTGGAAAGACCAGGCGCAAGGCTCTGATTTGTGACGCTGCTAAGCATGTGCAGAGTCACGTCACACAGAGCAGCGTGAAGCATGCAGGACCTCTGCATGAGCAAGAGCAATGGGAGGAAAGAGTCAGTGTTCAAGCATATGCTGCATGCAAGCAGGACTGACCTCAGCACGCGCAGACTGGCAGTCTTTGGCAGCAGTGTCAGCAGTACGCCGCAATCTGCCCAGGTCCTGCTTGGAGGCATCCATCCTCTTCTCGCTTGCCCCAAAAGCTTCCCTCGTTTGACTCAGCTCAGCCTCAACCCTCTGCATTGAGGAGTCTTGTGAGCAGTCATGTGAGCAGTCATGCGAGCACTCATGTGGGCAGTCTTGTGAGCAGCCTTGTGGGCAGTCTTGTGAGCAGCCTTGTGAGCAGTCATGTGGGCAGCCTTGTGAGCAGTCATGTGGACAGTCTTGTGAGCAGCCTTGTGAGCAGTCATGTGAGCAGCCTTGTGAGCAGTCATGTGGGCAGTCTTGTGAGCAGCCTTGTGAGCAGTCATGAGGGCAGTCTTGTGAGCAGCCTTGTGAGCAATCATGTGAGCAGCCTTGTGAGCAGTCATGTGGGCAGTCTTGTGAGCAGCCTTGTGAGCAGTCATGTGGGCAGTCTTGTGAGCAGTCATGTGAGCAGCCTGTGCAGGAGCAGGGGTCTGTGCAAGGAAAGATGCCTGGCAGAGCCTTTGCATGGTCTGGTGTAAAAGCTTGTGATGGGATTTGTGCCCCATCAGGATCTGTCAACAGATGATGAGATGCATGAGCATGCACACATGGCTGCAGTGCATTGTGTGGGCCTTATGACTACCAGTCTGTATAGTCTGTAGGGACCCAAGTGTCATTTGTAAGCTGACTGTTGATAGCCTGATACTGGAGTTGAGCATGCCAAGGGCAGTTCACCTGCAGATCAAGTTGAGAGCTCTTCAGCTGCTGTGCCTTGTCAGCCTCCGACTGCTGCAGGCGCTCCAGCTCCTCTATCACTTCCTCCAAGCTTGCAGCCTTCTCAGCATCTTCCCTCAGCACGTCGTCCACCTCTTGCCTCAGGGCTTTCAGGGCTGTGTCTCGCAGCCCGATGGACCTGCGTGCCTTGTCTCTGTCCTGCTGTGCTTCTTCCAGCTGCTGACTTTGACTTGTGCAGGACGCCTGTGCCTTGTCTGCTGTTTGCTCAGCCTCTTTAAGCTGTTCTTGCATCTGCAATCACTTTATGGTTGGCTACTCGTGAACATCACTTACAAAGCCACGATACTTGTAAAGCAGCAGGCAACACTGCTTGTAAAGCAGCAGGCAGGCTTGAGCAGCCCCAGCAATAGAGCTGCAGTCTGAAACAAGTCATCTGGGGATACCTATTTCAGGTCCAATCCTCAGCGACCACAATCTGATGTATGCAAACATGTATGTATGGGTTGTGTGCCCGACAGACCATAACCCGGCACACTGCATTGCAGTGGCAAAGTTTTGGAGGCTTTCTGAGGTTTTGTTGCAGTTCAAGGGTACACCTGCAGCATTGGCCTGCGTGCAAAGGCCTTGTGTATGCGGTTCAGCAGCAATGATCCCAACTGACCTTGCGTTGAGCCTGCTGACTGGCTGACAACTGCTCAGAGACCTGCTGAAGCTGCTGCTCGAGACTGGCCCTGCCGTGCTGTGCTTCTTGCAGCTGCAATGCAGCCTTGTCTACATCTGCCTGTGCAGCATCTCGCTGCTGTTGAAGCGCTGCCGTGTGCTTCTCCTTCTCAGCAATGCTGTTCCTGAAAACAGAGAGCGTGCTTTCGGCACTGCCATCTTTTTGTATAGTCCTTGCCAGACCTATGCCCAGCAGTCTATGTCCAAGACATACTGTTGCTGCTACAGCACAGTGTGACAATGTTGCGTGTCAGAGACAGAATGCGGTGTTTGTACTTTGGCAGCTATGCGTAACGTCATGCATTTATGTTTGACAGCCCATTTGACATCACCTAGACAGCATTTATAGCAGTGATTGATGTTGTCTCATGCACAAAATGTGCCCGAGAAGCCTTGCACATACTGTGAAGCCTCCACGTCAGTCTGGAGGCCAGCGGCGCTCTGCTGCAGGGCTTCTTCAGAGCTTCTGGCTGTGTGCACATCTGACTCTGTTTTCTGCAGCTGTGCACCCTGACTGCTCACTTGCTTTTGCAGCTCTTCAAGCTTCAGCTCTGCAGCCAATGGCAGCAATGGAAAATGCATTCATACATTCATGTAAGCATTTGGTAGCATACAGCAGACCTGAATTGCATGACACTGAGCTGTACGACAAGCCCTCATTGACAATGCTCGATCAAGTGCTGCTGTGAGAGAGCCAAGATGTTTCCATGTGTCAGGCATAGGCAAGCCCCAAAAGACCAAGCATACCAAGGGATTGGATGTCTCTGGTCTTCTCAGCTTCAGCCTTGACAGCTGCTGCCAAGTCACGCTGCAGCTGCAGCTGCTCATGCGTATGCTGTGCAGCTTTGCCAGATGTGTTGCCAGCTTCTGATGAGGGAGATGCAGCTGATGCTGCCTGCTCCTGTGGACATGCATCACCAGGCTTGGCTGTGTTGTGTGACAACGGTGATGACTTTCGCCCAGAAGGGACATGCACACGCACTGAGAAATTGCGAGTGCTGCTGCCAGGACATCACTGTGCTCAAGAAACTATATGTATGCTTGGTTTTGGCTTGTGCAATCGCATTGACAAAACAGATCACAAAGAAGGTTGAGGCTACAGAGCAGAGCACATGCCCTTGACATGACACCGCAAGCCGCAGCTGTCAGACCTTGTGCAAATCCACAGTTTATACTGTGCTGAAGATGTGGGCACAGGAGCACTCACCAAATCATCCCTTTGCTGATCACCATCATGCAGTCCAGCCGGCTGGTCATGCTCATCATGACCCAGTTTCTGTCTGAGCACAGTTGTCTCTTGCTGCAAGGCCTGAAGCTCTTCCTGCAGCTTGTGCTGAGCTTGCTCCTTCTGCTTGAGCTTCTGCAGGGAGTCATCATTTGTTGCCTGAGATGCTTTCAGGTTCTCTGTCAGCTGCTGCAGATGCTGCTGCTGCTGCTGCAGCTGCTGCTGGGCATCCTGCAGCTTGGCGTCAGAGTCTGCTGCAGCTTCTTGTTGACTCTGCAGCTGCTGCTTGGCTTCTGAGAGGAGCTGATCCTGGTTGTCCCTGTACTGCTGCAGCTCCTGTTGCTGCTGGGATAAGCTGTCCTGCAGCTTGGCATCAATCTGCTCCTGTCAAAAACAACATGTACTGACTTGAACAGTCTGATGGGTGGCTCAACTTCTTTCTAAACTGCATTGCAATATTGGGTGACATAGTGCATTTGACAGGTTGAGTGACATAGTGCATTTGACAGGTTGCTCTGTGCCATCGCAAGGGACTGAGGGTGCACACCAGGTCTATACTGCATGCAAGTTCCAGCATGCTGTAGCAAAGCAGCGCCCTAACATGAGATCAAGGGGTTGCGGCAAAGGGGGTGTGAGAAATGCTTGGCTAACCTGCACAGAGTTCTGCTGCTCAAGAGCTGCCGATAGCTCATCAGCCGCTTGCTGCCTGGCAGCTTCTTTGTTTTGTAGCTCCTGTTCCAGTTGCTCTGCTGAAGCAGCTTTGCTTTGCAGGTCTGCTTGCAATTGCTTCAACTGCTGCCGCAAGGCCTCAGCACTCTGCTCCTGATCCTGGCTCAAGTGCTCCTCAGCAAGAGTGAGAGCTTCTTCAAGCTCTTGAAACCTGTCAGGACATGTTAAGGTTGCTGTGCTGTTTGAAGGCGGACGGTTGTTACAATCAGTTGGCTGCAAAGGTTCTGCTACTCTGTGCACAGCAGGGGCTTGCTGCACTCCAGCAAGATGATGTTTTGTGTGCTCAAGCAAAGACATTGCCAGCATGCAATCTGCCATGATGGCAATCCGCCATGTGTGAAATCTGAAATTGACCTGCTGAGAGCCTGCTCATGGTCACGAGCCTTCTCCTCTTCTGCTGTGGCAATGCTCTCCTGCATGCTCTGCAGAGCTTGTGTCTGCCGTTTCAGCTGAGTACGCACATTGTGCATGTCATCATCTGAGCTAGTCAGCACATCCAGCTGCTGCATAGCCTGCTTCAGCGCAGCTTGTGTGTGCGAAAGCTGATCAAGCTCTGAGCCATGCTCCTGACTTGTGTGCTCAGCTGTATCCTCTGCATCGACTCCGGATTTGGCAACCTTTTGAGGACCACTACCCTGCAATGCATGCTTGAATTGTTTGCAGGAGGAGGACACGCCCAGTGCTGTGCAATGCTGAGCCGTGTTTCAATTCAGCTGTGTACGACGATTTGATCTTGTAACATGAAACATCATTCCTTTTGACAGACATGCGAGCGCCATCGCAAAAAAAAATGTCACGACAGGCAGGGTTGCGGAACGCATTGAAAGTGTCACTAGTGTCAATGGGGCATTGAAAGTGCATGCCCACCCAAAAACGATCCGTACCATTTTGGCGAGCTGCGTGTCTGCTGCGTCTGACTTTGCACAAAAATGACGCAACCTCCTACATTGTTTACCCCGGGCGAGGCGTTTTGTAGACACGGTGTGGCCTCTGCTGGCCCTCGTGCACAGATCTGCTCCGGGAAAGCGATGACCAGGTTGATGTCGGCACTGAAAGCGGTGCATATTGCAAGTTGCTGCCATCTGATACTGTGCCCGGCTCGTTGCAGCACAGAGGCAGCCTGTCTGCGAGTCTGGCCCTGCACCTGACTTGACAACCGTCCTCATCGGACTCCGTGTGAATTGTACGCAAATTATGGGACCGGAGCACGCCATGCGCCAGCAGTCTTTGAAGGCCTATCAGAAGGCCACGCCATCAAACGGCCTCCGAACAACTGTTTGGGCTCTATGCCACACAGACGCTTCCACGTGACAGCTAACTGGTGGCTCATGCGGGACTGCATTTTTGGTTCCGTATAAGTTCTTTGACCTCTGCAGTTGCTCAGACACAACCAGCTGTATCGCTATTCACCGCTTTGTGTTGATACAAGCCGTTTACACAGCGTCTCAATTACAACCACAATGCAGACGTCAAGCGTGATGCGCACCAGCGGCCTGGTCTCCACCAGCCGACATATCGTCAACCGTAGTTCATTTCAAAAGAGCCCAGCACCCGTTGCTTTGCGCCAACGCAACATGAGCACAGTCCGTGCCGAGGCAAATAACACAGGAGGCTCCAAAGGCGGCTCCATCACCAACAGCGGCAACACCGAGCAGCCCGACTCATACGAGGTATACCTTGTAGGCATCGCATGTTGGCTTGCACTCGGACTTGGTGTGTATGTGGTGCTTGTCGATTGTGGTCCCAACAGTGGTTGATCGTATCCATGTAAAATCGCATTATATTTTTTGTGCACGATGGTTTGTCGCCTGTAGATTTTGCTGAACTGACGTATGGCGCGCAGTCACAGGCTTTGCTTCACGATGGCTCATATGTATGTTTGCCTTTGCAGCGTATTGAAGCACCCGTCCGAAACAACGACTCAGCGGACAAAGGCTACGCGTATGACGGCAAGGACATCAGCGACCGACAAACTGATGTGGACCGTCTGCTAGTTGACCAAAACCAACCTGAGGAGCAACGTTTCCTGGGGACCGCAGTGGCATTTCCAGATGCACTGAGGTTCAAGGGTGCAGCACCAGAGATTGTGAACAGCAGGTATTGTTACCCTACACCTTGCACCAATAACTGCATGACTGGTTGCCTTTTACCTCAGTTGCAGTTCTTGCTGCTGAAGGCATGCATGTGCATTGATCTGGTTGGTAGCATGAAAGTGCGATTTGCACTTCGCCAGTCATGTGTCATATGTTGCAATCGATACATGTGCAACATGCAAAAGATATGTGATTCAAACACATGGTTTTGGATGATCAGGCAGATGATCAGGCAGACACAACCTCAGCACAGTTTGCATATTGACATTTTATCATTCATTGCAGGTTGGCCATGCTTGGGGTTGTTGCAGCACTAGCAGCCGAATTCACCACCAACAAAAATGTCTTTGAGCAAGTAAAAGCCTACCCTGGACCCATTGCTGCCACTTTCCTGCTCTGGATCGTTGCCACCTTGGTGCCAATCCTGAGGGGGACACCCAGAAAAGGCAACTTCATCTTCACATCTGGGCGAGAGCTGATCAACGGCCGCGTTGCTATGATGGGCTTTGTGGCCCTTATTGCCACTGAGTACTTCTCTGGAGGGCAAACCATCCCCCATTTCTATGGTCTCATCAAGTAGGGTATAGTACGTACTACAGGCATGTGAGTAGGTGCGATTTTACAATGTAGATCTCTGGGGGATTCTTGAGTTTGTATGTACTAGCCAGGACGTGTTGTGCTGCTCTGTGCACGCAGTGTTTATGTGTACCGTCAGAAGGTACTGTGTTTGAATGTACCTGTCACCATGGCAGCCTGCTAGCACTATGCAATGGTGTTGAAGCATGTGTATGTACAAGTACAATGCATTCCAAGTATTCTTTTATTGTCGATATCAATTGACTGCATGTTTCTCCCTTCTATATAGATTGCTGCTTGCAACAGGCCAGAACTTTGTATTTCATTTGTAGATATGCCGTTAGATTAAAACCGGCAGCGCTTTTCAGGAAATTGACTGTTGCTCATTTTCATAGCTTGGTTGCAATACATCTGGACAATTAGGTACTATAGTGTTTCAGAAGTGCAGTAACATGTAACAAATCAAACAAATCCCTCAAAAATATGTGCTCAGAACATATGTGCATGCATGTCTGACACTCGGTGGGTGTTTGTACATGTGTATTATATTGCATTTGAATCATCTTGATGGAAGGCACAGTACGGCTTGACAACGCCAGTCTTGCATGCAATCTGCTACATTGCATCTTTTCTTGCAGAAACCAGTCTACTGCGCAGCCCCATCCTGGTCTCCTGACACGTCTGACTGATGCGCAGTAGGCATGCATGCGCTCATATATGTTGATGCTAACATATGGTCATTGCACTCAGTGTGGCCACGATTGTACTGCTGAAAATGTGAGGTAGGCTTCAAGACCTGACTGACCGAATATAGCAGCACTGGGTGGACTGCTTGACTTGACAATGAACTGCAGGGGTGAGATAGCAATCGATGAGATACTAAAACAAGTAAGAGTTCTTGCAGCTTTGAAAAAGTTGTGCGAAGTTGTCCAGCATGGCATTTTCGTCGTCGGCCTAAGTGCAACACAGGATACCAGTCTAAGAAGCATCTGAGAAAGCTACGGTACTGTGGTGCATTTGACATGTACATGTGTATATTTGCCTGATTGATGTAGTACTCTCTGCATGTGGGTTACTGCTCTAGACGCAGCGTTGAAATCTCCACAGTGTCAAACACATCACCAGCATGTACTTTGCAGATATGTCTGCAACATCATTTGCATTGCAAACTGCAAGCCGCACTGCTTGCACTGTCAACTTCTCACTTTCGTGAAAAAGGTTTCCTGCTCAGCTGCCTCAGATGTCTATGGCAGGGACGGTCTTGTAGAGTCTCCTTTACGACAGATAGCTTCAGCGGCATTGTAATCTTGCAGCGCCTCTCATTGCAACAGCACTGAACCAACCAAGGCCCAGAAGTGACCAACCATGCGCCGACCAGTCTGCATGCCAATCATGTTTTAGTAGGCTCCAGCAGGCGTTCACATATGCATATGTACAATGCACCTGACCTACTTGAGTGAGGATGGAGACTTATACCTTCAGCCAACCACCTAGGTTGTATAGATTTGCCAGGCTTGTCAGCATCATGGTCAACAACATCAGGAGCACAAGGCGCTGTGCCTGACTCAAGATGCACAAGCATGTCATGCAAAGCACACTATGCTGTGCAGTTTGCAATAATGGCATGCAAACTTTACAAGGTAGTAGATTCGTGAGTGGGGGCCTCAGTCTTGCAGGTGGTAATTAGATCTGCAGCCTTGTGCAAGATGCTGCGCATAGAAGCTTACACCCAAGAAGAAGCTTCCAAAGAATGGGATGTTCATAATGGCCCCATCGTATGTCCATTCGTCCTGGTGGTGTGTGATGACCTGCAAGCAGTGGGATCAGAGAATACATGGCATGAAACATGTACTGAGTAGCTGCGGTGCCAGCAGGTAGATGAATGCACCTTGTTTTGGCCTGACGAGATTTTCAGCTTTGTAATCAGCGGGAATTGGAATGTCAGGAATGGCAGTAGCTTGGGTGTCAGGTGCTGCATGGTGTACACCACTGCAGAGCCCTGCTGAGCATCATAAATCACATCTGTGACCTGCAATGCCGCATTCGCATTGTCATTGATACAATGTGTACATCTACATGTAGTCACTGCACGAGCAGTGGTATTGCTGCAAGGGTCTCACACTGGCAGCAAAAAAGAGCAGAATCAGATGCCTGTGCTGTAACAAGAAAACAGCAATATAATTACCTTGGGTGCATGGTGCGCAACGGCCCCCCAGACTACAAAGACCTGTGCACTGCCTTGCATGATGACGTTTTACGAAAGCATAGGGGTGTTTTTGAGTTCAACTTGTGACTACCTTTTTGACGTTCTCGCGTCCTCGGACAGTCAGAGCAACGTGCTCTAGATCCACATTCGGACTGTAGTAAGTTTTGAAGAGCTCATCTAGCTCCTGCGTGAGGCGATTGCGCTCCTAAATGCAGCAGACGTATTGCAGTCATAAGCGCGTCACAAAAGGGGAGTACCTGTCCAGACTTGCCCTGCGACTCTGCGACGAGCTTGACGATGGTCTCACGGGCATCTTGGTCGTTCATGACCCTGTTCACTGAGCTGCTTCCAAACGGTACTTAAACGGGTACTGTTTTGGTCAAAACTTTCGAGGAGTCATCTTACGTACATAGAGGGCCACGTGCAACACACTCGTAATGGCGTGTCAGCTTCGGTGTCAGCTTCAAATGACAGGACTTCAGACTGCGCTGCAAGCTGGAAAAATCAAGCATCGGCATTTGTCTCGCATGTATTATACATGTGATACCTTTGCAATACTTTTCTTAGTGGTATGAATCCGATGATCAGTTCCCGAAATTGCACTCTTCAGCAAAGCTCGGTAAACTGTCGGGATCAATGTGTACGTATGAAAGTGTCACTGCAAAATGTATCGGCATGCATGTAGGGGTTCCATATGCATGTCGTAAGTGTTGTATTACAACAAGGGCTGGCTGAGTGCTGACATACTGCAAGCTGTCAGCTGTAAAGGGATCTGAGGCTGAGCCTGGGTCAAACTGTTGGTCGCAATACTTTGTGTGACACCACAGAAGTCTAGCCACTATCAATATCCAGACCTGATTACACTACCTGCTGGTATCTACTTGCTGGCTTTCTTCCGGGTCCCTTTCTTGCTTTTGGCCTTTTGCAATTGGGCGTTGGAAGCCAGCTGCTCTGTCAGCTGCATCATCAGTGGTCTGCTGATGTACCTGGTCACACGCAATCGCCAGATTTCTGGCTTTGCCTGAATTGCAGTCAGCATTAGCGCTGCTCCTGCATCTCCTGCACCAAGGGCGATTGTCTTTGCATTCAGCACTTTGTGGCTCTACACATCTGTGCGCGCAAACAGCTGGCTTCATATCAACTTCACACACAAGTGCTGGTGTAAAACCTGGGCAGCATGCTTTGAGCCCAGCTGCACCATCAGAAGGTTTGATGGATCAAAGGTGACAGACTTGAGTTGTATGCATAAGCTTCCTGTTCAATCTTTTGCCAGGTGAAGAGCTCATAGGCAGCAACATGCTCTCAAGTTGGCTGTACTATCACCCTTGCAATGATGTCAGAGCCTGGACTGCCAATTTGCACAACTGACAACCCCTCACCTATCAGGTTGCCATCCAAATTGATGATCTGAAGTGCTGGGTGGCAGCTGGCGACATTGGCAAACAACCTGACAGACTCCTGGTGCTGTTCTGTAATGCCCACAGCCATAAAGTTGACGTCAGCCAATGTGGTACAGGGTGCCAGCCCAGCACACAGCTTGCTCATCCCCTCTCCACCCAGAGCATTCCCCTGCAACAGTCATTGCCCTGTACATCACTTCATTCTGCTGATCAACATAATGCTTGTTGGGATTGGATTTCACCATGTTTACTACCGTCTTTCTGACGCTGAAAACACACTGTAGCTTTACAGTGCAGCCTGCTTGTCATGCTGCAGCTGCGCATCAATTCACGCCTCTGCATGCAGGACACCTGGACTGCCATGACTTCTTGCAACACTGACAACCACACACTGCCACCAAGGCAGGCTCAGGCAAAGAGGTGGTCGCCTTGTACCTGCAGATCTAGAAAGGTCAACTTAGGCTGCCACACAGGCTTGCCAGGAGGAGGCTCTGTCGGCGTGATGGCTTCAGCCAAGAATGCTGCACCGCTAGCTCCAACATTGCAGAACGACAGCGTCAGCTTCTGTAACGGGCTGCATCTGCAGTCCGTTTGCAACCCATGGGTCAGACCTATGACGCATCATGCTCATGCTGTGCAATGCGGACAATGTCAAGACAATTTGGGCATGCACAGGTCATGCATGCATGTAATTTTGGGTGCTTCTCACAATGCTCAAGCAAGCTAGAATATTGTACATGCACCGCTGAGATTGCGCTCATGCACTCTATGGACTGTAGACCTGGCAAACGCTGTTGCGACATATGGCAAGACTTGCATGATGTGGGACGTAAGACTGTGCAGAAACATGTCGACAAAGCAGGACAGGCAGCATCAGTGAAACCCCTGCTGCAAATTGATCACATACCTGCCAATGCCTTTGCATAAGATGTGCATCCCAGCATCTCCCAAGTCCACATAGCTTAACGTCAGCACTGTCAACTGCACGCCAATGGTCCCAAGTGCTGAAGATAAGCTGCTTAGTGCCTCTGGCCCAAAACTTTGAGCTGTGCCTTGACCCCAACTGGTTGACTTCCACAAACCTGCTTCTTCAACATCACATGTGACGGTTGTTGCTGTGAGCACTCTGCCATGCCTGCTGCTAGTGACGGCCTGTGGCAAAGTGGTGCTGCTGTCCAAGCTAGTGTCTGGAAAGCTCCTGATGAACAGAGATCCAGGCTGCGATAGCGTGCTGACAGCAAAGGTGACAGGCAGGTCAGCAGGGGGCACCTGTGTGTGGCTGACGGACTCCATACTGCTTCGAGTCTGCTGCAAGCGCTGCTGCATTGCGACCTGAGGTGACACTGCAGACAGTGTTTTGAGGGGTTTGCGTGCTTGACTGATGCGCACAGGCATGGCAGCGACCCCTGGAGAAGAGATGCCGGCTGTGTTCAGTCCAGCACTTCTGTCTGTCTGTGATGCACCGGCCTCTGCCAGCAAAGGCACTTGTGCTGGTGTCACACCAGTCTGCTGTGATGCTGTTCCTGGTGTTGCCCCTGCTGCTGCTGCTGCTGCTGCTGGTGCTGCAGCTGCTGCTTCAGCTGTCGTAAGAGAGCCCAGTGCTGGACCTGACCCAGTTACAGCTGATGCAGCTGCATTGCTGACATCTGCAGGGCCTGATGCCTTGCTTGACTGAGCTACATCTGTCTGCTGCCGTGCTACAAGGCTGGTGCTGTGCTGTCGCTGACTGACGTCAGGCTTGCCTGGAGGGAGCCTGTCTCCTGCACATGGCAGTGTTGTTAACTTTGGCAGGTCATCAGCTGGCTTGAACAGACCAGGAACATGAACGAGCAGCTGTGCCTGTTATGCCAGAGAGATGGTGGCAAAACAAGCACATGAGCGCCTACCAGTGTGCTGTGTGTTGCCTTGACAGGTGATTTCCAAAAGCTGCAGCTTTGGGCCAGTCCACCATTTGCCACAACCCATGAGCAGCAGGCTGCTGACAGCCTGTAAAGCCTCATCTGGAAAGTTGCACCCCATGAATGCAAGCCCCCGACATGCTGCATAGCTTTGCAGCACTTGCACTAAAGCTGAAACCGCGACCTGATCCACAGCACGACCTTGGCACGCAACCTGTGTGCGCAAGCACAGCTTGCTTTAGTCTGCAGGCCAGGGTGTTTGGTCCAAATGACTGGTTTGGTCCAAATGACTGGTGTGGCCATTGGACTGCCTTCACCTTGGTAAGAGGCTGGACTGCCTCAGTGCAGGCAGACAGCTCTTGCAGAAATGGGCTGTATACTGTGGTCCCAAGCCGCTTACAAGTTGACTTGTAATTTTTGGTCAGTGTTGCAAGGTCCTCGAGCAGTTTGACTGCAATATTAGGTTGTCGGATTTAATCAAAAGCAATCAGAAGGTCCTTTGCTTTGTTATCTTCACCTTGCAGAGGGGAAAGGGTTTTCTTCTTGTCATCCTTCTTGCTCATCGGCAGTCAGCCACGCCTACGACAGAAGTGTCTGCCTGTCTGCTTTTCACTGATGCAATGACGGCAAGATGGCCTTCTTCGTGAATCCGAGCCTCTGGCTCGCTGCAAGTGCTCACAGTCAAGCCTTGACTATGCCCAGTCCTGTTGCCTTTTTCAAAATTTGGTGCCTACAGTCTCGCTCAGGGTCATGCGATGCTGGGTTCTGTTGCTTTCAGGGAGGCTTCGACCGTACTGGTGAAGGCCACTCGATTTCGGTGGCTGCTCAACATTTCAGCTGATGAGTTCAACAGTGAATTCATGTTGAGCCTTCACACAAGTACATGCAATATATTATTACATGCAATATATTACATGCAATATATGATGTACATATTCGCCTGACTATGTGCCATGCCCTGGGCTTTCATGATCACTCTCCAATGCAACATCCACTACATACATATACCCAAACCATCCAAGCTGCCAGGAATCATGCTAAGTCATGACTAAGTCTTCTGGAGGTTGTTCAATCAAATTGACCTGTTGTCCCAGTTGTAAAGATTGCTGATCCGTGCACATAGCTGAAGGAGCCAGTCTAGCCAATTGGAAGTCAACATGAAACCTATCTAGCATATACACTGACAGACTGTAGTCAGTGTAGACATACAAAAATCAGTGCTTGGAGCAACCAAATGTGCATAAAAGCTTCACTACAAATAAGGTAACGCATTGTATGACTAACAAGTCTCAATGTCTGGTCATGTCCGGACTAAATTGCCTCCTACAGGTCCTGCAGCTGAAGCTGCCTATCTACACTGGGTGTTGTACACCTGACTTCACTGACTGAAAGTCCTGCTTCAACTAATTCTTTGTGGGTTTGCTTGCAAATGCGATTCCAGATACCCCAGTAGATGTACCCAGTATATGTTTGCAGAGCAACAAGCACTGTAGTCAGAACCAACATGCTGTAATAGATTGCAGGCTCAGGCTTCATTCTGTCATAACTGTAAACAAACAAGCCTATCACAAACACTAACTGAGCAATGCGTGAAACACTGTATGTGACAGCTGCAAGACCGAGCAATGCCTTCTGCCACAATACCCTTGCCTTGAGCCTGTGTGCCACCAAAACAATATACAGGGCAAACTCCCAGCACACAAAGTAATCTAGAATGAAGTCTAGCTTGATTGCAAACACGCTGCGCTTGACAGAGGCAATGAAGATAAAATTGAACCAGAGGGCATGATGCCATAGTAAAAGCTGACTGGTCTTGACAACTGCCCTTGTCGTCGCCTCACAGATGTACATGACCCCATGCACGATGAAAAAGGTGAACAGAACAGTGTACCGGCTCTCAAGCTGTCCCAGAAAGTCTGGACCAAACCAAGTAGGCAGTACAAACACAGTGTAGGGTACCAGCTGCAGTGTTGTGATCACTGCCAGTGCTGAGTGGACGGTCACAATCAGCTGCGTTTCAGGGTTGAGTTGAGGGAAAATGGTCCGCTTGCCTAGGCATGTCCAAAAGCAGTTGATGATGACAAACACCAGTATGACACCCACAGCTGACATGAGTGTGGTGTTGAACAACATGTGAAAGTCTCCCCCAGTGGAAAAGAATGACGAAATGGCATAGTCTCTGCCCACAAAATTGCGCAAGTTGGAGAACTTCCATTGCCTTGGCGCATCCACTGTGTGCCAATCTGGTTGCCTGTCGGGCGTGAAGAACGGCATTTCCAGATTCACACCAAGAATGTCTTGAAATGTGGTTGCTTCCACCCACGCTTTGCCTGCTGCGGTCATCCGCTGTGAAGTCCACAGCAGGGGGTTCTTGACCAAATCAGTGTTCCATATGGCTGAAATGGCAAAGGTGGCCACAGCTGACACCATGGTCTCTGCCAAGAAAGATGCTCCCATGGCGGGAGACTCCATCATGAGCCCAACAAACCACTCCACTTGGTCAATGTCATCGTTGTACAGCTTGCTGAGAGTGCTAGTCAGGCTTGCATTCAGACCAAAGTCCTCAAAGCTGCAATAAAAAACGACACTACTTACGTATCTGGAGTTCAAGTTGAAAATGAAAGTGAATGCATGCTTGTTGGCATTTGCCATGCCAGCAAAGAGGCTTATCTGCAACAATGCCATGGTCTGCATCATGCTAAAGCGCACACAGCATCTGCAAATGTGTGACTCTATCAAGCGTGTCAGTCAGTCAGTCAGTCAGTTTGTACAGGTCATACAGCATGTTGCACTCATTTAGCTTGGAGATCCTGGGCTCTCAACAGTACATTATGCCCTTGCTATTACCCTATGCACATGTGAACCTTGGGTGACAGCATGCACCTGCACCCACCTAGTGAATCTGGGCAGTTCAAAAGGCTGTCTGTAAGCATTGAAGCCCTGCAGATGCTGAGCACGTGCATCGAGCATGGTCTGTACCGTGATGGGGTATAAATACAAGGGAGTGTTCTGAGCTGTCATGGCACCGGCAGATGTGTTGATGAAGGCACTGGTGATCTGCTCCAGAGGATACTGCAGTGCGCAACAGCAAACTTGTTAACCCAAACTCCAACCTGACCGTTTGCATTGCAGTCATCCGTGACATGCAGGTCTTGTTGCAACCAGAAAGTCCAGACATCACCAAAATGAGTGCCTCTGAACTCAACAGCTACACACAAGAGGCGGCCAGACAGCCTTCAGGTAATGCAATGGCAAGGCAGCGGCCATCTTTTCATGACAGAAGCCCTCCTTGGATGAATACAGCCAGGAATGACTCACAGGCACAAACACAGCCAAAACTAAGTCACCAAGGGAGAAGCAACTGCAGTGATCAACAGGCATCGTGATGCATGAGCATTGTGGCTTACGTCCAGTAAGCCGCGGCTGGAAAACCACATCAGGGAAGCTGATCCCTTGCCCCAGATTCAGCACATCCGGGATCAGGGAGTGCCAACGATATAGGTGATCAAACTCCAAGTAGATCCTGTTCTGAAGCGTGGGATAGGAGAATGTACGCATCACATCCGGTTCATACCTTATCCCAGCCATGTCTCTGCACACCACATGTAACGTTGCTCTCTGCCACTAGTTTAAGTACTGTGCATTTTGTCAAGGTGATGCATGTTTGCAGCAGTGCTGACAGCCTCTCTGGGCAGCTACAGCAAAGCACTGATTGAGTTGGGTCAGTTCTGCAACGTCTGCCTTGTTTGCAATTACATGACATGGTGTTTGGTACACACCACCATCAGTATCAGGTCAAGGTAGTATGCGGTGACTGTACAGGAAAATATGAAACCGCGGCTTTGCGGCCTGAAAGAAGAATACAGAGTCTTTGCACAGAGTGAACAGTCTGTGGGCAGGGAGAAAAGGCTTCAAGTGGCTGTTGGTCTCAGATGGCTGGCAAGGAGAAATGACTCAGCAAGCCAAGGAGGTGTACCTGAAGGGGCTGATGGCCTGGCCAACATATTCCTCAACGATGATCTTGATCAAGTTGTGCGACAGTATGAGTCTGCTGGTCTCAAACACCTTCACAGCCAGACGCATTTGTGTATCAGAGTTTGCTGATGCAGCTCACAAATTGCTTCACGAGCATGCAACCCAGGTATAAGAAGGATTTGTCTGTTGACTCCACTCATTTGCACAGCTGCAACAGAAGTGACACACAGCTCACAAAGCAAGCACACACAGAGTGACAGGCAGCTCACCATGTGCCTGACACACAGCACTCAAACCAAAACTCCACCTACCAGGTAAACAATGTAGAAAATGTAAAGGTGTGCATTTAGGATGCATGCAAGAAGCATTCTGTGTCCCCTGTGTTTTGTACAGCCCTGAAGTTCCTGCCCAAGGGTTGCTGCCTTCCCAAAAGTGCTGCATATGCATGCATGCATTGCGCAGTACAGGCATCAATGGCATGATTGTGATCACTGTGCATACGTGCTGATCAGTGTAAGTTGTCTCATTGTCCAAAACCAGATCACACAGACTGTTATGCAGCTGCAAGGCCCTTGTTGCCCAATACAGATGCCCCAGATGCATGTTGAATCGTGGGTCTCCAACAGCAAAGAAGTTCTTGTCACTGGTACCATTTGCTGTCGTATCTATCTGGATGGTGGAAGGCACATTCATGGTGAAGTTGGGAAAGTCCTGCTGGATGCTGCTCAGTAATGGCGGATAGTCGGTGCCATTGAAAGTTGACACTTTCATTTTGCCATCTGTGAAAGACCTCAGGGCCTGCTCACGGTCTGGGGTGCGCCCATATATATGGCCCTGCATGCATATATATGCATATATGCGAGCACCACATGCAGCTGCAGGGTCATATAGTTGTGACTTGCAGTACTCATGTATATGTACTATACTCAACAGCAGAAAAAGCCTTTGTTGTGTACTGGTTGCTAGTATGCATACGTACAACCATTGCTTACCAGCCATACAGAATGTGCTGAACACTACCTGTACCAACTTCTCTCCTGGCATCTGAAAGGCACCATTGGTGTTGTGTACAGTCTGAAACAAGTCGTCAAGGAACCAGTTGGCAAAAGACACCAGCAGAAAGTTGACGCCAGTTTGCGACTTTTGGAAGGTCTGCCTTGCGAACAACGCCTGAAGGCAGGCACACGACGTTATTGAAAAGTTTGTACAACTGATTTGCGCTATACGCCTCGCGAGAGTCCCGGCAGCTTGCAGTTGTGATTATGTTGAGATTATGGTTACCTGCCAAAGGACGTCCACTGAAGGCAAGTCATCTTGTGAACACAAACAGTTCGAGGATGCTAAAAGTACGGCAAAGCGATCTGCGTCGTCGGCTGTTGGGTCGTATGTTGTGTTACATTCTCCAGCAAACTGGTGAGGTTCAACTGGCAAAGCTGTGAGCAGAGACGAAACCAAGCTGCCCTCGACTGACGCTGATAGTTCGGAGACACGGACGCCTCTCGAGTAATCGTGTAGAAATTGCTGTACTTGTATAAGGGGCTGTCCTTCGACTGAAACCAGGCAACCGTTCTGAAAACCGGTCAACATGCACGTGCAAATCACACCGCAGAAGTAACAAAAGCCTCTGCGCGGTCGAACGGTGTCCATCCGCTTTACAATGTAAATGTGTTGCCTAGCCGGACATCAAACTAGATCGGTGAATTGCGCCGCAGGCGCGGACGTATAAACAATATGGAGCTCGGCGAGATCATGTCATTTGATTCTGAAAAGTTAGGTAACAAAATTAGTCAATGTGAAACAGCTGAACATGGCTTACCTAAGCCATCACTCCGCTCTTGTATATTAGCTATCGGCTACTTCTTAGCTGCCTCTTACAGAGGCCCTGTAGCAGTACTAGAACACTCTGGCATTCTTCTGGCGAGTCATGTCAACGTTGATCAAGTCCTGATTATGCTTGAGAAATGTCAGCTGGGCAAACAATCCAAAGGTATGAATCCAAAGGTCCCCAATTGAATTGGAAGGAGCAAGTTGAAACGTTGAGCATTGGTATGCTGATGCCATCTCCGAGGGTACTGCATTTGGAACCATACATTTAAAAAGCCAGGTTCAGTCAGGGCCCATAGACAGCAATGGTCAAGTCAAAGCCTTTCATAGTCAGCCACGGCCCATAGTCAGCTACGGCAACTGATTATTCTCAGGATATTCTCTGAGCGCAACATGCATGCAGAGGCAGACAAACGTCTATAAAAGGAAGAAAGTCCTGCACAGGATGGCACGGCTGGATTAGCATGCTTTCAGCCCATCAAGCTGTTTCCATGTGCTCAGGTTCTGGTATTGCCTTTACAGGCAAGGAAGAGGCATCAGCCATGATGGTGTCAGCTGCAGCGCTCTGCTCTGCATCCTGACCAGCTGGCTCTGCACTCAGTGCAGATTTGGTGGTCTGCAAGGCAGCCTGGCGCAGTGCATCTAAGTCATCAGGCACAGCATCAGCCAAGCTACCATCTTGCGCAGCTGTCACAACAATTTCTGTTTCTGCTTCCAAATTGTCAGGTCTGTCATCATCACGATCTGTGCCAGCATGCCTGTCCCTCTTGCTCTTCTTGTGTGAGTGCTCCTTCCTATGCCGCTTGCTGTGCTTGTGCCGGGATGGAGACCGCACTGGGGATGGGCTCCTGTTTCTGCCAGGTGACTGCTTCCTGGGAGAGGCAGACCGACGTGATCTGTTGTGTCTCTTGCCTGCCTGAGAATGGTCACCATTCACATCCTCTGCTTTAGGGGATGCCACAGCACCGTTTATTTGCTCAGCTGAAGAATCTGGATCGGTGTTTGCAGCAGCTGTGTTTGCTGCCGCCTGCAAGCATCACGCTCAACATGAACAGCTGACAAGCAGTGCATGATAGCAGTGCTACAAGAGTGTTGCGTCTCGTAAGGCGTAAGCACAGATACAGGCATGCAGCATCAGCAGACAGATGTAGAACAGGATAATATATAAGGAGACCAGGCCACAACACATAGAGGTACTGAGTCCAGAGCACATGCTGTCTTTGACCTGTGCTGCATTGAGCAGAAGGAAAGGGGAAGAATGAGATGCTTGACTAAGCCTAAGCCATTTACACAAGTAGCATGCACCATATCCTCACCTGTGTTTCTGTACCCTTCTGAGCTTGCTCTCCCACGTCAGGACTTTTGCGCCCTTCATCCTCCCTGCTGGCAGTTCTGTGACTGGACCTGCTCCCATCTGTGCCACGTCTGTCCCCCTCTGACCTTCGCCTGTGATCCCGCTCCCTAGACGTGTCCCTATGTCTGTCTTGGCGCCCTCCATCCCTGTCTTCCCCTCTTTGGCTTCTGTCGCGCTCAGACCTTTCATGCCTGTCCTTGGACCTGTCTCTCCCATCCCGCGTCCTGTCTCGCCTATCACTGCTGGGTCTGTCCCTATCGCTGCGGTCCCGATGGGCAGACTCATGCCTGCTTCTGCTGGCATGCCTCCTCTCATCCCGGCTTTCACGCAGTCGATCAGCCTCACGGCGTCTGTCTGCTGAAGCTGTTGCCCTTTCAGAGCGGTGCTCTCTGCTGCGGCTACGCCGCCTGTCTCTGCTTTCAGGACGCCTGCACAATTGCAGAAAACACATGGACATACAGTGAACACATGGACACCACATGTTAATCATCCTCATGTCAGGCAAATGTAGCCTTTTGCAATTGTAGTCTGTACCTGCAAAGTAGAGCATATACGTGTGCAGCTAGCTTTGAAGAGGAAGCAGAAAGATTTTGTAGCCAGCGCTAGATGCAACACTGCGCATTAAAGACTATCAGACCGAAGAGGCATTAAAGCTAAAATTCCTTGAAGCTGAATGGGAGCAATATTCACTGTCAGGACTGGACTGTTTGCGAAGCTGCAGTTGTGGCAATTCTGCAAAGCATCAATGTGCAATTGACCGGAACTGCTGCAGAAGCATACCTTCGGTCTCTGCCCTCATGCCGGCGTTCATCTTGCCTCCTGTCACGTTGCCGCCTGCACAAGTCACTTGCAGGTTCAGCCTGCAACTTCGTATGTAGCTGGCTGTGTATGTATCTCTCATTGCCCATGCTGAAACATGCGATTGATGCAAGCCAATTTGATGTTGACGAGCACGGCAGGCACATCATTGTTTGCGTAGACGCTCATGGCACGCAGTGCAACGTGGTTTGCAAAGGCAGCCTTTTTGCTGCATGACAACTTTTTGGTGGATGAAAACCTGTCTGGGCTTGGGGAGCGGCGCTTGCGGATGGCATGGTCAGCATTGCCCGGCCCGGACGTTTGCCCAAACTTCTTCTGCAGCAGCGCTGCAGCTGCAAGAGCGGCTGCCTTCTGTGATGCCGAGTTGGCAGACATGGCTGGAATGGGGGCATTGGGGTTGGTCTTTGCCAGTGCACGCAGTTGAGCCACCTGTAACAATGCACCCGGGTGAATGACCAGAAGAAAACACATGTGAGCACTGCAAGTGTGTGACGTGGCTGATCATGGGCAAAAACAAATGACAGGAGCCATTCTCCCATGCCATGTACAGCCTGCGTAGCCTCATTGACAGAAGACATTGCAGTGCAAAATCAGTACCAATGCATGCATGCATACCTGAGCTGCCAAAGTTGAAGACTGCATCTGAGCTAACTGCAGTTGCTGCATCTGCTGCAGCTGGATGGCAGTGTAAGGGTTGGTTGCTCCCTGAGGAGTGGTCTCCCTTGCAGACTTGGCATTCTCCACCTTCAGTGCTCTGTCTCCAAGCATCTGACCATTCAAGCCCATGGCTGCATTTGCCTCCTGCCACAGTCCAAGTGACACCTCAGCAACAGGTACCACATTAGACAACCGCCACAGTGGGCAATGTGACAAAATAGCTGCCATGGAGAAGAGCTGAGCAGCCAAGGTTGTCAGTGCCATGCTAGAGGTAGCACTTGTGACATGGGAGGCAGTAAATTTTGAGATATGTTTGGGGTTCAGGGTGTTAATTTCACTTCAGCAATGTCTGGTGGGCTTTGCTAATTTCTACAGTTGTAGTAGACAGATGGCTTACCCCTGCTGATGAGTACTCCACAAATGCAAACTGGTTGTTGCCAACCATGCGGCAGCTCTTGACTTGGCCACAAAAGCCAAACAGCTGCTTCACCTGAACACCAGCAGCATAAAAGCATGAACACATGAGAGGAAAGTAAGCGGATCAGCAGCAAAAGCAGAAATTTGCAGGGAGGCCAGCTAAGGCAGGAATCAACAAGATAGCTGCATGGCTTTACCTGTTCTGTGTTGATCAGAGGGTTGATGTTGGCAATAAGGATGGTGCGATGAAGCGTGTCATCATCTGAAGGAAACAAAACACCAGCAGCATGAGCTTGTGCGCCCTGCAACAGCAAGTGCTCAACACCTAGTGGTAGACAAAATGACTTGCAACTGCATCCTCTGCACTAACAGAATGTTCAGAGCATAAGCATGACACAGGTCTCTGGCCAAGCACAACTTTCGAGTGTTTACTCAGCATGACACGAGGCAAACAGAATCACAGGATTCAAAGTGAACGGCAGACGATTTTGAAGGAAGAGGTAGCAGCCAGAAGGAGAAGCTGCGTACCAAGGTGGTCAACGATGGATGCAGAGGTTGCCCATCAGCGCCTGTTGTCTGGTAAGCGCCAGACAGCCCAGCTGACACTGCTCCAGCTGCTGCAATAGCTGCAGAGGTAACAGCAGATGCATTTGAAGTGGGAGGTGCTGCTGCCTCAGCAGCACTTGCTGGTGCTGGTGATGAGGCATTTTTATCAGGCGGACTGAAGTACACAGGGAAGGGATTTCCACCTATGGGACCGCCATTTAGCTCAATGCTAAGCTATGGCATCCAGCAAATCAAGAGCCTTAGCATCAGGATATGGACATAAGGTATTGAAGACACAAGAATACTGTTGCAAATGCAGAGCAGGAGAGCAATGGGAAATCAGAAGG
>JAABUO010001782.1_pt1 | contig 27271 bp, 41 predicted proteins | sample 5559291 | NCBI WGS metagenome assembly JAABUO01 (sample SAMN10711878, study PRJNA513372) | rock metagenome | isolation source: Antarctica rocks | place: Antarctica: Victoria Land, Finger Mt sud | reverse complement strand
GTGTAATGCTCTCTGTTGAGCATCCACCAGGCAGTGAATGCATGCGATGAAGTGTTCATTGCAAACAATCGTAGGAAGCGGCAGGAGTATATGAGCCCCTAAACTGTTCAAAGTCCTTAAATTACATGCTTCACTTCCTATCAACCTAACGACATCAACAGAAAGAAGTCAATGTAGATTGCTCAAGCACCGCAAGGTTCATCAGCAAAGGGCAGATAAGCTGCACAAGCTTGCTTATGTACGAGATAAGTGCGCTGTACTGTGGACATGAATTTCATGGCACAGCTTAGATGTTTCTCCTCAGCTTGTGGTATACAAACCCGACGCAGCATAACAATGCAATGCCAAGGTAAATGGCACCTACTACCCAACAATTGCTCATGGCTTCTGATCGTTTGTCTCCATACAGCGCCTCATCCGAAGCATCAAACCATTCTCCCAGGTAACTACAAGGTAAAGTCTGTGTCAGGAACAAAAACCAGAATGCAAGTAGCTACAGGTCCTGGCAGTAACATGGACAAGTTAGTGCAGCATGTGAAGAGCATGACGATCCTTACTCGTAATCTTTGCTGATGGCTATAGCTAAGACTGCCATAAAGACTGCCCCAAACATAGACAACACTCCACAAAACATTGTTCCTGCAACGTCATAGCTTGTCTGTACACGAATTGGAGTGCTCATCAAGTACTTGCCGCAAAATTCACCACCAGCATTCAACAAGTAAGGTCTGTGTTTAGAGACAGAACAACTTGATTCTGCATTGGACCGATGCCAACGAACCTAGCGGGCCACACATGTTGCCAAGCCGGGTTGATCAGGGTCAATGTGGATCAGTCAACCGCTGCAGTGCACCGATCGCACGCCGTTGAGACAAGCCTCGGCTCGCTTGTGGTCAGCAGAACAGTTGGTGAACGCTGCTGACCAGTTCAGATCAAAAGGTGACCTGCAGGTCCACCCGAAAACAATGCAGCGTGACCCTGGAGCAGATAATGAGTACGTACTGTCGCTGCAAATGGTCTGGCACACTGACACCCCTAATGGGTCAGTGTCGCATCAAGTGTAAGTGCCTCTTTGCTCTGTACACATGTGTGAAGAAGAGGAGCAGATCTCGTTCCAAACACGAAGCAGCTCGCGAAGCCGCTTCAGTTGCCGAGCTCCGAAGTCAACTTTAATCGATAAACTGGTGTTCTCGTGAGGTTAGCCCTGATTTGCGGGCTCGTAATTGTCTCAGTTTGACCACCTGCTCTGTGGTCTCTGCGCCGAAGCCCAAGGACGGCAATGGAAGCCGCTGTGGCAGCTGAGTTGCAGAGGCTCACTGAAGTTAACGAGCCTGCAGGTGCCGCCTAGTTACGTGCGGGCCTACTTCTGCCATGCACAAGTACAGTGTCTACAGATTCATCGCGATGTGATTGTCACGAATACCTTACCAGCGTAGTGAAGCCTGCACAACTCACACATGCTCTGCATACTCTGCCCACAGCCTAAATTTTGTCAGTGCCGGATGCAATCCAGTCAGTCTTGGACTTGAAGTGGCTTTTCTGCATTGCTGGCAGGCTATGAGCTGGAAGTAGCTAGTGATGAGGAAGATGAAGCAGCAAACTCAGGGCTCTCAGACTCGGACGTTGACGACAATGACAGTGAGTCTCTGACCTTCGCTTATGCAGTTCCAGCACACAGAACAATACAATGATATGGTTGCCCTGCAATGAAGCAGAAGCAACTGCAAGCACTGCATCTTAAATAGGATGACGTATAGGTGATGCCAGTGGATCAGCTGCTTCTGATGATGAAGATGACACAGGCATGCCTTTGACAGACATATCAGAAGCTCCAGGCATATCAGGTGATGCAGACCAGCCAGCCTCCAGTGGCAGACGCAGCACTCAGGATGACACAAACCTGAAGAAGCCCAATACTAAAGATCTGAAGGCAACAGGAGTTGCACGGGCTGCCGCAAGGCTCTTGGATCAAGATGATCCTGATGGTGGTCTTGCCATACTCTCAGTAAGTGCCCATTGCATGCTGTACTACCTTGCATGCATGCTACCTGCTCTGACATGCCTGACAAGCCTCAGTATGTACATGCTATGAGTGAATGTGGGACTTCTGCGCATACGTGCATGCATGCATGAGCGCCGATGTGCATGTAAATATGCAAAGATGCTGGGCTGGCATGCTGCACAACATCTGCACGCCACATTTCCTGTGCAACATCTGAGTAGCTTTTGGACTGGCACAGGCATTTCGCATGTTGCTGGTGACTGCCAGACATGCCGATGTGTTATATAAGTTGACTTGGAGCACCATGCTTTCAGTCATACAGACCAGACCACCACGCATGAGCATGTATGACCATACATGCAATAAGTATGCTATGATTTGGCTTGTTTGTCACGCAGAAAAGCAAAAGCGTGGCTAAGCGACAGCGAGAAGATGCAGAAGAATCTAAAGCTGACAAGGCTGCCAAGAAGATGCGGCTTGAGATGAGACAGAGAGGCCACGCGGTAAGACAATCTTCTTGTCGAGTAGCAGTAGAAGCAGAGCAGACCTGTGTTCACGGTCCGCTTTGCAGTCATGTGTCATTCATGACTGTGGTGGCATCATGGCACAAGTGTCATGCAGCTGCACACATCGATGCAGCTGCCTACTTTGATGCCATCGAAGCTCTCTTGTTGATGTGCACATCTAGCAATCAAAGGCAGTACTGGTACCCTGTGTAGTGCAGCATGAACGCCATGCAGACCAAAGCTGCTGCAGACTGTCAAGACGCGACGATGCATACTGTGAAGCATTTGATAGCAAGCATGAGCACTTGCAGGCAGTCCCAAAGCGTGGAGAAGATCCTCAGCATGATGCACAGGAGAAGGCTCTGCTGAAGACTGCCACCAGGTGCACTGGAGCTGCTGTGTTCTCGCTTGCCCACCTTGCGTATGCATCTTCTCCTGGAGGGTCATAAGCTGCACAGGCTGCAAATGATGTCTGCAACTACGCTGAGTTGATATGCTGTCCTGACACTGCAGCGTGAGATGCAATGACTGAATTAGCATGATCGTATTCCTCTGGTATTGTGCATCCAACGCATACCAGACAGATGATGGCAAGCATGCACTGCAAGAGTTTGTGATCTCACTGTCTGCAAATTGCTTCCATGATGATGTGTAGGGGAGTCGTACGGCTCTTTAATGCTGTCAGCAAAGCACAGCGTGATCAGAAAGATGCCATGGTTGGTGGATCCAGGTCGCGAGTAAGCTGTTGCTGCTGCTGCTGCTGCTGTCTGTGGATGAACATGCTGTTTTTGTACTGTCAACTTCTGTGAAATTAGGGTGACTGTACGCAAATTCAAGTCATGCATTAGCTGAATATGATGGGTGCCTGACATGATGCAGGGGGATCCCACAACTGGGAGTCACCTGTTGTTTGCTGGATGTAGCACATGGACATGTTTGTGATAGCGAGTGTTGGTGTGTAGGTGGCAAAGCTCGACAAGGCAAGCTTCCTGGCAGAGCTAAGGGGCATAGGCGCAAACAAAGGCAAGGGGGCTGCCCTTCCAGCAGGCACAGGCCCTGCAACCGGCGCCCCACCCCAACAGCCTCAGCCCCAAGAGGGGGCTTCAGGCTGGGGTGTACTCAGCGACAGCTTTGGACTGCAAGGTAGATTTGCGCCTGCCATGCTCTGCTTCATACATCCATGTCCAGCACTGCATGAGTGTCTTGCTGCTCAACATCTGGTGTTTGAACATGCATAGGGGGTGGTAAAATGAAAGACTGGGATAAACAAGATGACAGCGATGAGGAGTTGCCGAACGAAGGCCTTCAGGATGTTACGGATAGTGACAGCAATGGTGGCGGCTGGTGATCGCACAACCGCAATATATCCAACAATGCAGCATAAATGCTGCCTCTTCTGCCATGCTCAGCTTTTGCACCTCCAGTGAATGAATCCAAATCTAGCGAGAAATAAAAGCGATTACGCTATTTTCGTTCGTCTTTGTGATTACACAGCCTTGCTCCGAGACAATGTCATTGTACGCGTGCACATGCAAGCTGTGTCATTGCGCCTTAATTGCAATTGATCAAAACTACCTTGACTCACATGCGCTGTATCAGTGTAGTTGACTCAACAACACATGGGGTATCACACAAAGCATGCAATATTGCAGCTAACCAATATAACTCCTAGCTAGACACACATATAGATGTATGTGTACTACATGTATTAAGATTGCTTCAGTATCAACCACTTGAGTGGTGGCACAACAAGCTTATAGGCAACTTGCCAAAAGCAACACATACACTGTGTAGGTTTGTTTCCACTTGCGGGCACCTAAAGCGAAACTATCATGTAATGTATCAAACGCTGTAGTTGCACAAGTTGCGAAAGCAAAACCTGAAAAGCAAACATGAGTCATAATTCCTATACCTACATGAGTTGTGACTGATACACTTGACACCAGGAAAGAGATTCGTCCAACACTGCAATTCAGCCTCCAGTTCTTGCTTATGTCTTTGGTCATGAGCAAGAACAACAGTCCAAGCTTTGCAACAAATCCACCGATTACCCACAATCTGCTTTCCAAGCATCATCCCTTGCCCCATACCTAGGCCTAGGGGTACACTATACAAACGGGATAACTTGACACTCCAGCCAAGTCCTTTGCACCCATGCAAATCTCAGCTTGCGTCAGCCACCCATTATACCACATGATCTGCCTTTGACTTGCTCAAAGACGGATTACCCAAAGTGCCTTTCACAGGCTTGACCAATGCTGCCAAGACACTGCTGACAGCCTTAGGCTGCTTACTCTGAGGTGAAGGTACACTTGCTGCAGCATGCTGGGAGGCTGTGCTGTTGCAGCCTGCTTGACTTGAGGACCTGTCTGAGCCTGCACCCACATCATAGCCCCTGTTGGTTTGTGGGCACTCAAACATAGGACACTAGTAGCCAGCTGCAGTGATGCTGGAATGACAAAATTCCCAGCAAGGACGATCAAGCTCACTGCTTCTTTGCAAACAGACAGCTATAACTACTTCACAGCCGGTGGTATGCTTGGAATGTGCCACAGGAAAGAGCTAAAGTTGGCCAAGTCACAAGCAAGTCTTTTGAATATGCACATCACAACAAGCAAGTAACTGCCAGATAAGACAGCTGATGCTGCAGTTGCTAAACACAACCACGCTGACCTGTATCTGTGTGTTGATGAGCTGAGTCATCTCGGCTGTCAATATCATGCTGACCAAGCATGGCTGCATCCAACTTGCCAGAGGGCTGTAACGCTTCTGGTGAGTGAAGCACTGGCAGCGAGGTGTATGTGAATTTGCCATGTGAGAAACGCTTGTACAGAGTCTCCATCACAAGATACACTGCAGCATGAGACAATAGTCTCGTTGTGCTGGTGTGACAATTGTCATGAATGCAAAGTACCTGAATGCAAACCTGTGATGACACATGACCAAGAACAAGGCAAATCAAAGCATTGATGACTAGCTGCAAAGAGCGCAGCAGCATGGCTTGACTGTGAAAGGTGGCGTCAAGCTTACAAAGCTGTGATGGCTGTTGCAGCTACAAGTGCACATGCACTGCACTGCAACTGCAGAGAATACAAGCAAATTGGGCAGGCTCAAAGAGCTTACATACGAGCTGGAAGACAGCCACAGCCAGCAGCAGCATGGCAAAGACTGCTGGAGCCATCATGGATGATGCCATGTTGTCTTCAGCCCACAGGCTGAATCTGACATCTGCATACACATTGACAAATCAATCCATGGACTTCACTGTTGAAAAGACTTGCAAGCTACATGGCATTTTGATACAGTGTTGAGCAGTAGTGCTGCACTGCTGAGCAACACCGACGAGTGACACTGCTGCAAAATCGGCAACACACACGCTGTGGACGCAGCAGAATGCAACAGAAGCATCAGGGCAGCCAGCTGACAAAAGCAGCGACCAGCACACACCTGTATAGAGCATCTTGCCCATCACACAAAGCCATGCACCAGTCAGCATCAAGCTGCCAGATCTGGCGACAGACACCAGCAGACTGTGTGGCGCCTTGATCTCCAAAAAGACAAAAGCAGCTGTGGTCAGCATGGTCATGCCCAACAGCCAGTGCACGACGGCATCCAGTGGGTGATGCTTGGTGTGCATGACCATAACTGCACCCTCAATTGAGAAAGCTAAACCCAAGAAGGAGTGCTGTGTGCCAGGTGGCAAGGTCAGGTAGTTACCCACAAGGTTGACAATGCCTGCAGAAACAGATATAGGAATGAGTCTCAGGAGATGCCTGGGCAATGTGCAGTCAGCGCTGATAAACATATGTGGGGAAATGTTTTGTGAGCAGTAGTGTGCAAAAGGCTGAGTTGTGCAATTGATGGCTATGAATTTGAAACAAATGTAGCTAACAGAGCTCTAGCTGTGAGCCACATTGAGCTTTACCAAAAGTCGTGTTGGACACATGCATGTGTACATACAGCATACTGCAGTGCAGGTGGGACTTGCTGTGTATCATCCTGTGTATCATCCAACAGTGCATAATGCATGTATAGCATCCAACAATCAGATGTACAGACAGGCAGTAGGATGACGCAGCCACGGCTGAAGGATGACACAATATCATGATGCCGCCACTTGCCACTTACCGCTAACGAAAAATCCTGGATAGCTGGCTGTGTGCTGCCAGTTGTGCAGGTGTCGAGGGTCAAAGCGCCCATTGCTGCACAGCATGTTCCTGCAGTACAATGCATGCTCTGTAGAGCAGGCTCATGAAGCCATGATCAGACAAGGTGCGAAAGCAAAGGAGTGCTGTATGCCAAGGTGATGAGCATGCAGCTGCAGAGCTGGACATAAAGCAGCATCGGTCCCGCATTCTTCCGAATGGCTTTCGTCAGTGGGCGAGACCGCGCAAGTACGCTCGATAGCTCTGCAAGCTGGACAGGAGGGAGCACACAGCAGACAAGCAGGTAGCCGCTCACGTGTATGTCGTATGATCACCCCTCAGTTCCAGCCAGACCATAAAAATGGGTCCCCAGACCATCGTAACTGCCTCCCAGTGTTTGAAACAGCGGACTGATCGCGCGTGACGCCAAGGTGACGGGTAGTAGCTGCCACTGCAGTACAGCCTTCCCACTACAGACTGTCGGAAGTTTGCCAGAAACATATTGACTGTCCACCAGAGCCCCCATAACACGAAGACCAAGCCAGGACCGACATGTCCAATCCAAGTTCCTCCACCGTTAAGAAGGACAGTGCCGCATCCGGGATCGGTGGCAAGAGGCAACAGAGTGGCGTTTGTCAGCATCGGCGTGGGCACCGCGACCGTCTCGGAAGCAGCAACGCTGCACATGTCCATGCCCGAATGTTGCATGTCGTAGACAAGCGTATGCTGTACGGTAAATTGCGCTCGACGCGCAGGGGCGGCAGTCACACATCAATAGATGCGCTTGCCATGTTCATACACTTTCGTGGTCTCTGAAAATTACGGCAGTGTCTACAATTCCAGAAGATAAAGCTTCCCACGTGATTTTGAGTGCTCAACAAATGTGGCAAATTCGGCCATTTCGGACTGAAAATCGCCACATTTGCATCATCCCAAATCCAATCGTAAACCCAGCGGCTGACATGACGGCCTGCCGAGTCATGTCATGGTTTTTTTAAGAGCAAGCTCCGGAACCAGAGCTTTCAAAAAACTGGTGATGACATTGCCTTGCAAGTAGGATGTTGCGCAATCTGCGAGTCACCACACAGCCTTTCAGGCATCTGCTCCTTTCTCAGGCTAAGCCATGCATTTTTGCGCGAAGACACGTGTCATGTAGCCTTGCGGCGTCCACGCTTGGAGCGTTTCACGAGGCTTGGCGAATCAGAGTATTTGACTCCGTCCAATGCCGTAGCTATGCTATTGATCTGGGCAACTTCCAAGGTAGCTGGTTCCTGGGACCATCAACATCGCTCACCGTCTCGCGCAGCGACGACCTAGCTGGCAGACCAAACTCTTTCAAGCATGCACCCAAGAACCTTGCTAATATCCTCAGATCAGCCTTTGATCTCAGCCACGATGTGGGCGTATCTTCGGCGGATGACTCTGTGTGTATCGAGCTTTCTGGCAAGGGCCTCAACGCAAGGGCACAAACATATGGGGCTGCTCTGACACTCACTGCACCAGGCCAGCCAGCAGAGAATCAACAGCTAAGCAAGGTCACTACATTGCAACACCAAAGCACTTCAAGTCTAAACAGCCAAAGCTTGAGGTCAGACCAAGCTGTGTGCCATGCGACTTTTTCTTGGAGTATGCTCCTTGCATGCCTGCCTGACGCACATGATTTGCTGCAGGTTACCTGTTTTCTACACTTTTGACCATCCTGCAGGCTATCATGAAGAGGGATCTGCATTTGCTCATGTACAACGAGTTTGGGGTGAAAGCATTGTTCCTGAGTGGCTCAGTTGCTTAGGGTACCATTTTGGAAGCAATGGCTTCATAGAGGTATTCATCCTGTGACTGACCTATGGTCACATGGTACTTCACTTCCTACCATATGATGAACTCAGACGCTTTGTCATTTCTATTGAGCACATCTGCTGTTTGACAGCAGACCTGCAACTTCTGATTGTTCTGCTTGAGGAGCATTAGCTTGCGCAACCTTAAATCATGCTGAACATGCTTGTCAGCTGTATACGTATGAGATGGTGGCTTGCTCAAGACTATTGGCAGCAATGAGATTGTCTGCAACCAGCAACTGCTAGGTCATGTGGACTCATGCTCCATACACAAAAGCATGATGCAATCGTATTATTATTGATGTATGTCTTGCTATAGAAAGCATATGACGTATCAGGCTGGTATGCAGACCATCCTGGATATCACATTGGCTGGGGGACCATTTGCAATTGGCTGTCATTCCCCAACTTTGCATTGGTACTTTGTGGATTCAGATCCTGGAGTGAAAGTAGACACACAGGTCAGACCTGACATGCTTGCAGCCATAGCACCAGCACATATATCCTTCTTGCCTATTTGACATGCTCTGTCTTTGTCATCAGGCTGGACCTCACAGCATCACATGTCCAACACCTGGCAAGCCTGAACAGCACAATGAGTGCTTGTCAGCTGCAGCTGATTCCTGGCGGCCGATGCTTGATCAAGCTTTGGCTGCCAGTTCAAACCCCTGTTGGGTTATGCTGCACATCATGGTGCTCATATGCTGTCACCTGTGCAGGTGGAGGCTGAGTATGGAAGGCTGAAGATTACTGTCCAGCAAGCTTCCAAGAAGCTTGTCATCACTGCATCAGCCCCACACAGAACCTTTGACCTCTTGACTCTGCCCACCACTCAAGGCTTCCAAGATAAGGGGATCCAGACCTTCAGTGGGACTGCTGCTGTGGAGGCCTTTGAGCATGACCAACTAATAGATAGCCAAGTAGTAGATGGAGTGAATCTGCAGTTTGGCGCTGCTTATGCAGCAAGGACTGTGCAGCGCATGACTGCACAGCAGTACTCATCACCCTTGAGGGTAAAGGGCAAGGGTGTCACCAGATGAGGCTGCTTTATTGCAGCCCGGTAGCCACCATGTCTTCGGCATTCTAAGTGTGTGAGGTGTTATGTGGCATTGTAAGCTGTGAAGCTGCAGCGCATCACATGCCAAGGGTTCCCCTTTGTTGCCGTTGCACTGTAAATAAGACTGTACTTTTTTGTCAATGCTGATGTGGAAAAGTTTGCGCACGTTGCTCAATGAGTGCACAATCAGGCGGCATGCATGACATCACAGTATGCCAGATGCACTGGAGAACGAAGCAGCTTGAGGTGCGTATACTAATAGCTGAGGCAGCCTTTAGTCCAGATTGATCAATACCACTTCCATTGATGTAGCTATACAGCTAAAGACTAGCTGGTTTTGATTGATTCATTCCAAACAGCTGCAGCTCATAAAGCTTGATCAACCGTAGAGCATCTGGGTCACCAGCTAGCTGTACCAGATGCATGTGCAGCTGCAACACACTGTCACAATCACATTAAGCGTGCGAGTCCCTGTTGGCTGCATTGGGACTGAGCACAAATACTGCTGCAAGTTCATCATTGTTTTTATGTCTGCCAATGTAAAACAGAAAGACACGAGCTTGTCAGTTGGCAAGCGTTTGTGAGTACACTGAGCAATCTCTGCTGAGTGTCCATGCAGAACAATGGTTTTAAGCAGCTGCCATACCAGTGAGTCAAGCCATTGCCAATGTCGTTGCAGAGAAAAAATGTCAAAGCAGGCATGCCAAATTTTGAGCTAATGTGCATGCAGGCATGCTAACTCATGAGATTGCTGACTGTTATCCTGCTGCGTGTCACTTGTGCTGCTGGCCCTGTGCAAGCTATGACAGAATGGCTTGGATTGAGCTCTTGATGGCAATGTTGGGCAGAAAAGTAGTGTGCTCCATCATGTTGCCAGTGACTGGTGACAGAACCGAGTCTTGCAACCACTTCTGCAGAGCAGTTTTCTCGTAGGTGTACCCATCAGCAGCAATCACGGGCTCACACATCAGCACCTGCATCGCCATATATACGTGTGAGCGTCGACATGCAAACAAGAAAGGCAGTGTTTTGATTAAGCACTTACATGAAGCTCTGTAGCCTCCACAAGATGCAGTGGATTATGTCGCCAAATTGCTGTCACATTGCAGATGTCACCATGAACCAGGCTTGCGACAGTCACATGCAAAACAGCAAACAAATTGCTGTACTGCCATGAGCAGCGGTTGCAAATAGATGAAAAGTCATGGGTTGAGCTGATGCGAGCAGGTTCATTGCGTACCTTGGTGATAGGGCACCGAAGCAGCCTTGCTGAAGCTGTCTGTTGCCTTGCAACAAGAGGTGCAGCAGCTTGTAGGACTGAAGGCAGCAGCTTGTAGGACTGAAGGCAGCAGCTTGTAGGACTGAAGGCAGCTGCTGCCGCTGCTGCTGTTTTTGCTGCTGATTGATAGGCTTTAACGCATTCTGAGCCTGCTCATTGACTTTTTGCTGCTGCTTCCTGGATTTCTGCTTCTGCTTCTTGGCCTTCTTAGCAGCAGCATGAGCCTGCTGTTGCTGCTCCTCAGCCAGCAGCTCCTCACCAGCTCTCAAAGCTCTTGCCTCAGCAGCCAACTTTTCCTCTTTAGACTTGGCCACAGCTGCAGCTGTCTGGACCTTGGGAGCACTCTGCAGTCCACATCAACAGTTCAATGGAACTCCTGTTTGTGCATGTATGCCTCATATACTTGCTGCTTACTGCCATTGGCTGTGACGCAGAGGTTTCATGTACTATGATACAGCCATGCTGGTCATCCTCTCACTGCTGACTCAGAATCAGCAGAATATCATGACTGGCACTCTTTGCAAGCATTCAAAACAAAGCATCATACTCAACAGGATCTGGTTTTGTAACTCAAATTGCAAACAGAGAAGAGAGCGCAACATGCACCTCGTGAAGCAAGTGCTCACCGCGCCGAGGGCATAGACATCTGTCTCCAGACAGACAGACCACCTTACCTTTGGCCAGTTGAAGAAGATCATGATCTTGCGGACAGAAGTATCATCGAGAAGATGCTGTTGGCCAAGAACTGCGAGAATGCCTTGTGGTTGTGTGCGCTGATTTGCAGCGCAGTAGCACCAGGCATCAGGCTTCAAGCTGGCCAGTGCATTTGCCCAGGGCCGAGAATTGACCATCTGTTGCAAGAATGGGAGCAGTTCCTCAGTGCAAGCAGATTGCCAGGTCTGAACTGCACTATATCAGCAGTTGAGGCAGGAGTACCTTTTTGACCATTGGCTTATGGAGATGAGCAACATCACTTTTCAGATTATCAGCCAATGCCAAGTACTTTGAAACAGCCAGCTGGTGGTTAGTAAAGTTTTGCCAGCACGAAGATCCTGCTGAATCACAGGTATAGCAGCTATGGTACATGGCTCCCTATGGCATGAACTGGATGTGTGTGACCGTTCAGCAGTTTATTCCAGCCTACAGCTGTGGGCGCAGGCATGATACGACAAAAAAGGGTGGAATGACTTGTTGATAGTACAAGCAGATGACACCTTGAGGAGCATTTTCCACAACATGAGGGGACCCATGGTCTTCAAACCATATGTGAGTGAGCATACCAAGAAATGTCGTCAGCTCATGCACTATAGCTCCAAGCTTCTGCTCAGCAGCTGAGACTCTTTTCTGTGCACAGTTCTCTCTGAGGATCCATTCGCCACCCTCCTCATCTCTATGCAAGTCTGCCTTGCTCTCAAACAAGCTTGCACAATATTGTGCTTGACAAATCTTGTGGAAGTGGTGTACAACGGCAAGCTGGACAAGCACCAGAAACAGCAATTGTAGTGTGGCTAGACATGTCTGTTCAGGGAACAAGCATCGGTCCGGTTCTGAGCAGAAGTCATTGCTGAACGATCCTGCATAGCAGACAAGCCAGTTAGGAAATTGTCCTGATCGTCAGGCACACTTTGCCCTACATCTGCAGGCTGAGGCAGTCAAGTTTGAGGCCCTGGATGACATTCAGGATGGTTTGTCATGCACAGCTCAGTCCATGCGGTGTACAGTCACAGCTCGGGTCATGACTCACGTATGAGCTGCAGATATGACTTTGCCGCTATTGCATTGGCTTCATCAAATCTCAAGTGCATTGTGTTAGACACTTTCGCCACAAACCACTGCACACAGCTTGCGACGGCATCTTTGCCAACATCTGGGCGCCTCTGCAGTTCATGTTTCTGAACATGTGTGAGCAAGGCAGCTTGGATCAACTCAGGATGGAGCTCTGGCAAACCAATGTTGTTGTAGCTGTCAGTGTTTTCCAGGTTGCTGGCAGCGTCCTCCAGGTTGCCAGGGGTCACATACTGAGGTAAAAGCTGGAGCAGGACAGCGTGTAAGCCCTTTGGAAAATACATCACTTGGGAATCGCTCGGTTGCAGACTGTGAAAAAAGATGCCTGCAGATGCTTGTGCAGCAACTGCAGCATTGCTTGGAATGCAAGGTGCTGCGCATGCCATTCCAGGCAGTATGGGTATCAGTGATGTTGATGCAAGCACTATACATTGTTATGCCATCTGCACCTGTGCTGACAAGTGTGATGCATGACAGCATCTCTGACTGAGTGTGAATGCAGCTGTGTGTCATGCTAATGCATACCTTATCAGCTCGCTGATGAATGCGTTGCAGTGAGACCACGAAGTCCAGTGTTGATTGCAGCAGCTGCTCTTGCAAACGCTGATCTTCTGTGATCTGAGGAATCTGGCCAAGCATATTGGTGGCTAGCCTGAGCAAGGCTGCTGGTGGCTGCAAGGAACTCCTACTCGTTGGCCTGCATAGACACTTTGCACAGAAAGCAAAAGGCAGTTCTGCCGCAGTCCATTTGTCAAGCTGAGGCCTTGTCGAGTAAAGTGTGGCACATGTCAAAATATATTGTGGATAGGACCGAGCCAGCAACAACAGGATGGCATGATGACAAGGTGCAATATGATGACATACACGACGAGATAACATGTATGACATGACATAACATGGTGACATATGATAACATGATGGCATGATAAGATGATGACATGATGCAATGCAAGGCATTGGAATACAACCACGCTGGGAAAGGGCTCGCCTGTGGTAAATCAGGAGATGGAAGCTGATACAGAGCTGCACACCAACACAGTGCCCTTGCCATCCCAAGACAGACCTCTGTAGACCATGTCAAAGGCCCCTGCAATGCACAAGCCTCTCGTTGTGACAGCATGTCACGCTCATCAGTCAAACTCTTGTTGAGGGAAGTGTCTTGTCTCTGGTTGACAGACCAACAAAGTGCAGACAAAGCTTACATGGAGTCAATATGTATACTAAACAGCACACTTCAGTTTATGCATGTCCATGGTCCTAGCAACCTGAGCACATCCATGGGTACAATCATACTCAACCTGTACATGTGTATGTTATCTGGGCTGTATGTCATCAGCCAGATGCACTTGTTTGTATTGCATTATTGGTCTGCAGAGATGAAGAGCCATACCGTCAGCATACATGCCAATGTGTCAAAAGCCAGGTCAAAGACACCACTACTCTGAGCTTCAGCCCAGTAGCGCTGCCCACCGCATCTCTGAAGACCAGGTAAGTTGCCCATGCTACTCCGTGACAAATCAATGTGACAGAGGCGAGCCCACAATGTAAAACCACATAGCCTTTGATGTGCTCCAGGCAATGTTTTAAGTGCTATGTGGAAGCCAGCCAATAATGAGGGTTGTTCTACAAGCCACGTTACATGCATCTGCTTTGCTGGCACAGCATACAAGGCCTGTGCCACCAGGCCCTTCTTGGCTTGCATGAGCTCTTTGGGCACAACTGGCTCGCCTGCACATACGCTTGGCTGTGAACAGGTCACATCAAACAACAATGTGCATGCCTCACAGTGTTGACGCTCGCTTTCTCTGAGGCACATGTGCTGCTTTGCCAACAATTCTTTTGGCTTGAAGTATGGCATACTTGCAGTGCTGAGCGCTCTGTCTGGAAAAAGCCAATTCTTTACGCCGGCGCGGATTTAAAATGGGCGGCACTGGTCATGCGCTGCAACATTTGGCTCCCCAGCTTGTTGATCAAGTCATTCTCGTGATCTGTAAACTATTTTGGCAGGACTGGGATCAGCCCAAAGCTGCAGCACAATTGCACAGTATGTGACAAACAGTTTGCAGTCTGGAAGAGTCAACCCTTGCTGTTGCAAGTATGGTACCAATGTAACAGCCAGTGACCATACATCAACTTCACCTGAAAAGCTCCTGCACGTTGAGATTGTTGTCCTTCAGATGAGGAAGCAGCAGCCTGGCCAACAGCACCACCAGAGTCTCTCTCAAGAGTCTGCGTTTGTCATCATGCACCTCTGATGCAGCTGCTTTTGTGCTGACCCATTCCAAAGTAACAAACAGTCTGGAGGCTACAGTCTGTATGTCAGTCCATTGAGATACTGTTGGACTTGGCACCGGCTTGCTGCCGTCCCAGTTGCCCGGGTCAGTTTGATCGGCAATATTTGGAGCCTGCAGCAAGGGTTGATGCAGCTGCAGCCTGCCCATCATATTTGCTACATTATGTAGAAATTCAATTTCTCCCTCATATGGTTCATCTGGGATAGCCATTGGTCCAAAAGCTTGTCTAGCTGCGGAAGGCACCACATCTGTGATTCTGGCTGATATTGTAACTGACATTATTGAGTCGTACTGCAGTATTGAGTCAGTGAGCATGTAGCTGGCACACAAAGCAGCAAAGGACATGCCTCCAAAGCTTTTAAAGCATGGCGAGGCATGAAAGTGCTTCGATTATAGGCTGCAGGCACTGTCCAGAAGCTAACTGACAGCGTCTTTGGATCAGCACATATGCTGGCTTGAGTTACTGTTGCTTTATTTGATACAGACCATTGACGCGATGCAGTGCAGCAGAAACAGTCAGCGGTGAAACCAGCACACACCTTGATGCAATTGTAGTCCTTCATGATCAGCAAAGTCTGGACACATCATGACAGAACAGCGGCGCAGCCCCTGCAATCGGGCCAGCATGGCTTCATGCTTCTTGACATGCTCAGCGGGCAACAGCTCTTGATCTAGGAGGCATTTCAGTGCATGGAATGCATGCTGTGCAACTTCTCTGGTGTTGTCCAGAGCTGCAGCCAATATCCTCAGGCCATCTACATCAGACGCTCGTTTGTCGCAAAACATCCCACGATGACCTTGTTCTGCACGACATGATTGACAGCCAACACTTGTCCGCCTGCAGGCTAACTAACGTTGACCTTAGAGTGAGCAGGCTGATTGCATTTGAGAGTGCAGTAGTGTTTTGCGCTGAAACAAGGAAACTTTGCTGAATGTTTACATTCAGAAACAGGTCCAGCGGTCTCGACTTGACATACAAGGTTCTCTCTGGATTGCTGTCAAGTATACTGCCAGTGGCATCAAGGACTGCATTGACGATGCACAGACATGCTCTGAGCTCACACAGATGTACACAACAGCAGAGGCTGAAGAAGCAGAGCATAACGCAGTGCTTCTTGTGGAGACTCTGCTGCCACTGTGCTCCCAGGGCCTTGAGAGCAATGCACAGCCATATCTACCAGGCATTCTTTGTGAAATGCTAGGTGTCCTGTTGGCAAGCAGCAATGTTGCAACAATGCGACACATCTCCCAGAGTTGTGCTGCCAAAGTTGTGCAGTCAGGTGAGAACACATCTTGCTTTGTGTTGTCAAGCCTAGATATATCTTGCTGTATCACAATCATTTGTTGGGATGAAGGGGCATCTGGGGCAATCAAATCTGTGCAGTCTGTGTCAGAAGACAAGCACTGCGCAACAGCATGACATATTTGGAGCTGCTCAGGGCTGGCTGGTCCCTTTTATCATACAGCGCCTTGGTCAGGGTCTGTGGCCTGCTGCACCTGTGCAAGTGCTGCTGGCATGGGGCCACCCTGCTTGACACCGGCTTGAAGGCTGTTAGTCAACGTATGCGCCAGGTGCTGCATGAACCCGGTGATCATTAGCATGCATGGCCTAGGTCTGCCTGAATTCAATCTGTCGGGGAGTAGGTCTGTTGATCTGGGTGCTGCGAACTCCGACCGCAATTTTGAGTCAGAGAATAATAAGTCAGCCATGTTGAAGCTGCAAAATTGCTGTGCATCTTGCTGCCAAGTCATAGAAAGTGCGCCGATGTCTGACATTTGGGCCGAGTGATCGGCGTGGCAGATTCAACGCGCTCAAGCTAAGGCTATCAACGCTTCCGCGAGCTTCAGAGCTGCTCAGACCCAGACCAGTATACTTAGTGTGTCTCAGCAGCAAGATACGGCTCATGAATACCCTCATCCAAAATGTATGCACAGATTTCTTGGAGTGTCCGACAGGTATGCACGAGGGTGGAGTCACAGACTCAGGCTACAGACTTCGCAACTATAGCTTATTCTTTGTTCACCCTGTCGCGGATTTGAAAATCCGACGGAATTAAAGTGCAAACACTTGTCTTCATAGCGCTTACGCGACGTACGTGGAAGATCACTCGGGCAATATACACTCGCTAGCGACCGCTCAACAGAACAGAACGAACCTCGTGTACCGTACAAAGCACACAGTTGACGGGCTTTCCACATCGCCGGTATGTTGTAAAACCCTTCATAAGACGCGGATGGCAGCGTTTATTCACGCTCGTGATTACATGGCAGTTTGACCAGGTTGGTTCTGGAGCAAAAGAAGGGGAAGATTACAAGGTTTGGCCAGCCACACGACATGTCGCCAGGATAAATACTTGTCACACGATCAATACACAACATCTCAGAGGAAGCACATGCTCAATATGCATAAGCTTGCAGAGCCTAGTGACAAATGCATGCCTGTGGGCTAGCTAGCTTCTAAGATTGGAAGACACATCTTTTAGTTCAACAATGTGCTGAGTCTGTTGGTGGCTATATAGGGTGGCTAGTATATTTGAAACTGTGTAAAGAAGAATCCGCTGTAAACGTGATGTTTGATTTCAGCTAATGCAGACTAGAAAGTAAGCTTGGAGAGCAGGCTGCTGGAAACAGGCTTCAGCACAACATTGATATACGCATGACAAACCATTTCTTCGTGTCTCCCATTGGACAGCGCATGGTTGCAAGAACCGCTTTCTGTGCTCACAGCTACAAAGCAAGGCCCATGGCTGTGTTGAGGCTTGCAAGCAGCATTCTTGTTTCAATCTGCATGCAACAGATGCACAGCTTATTTTAGCATGTCCACTTCAGTCATTGCAATGCAACAGTGATGTAGCAGATGACTGAAATGCCCTGATGTTGGGGGACTTCGGCATTGCGACGAATGTCGGATGCTCAGGTTTCATCTGCACAACCTTGCTGAATGCTCAAACCCAGCAATAGTGTGAGCAGCATGATCATCTGAGTATTCAACCCATGTAACAATGCAGCCCTGAGTCTGTGACTCCACCCTCATGCATGCCTATTGGACACTACAAGAACTCTGTGCAAACACCTTGTCTTGAGGCTATTGTAAATTGTGGTGATATGAAGCTAGCCTTTGCATGCAGCGAAAGCCATCCAGCATCTGCACAACACAAGGAGACAAAGCCCAAGACATCATGCGTACTGCATCAATTCTAGCACACAACAATGACTGCATGGACATGCAGCCTTCTATGGTCAACACATTCCACTCACATTGCATGAATAGCTGCTGTACCTGCTTGCAATGCCTGCAACTCGGTTGCACTCCAAGGCACTGAATGCACGCAGGAGCTATAGCAGGTCCTCATTAATAGCGCAACCAATCGCAAGGTTTGGCAGCAGCTCTTTGCTTGCCAGTGTCAAGCCAGTCACTGGGGATGCGCTCGAGCGTTGCAGCCATTTCTGAATAGCGTCCCTTTCATAGGTGTGCCCATCAGCAGCAATCATGGGCTCACACATCAGCACCTACAGATCAAGCTGCATGTGGCATACATGCGCAAGACTAGAAATTCACAACTAGCAGGGCTTCAGGTTCTGGCAGTCAGTAACATCAACTTGTGAGTGGACAGGCTTACGCTATGTCAGCTTGACAATTATGCGCTTCATTGCATACATGTCTGCAGGTGAGTCTTGCAGGTCTATAGCTTTCAAGCTCAAGACAGTTCATCATGCACACCCCATCCAAAAGCAAACTCTGCACGCACAAAGCTTACAGATGAACCGTGACACCTTTGCAAGGTGCCTGCAGGCTATTGTACTCAATACATTACATAAGAGGAAGTAGCATACCTGGGTGATTGGGCAACAGAGCAGGTGGTGTGGTGCTGCAAAGCGCTTCTGCTGTCCAGTGGCAGGCAAACGGTCAACAGTTGGCACTCCCCCTTCATGCTGGCCAATGACACATTGACCGGGCTCAGCGTGGTCAAGCCTGACTGTGTAAGCAGTCTGTCTGTGACCGGATCTAAGATTGTCGCTCTGCTTGACATGCATTGGCTCAGGAGAAAGGAGTGGCTCTGTCTGTTCAGCAGCGCCGCTCTTGGATGCGCTCACCGTATTTGCTGCTGTGCTTGTGCTGCTGCTGCCTGCTGCATGACCAGCTTGTTGAGTGTGCATTTGAAAGGATGGCTGCTCAACACTGCGCTGTTGCTTCTGCTGTTGCTGCTGCTTCTTCTTCCATTGCTCCTGCTGCATCTGATCCTCATGGAGCTCTTGCACCTTTTGCTGCAGCTTCTGTTGCTGCTCCTGCCCCTGCAGAGTCTGTGCCTCCTCCTGCAGCTTCTGCTGCTGCAGCTTCTGTGCTTGCTGCTTTGCCTGCTTCTGCTGCTGCAGCTTCTGCTCCTCTTGCAGCTGCTGCTGATACCTCATCTCCTGTTGCACCCTTTGCCGCTCCTCTCTTTGCTGCTGCTGCTGCTGGTGCTGTAGCAGCTCCTCTTCTTGCTGCTGCTGCTGGCGCTGTAGTAGCTCCTCTTCTTGCTGCTGCTGCTTCTTGGCCTTGCGCCTGTCCTTCTTGGCCTTCTTGGCAGCTGCTTGATGGGCAGCCTGCTCTTCTTGAGCCAGCAGCTCCTGCTCAGCTTTTCGAGCTGCCTCAGCCTCAATCTGGTTCATCTTGTCTTCGAGGGCTTTTTGATGTGCAACTCTCTTTTGTTCAGCACGCCATAGTTTCTCAACCCTTAGCCTCTCTGCCCTGGCTGTCAGCTCTGCATCAGCATCACTGGTAGCCTTCTGCTCTGACATTGCCTCAGAAGCAACGGGCTTGGCAGTGACTCTGACAGGTGCAGTCTGTGCAGCAGTCGTAGCATTGGCGGGCAGCTGTTTGGCCTTATTCAGGTCCGCAGTGCCTGGCCTGGCTGCAGACTGGACCTGCATATACTCTCTTGCTGTGTCTGCTGCCTGTTTCAGATCGAAACCGCCTGTAGACCCACTTCTGTTGCTAGCGGCCACAACCTGGTCTGTCATCTTGCGTCGTTTGGCAGCCCCTGGGCCCCTTACCAGCCGCTTGGCTCCCATTGCTAGCATTTCATCCCTCCAGCTCATGATGTCTGCCATGGGGAAGGAGGACTTGCCGCCGGGGGCCAGTACAAATGCCTCCTGACCCTGTCAGGAATTACTAAATTCAATGTTTATTTCATGTCAGTTCACTCAATTCAAACTTCAAGCAAGCACTGGCCTACCTCAATGCTGCGTTGCATGGCAAAACTGGTGAAGGCATCAACGCTTTGATGCAATCACTGCCCATTGTGATGCTGTGCACAGCTGGATAGGCAGCAAAACATGGCTGTGACGCCTGATTTGGTGCGGCCAAGGCGTTGAGTAGGTACCACTCAGCATGCTTTTGCTGTCCAGCATGATACACACATACAAAATATCTGGAGCAACCTGGCAGAAGGGGCAAAAAAGAAGAAAAAACAGAGGAAAACAGAAGAATTCAAAAGCGAAGGAAAATCCGAGAAAACAAGAAAAGACAAGAGAGAGAAAGCCTACGCCTTTCAGCATTGACAGAAAGTCCAGCGGTAGTACAATGGGCTTCCCCGTGGGATATTGTGGGAATGCATAGGATTGAAAGCAGGCTCACCGGCTCGATACCAAAGATGACTTCCAATTTGTAGCCAACCGCATCTGAAATGACATGCTGACAAAGCAGCTGCCCAAAGTTACGCTTCCAGTCTGCCTGATACCTGGTCGTACACCAGGTGAGGCCAGCATTAGCTTGACCCAGTGCTTCAATCCAGATCCCAGACCGACACATCTTGTCAATGAAAGGCACCACATCCTCAACTGCAACAGAACGGAATGGAGTCAACAAATGTGATGACATGTATAGCTCAATTTGCATGTGTCAGCCAACAAAACGCACTGCAGCCTGGAGCCTCAAGAGCCCCACCTTCTTTTGTGCGTTCACATTAAGCCCTGTGCACCAAAAGCTGCATGTTGCGGTGCTTGCATGCATCAGGTGACTGTCAGACTGCATACATGTAGGCTTGCTTTTGTGAATGTGTATCAATCATGCAGAAATCAGGACACGTACCAAAACAGCCTCTGTGATCACACAAATGCAGTACACATTTGCAAATCAGGACACATAACAGGAAAGCTTCTGTGATCCAACAAACGTATCAACATACAGAAGCCAGGGCACATACCAAGAAAGCTTCTGTGATCCAACAAGCGTGCGTGCTCATCCTTGACTGCCAACCCTGGGCGAGTGTCCAAACCCGCCAACTTTGCAGCAATCTGGCTTTGAGTGAGTGAGGTGTCATATGCAGTCAGATCAGCAGGAGGTTGGGGCATGCTAGCAAGCTCCACCGTCTTGTATGCTTGCAGCACATTCTTCAAGCACAGGAACAACAGCTGAAGCGTTGCACGTGCAATCTCCTTGGGGACGACAGCTTGGGGCAACAGTGTTGACTGGAAGTCATTGGTGAACAGATCTGTGCAGCAAAACAAGCACTGAGTGCTAGCAAACATCAGACACTTCATGCGAGGCTGCTGCCTTCAGGAGGGTTGGGTGTTGAGGGCATGATGACAAGGCAAACAGCACTCGGGACAATGCTCCTCTCATTGGCCGCCACAGCTGTGCATAAATAGCTGTGATGCAATAAGGCATGCTCACAGGCAGACAAGCCCCGGTGTTGCTGCTGTAGATGTCAGCTGCAGAGCTTGCGCTAAGCAAAGCATCTGTGGCTGATTGTTGCTACACAACGTGCAGGCCAGCTGTTTTGACTGAGCTGCGCAAGCCAACAACCACAGCTGATGTTTCTGGCAAACATGCTGAACAAGCAAAGGAGCTCGATCTCACTTATCAGCTTCAGATAGGGTGCCATGTATACGTTGCAGGTCACCCCTCGGTCGTCAGGACGGAGCTCATGGCTTGTGGCCATGCACCGCTGTGTGGAGTTCACGAACCACTCCACACAGCTTTCAAGTGCAGGGTTGCTCTGAAACAGCTGATGCACTTCCACAACAGGCATGATCAAGGCCAAGGCACTTGCTTGCATCAACTTGGGTTCCAGCGGTCGCAAGCCAATGTCTGAGTAGCCAAGATCTGCAGGATGGCTTTCAGGAGACGCCCACAAGGGGAGCATCGGAATCACGGCTTTGACCGTGCCCTGGATTATCCCTACTCCATTTTCTCCTGGCTGCTTGTCAACCTTCGATATGAAATGTAAGGCAGCACGTATGAGGTGCTCTTGCAAGTAAGGGTTGCTTGTGGACTCGGGGATTCTGGGGAGCATCTTGACCATCAGTTGGGCAAGTGAGAGCGCCGGCTGCACAAGCACAATGCCCAAATGCAGGCCCTGGATGTGCAGTAGGTCTGCACTACAATGTGGCACTACTATTGCAATCAGCAACTTGACTGGGAATGCATGAGATTGTGCAAGACATCTTGGCAAGACAGTAAGACCAGAATCATGGATAAGGGCCAGGTCCATGTAACCGGTGCTGAGTATGTCATGCACTGCTAGAACAGAATGACTACATCCCTGACCAGTGGCAACAGGTGAAGCAACTGTGGGAATGCTCATCAATATTCGACAGGCAAGGCACCACAGCATGGGTCCACAGCAGGTGCTGATGGCACGTGTGACGACAGCAACAGCGTGAATGCAGACAAGCATGAGAGTACAATTGCAGATTGGCAGCTTACTTGAGGCAGATGAGCCGGCATGATGTGAAACAGAGTAGTGCATGAGGTCAAAACTCTAGCCAAGCCTACAATGTCCTCAGGTGTCCATGATTCAGATGCCTGTCAGCAATAACGTTTTGTGTCAAACAAGTGATATGGGCAATGCTGGCTGATCTTCAGAGTGCAACAACCACCTGCACTGACAGACAACAAAACAGACAGACAACAAGACTTGCGAGGATGCCAGACAAAAGCAGTTTTGATGCAGATGTCAGACATACACCAGATTGTGCTGGGTAGCTGGCCTCACAACACTTTCAAAACAACGCAGAGGCTCTCACGCAGTCTGAAGCTCAAGCCGATATCACAAACTCTGTACTCTCACCTCCACAGCTTCTGTCACAGATGCATACAAAGTCAAGAAGCTGCCGTTTTCTGCAGACTTGCTGCAGAAGGGGTGTGGGTCAGGATGAACAGGGCCTCCCAGGGCCCCCTGTTCTGACCCTTCACCAAGCTCAGCACAGCACAGCTGGGCAAAGACAGCGCATGCTGTCAGCCGGTTTGACAGCTTGGGCAGATGCTCCATGGCCAGAGAGAATGAAGAAGCTAGTGCAGGCGCTCTGGCCAGCAGCATGCTGTCATCCTGGGTGAGAGGCGCTGCATGCAAGGCTTCAATGGCTTCTGTGCATCTGAGCTGCTGGAATGGTACAAATATGTCCAGAGGCGTCCCCAGATCTGCAATGCATACCATGTTCAATTAAAGCGTTTCTTGTTGTCATACATTTGACGAGCCATCTTCCTGGGTGCTTGCAGAATGATCAAGGCAGATGACAAGAGCTGCAGGTAACTGTGGCGATGGATCATTCAGATTATAGATATGCTGCTGTTGACTGTGACATTATTGACGCAGATGACTGCACCAGCAGCACATGCAGTGGGCATGACAGCACCGTATAGCAGCAATGCAATTTAGCCACGCCCAACGTACTCTGCATTGGGCTTGTCAAATCTGCCTCTGCTTACAGACAGGCACAGTTGAGCTCAAGATGGAATCGATGATGACAAAAACATTTGCCAATACTTTAGTGAAGGTTTGGTGGCTCACAGCTTACAATGCATGTATACAGAGCGTTTCAGTGACTCACAGAGAAGGGTCCAGATTGTGCGGACGCTGTCACCCTGCCGCCCTGGGTCAGCACTCCCCATGGTCTCAAAGATAGCCTTGTCACTGGACATACGCCGCAGGAAGGCGAAGCCTAGATTGTTGATCAGCACAAAGTCTGGCTTGTGGGTGATCCATTCACTCATGATAGTCACAAACCCAAACCTGCACCGACACACCAATCAAGTTGAACGGTCAATACCTGCAGCGTGATACATGGTCGGCTGCAACAAGTCTATGTGACATGGACTTGCTTTGATGCCCTCTACAGATACGGTAATGCAGCATAGCATTCAGCAAGCTCATGCAGGACATGCTCAAAACAAGGAGGACATCAGGACCGCCTGTACAATAAGTTTCTCCCTACAATAGATTGGACAGGCGATCATGTGCGTTTCCTCTGCAATAGCTTCTTGCTGCTGTTTCACGGCAGACCAGTGCAAAGAACGATTTAGCTGCTTGTGCTGAGATCTGAGAGGGCTCATACCTAAAGACACGCTCCATGTTGAGCTTCGGATTCAGTATGTGAGCCAGCAGCAGCTGATGCAGGAGCGACACCAGCGCCTGCTTCAGCGCAATCAGATCCTCTACCTCTTCCGGAGTGGACGCATTGACAGGCAGCTCTTCAGTGCACCACTCCAACAGAACCATCACCCGTAAGGCAACTGTCTGTATTTCTGCCCATTGTGATGCAGTGGGCGTGGGCCAAGGGGAATGGGCATCTAGCAGACCACCATCATAAGCCTCTGGAGGGTGTGATAGTGGCTGTCTTGACAGAAGGCGAGCCATGATCGCTGTGACGCCATATAGGAAGTTGACATGGCCCTCCCTTTGGGAGAAGTCTGTAATGGACTTGGGATCAAAAGCTTCAGCTGCTGCACCATGCAATAGAACAGTCTCAGTTTGTCATGTGCTGGCTGTATGTCTTCTAGGTTTGTACAGTTGGAAGTTGCCAATCTTGCTATGGTTAACTTTTCTGATAACAGCATACCAGCATGTGATGTGGAGGGCTTTGCATTCTGAATGACAGTGACAAATACATTGCTATCATATCAAAGCTTGAAACATGCTTATCCACTTGTACATTGTTGCTTTGGTTTGCGGCAGCAATAGCATCAGGCATTGTGGAGCTCTGCTACTTGTCATACCTGTAGCGCTGCCAGTATGGACATCCACAGTACAGCAGCAAGTTTTGCTGTGCTCAATCTTCGACAAAATTATTAATGCACAGCGCCGACAATATAGGCAGGTTGAGGGGGGAGGGTGTGGGGGGTGGGGAGGGGAAAGCAGGGGGCAGAAGCGTCACCTCGTTGAGCCTGCAATGCCTGATCTTGGGAGAAGAGGGGGCACAGCAGAGCGGAGCAGCGGCGCAGCCCTTGCATGCGTGCCAGCAAGGCCTCGTTTGCTGCTGCTTGCTCAGTAGGCAAAGTGTAGTTGGCCAACAAGCGACGCAACACTGGAAATGCATACCTTGCCACAGAGTTGACCTGGTCCAATGCTGCCGTCAACAATGTCAGACCGCCTGCATCAGACATGGAGTGGTAGCGCAGCGTGTAAACTTGGTCTGCTGCATATCTGTCTGCATGAGGGTTGCGGAGTGACATGCTCTGATGGTGTTGTGACTGCTGAAACTGGCCTGAACAGCTGGCATGCTGCTTGTTTTGGAGATTACAACAGCCAATGGCAAATGTTGATGATACAGCATCACCATGCATACACAGCGTACTGTAGAAGTAAGAAGCACATTATGTACATATGCCAGGCAGCAAGTGTCTGACCTGACTTGAGCATGTGTGAAGCAGCGGCCTGAGTCAAAGCTTGCAGCACAGGACTCTCAGTCTTTGTCAGCAAGGAATCCAACGTGATGCAGCAGAAGACTGGCATGTAATCTCTGGGCTGCTGCCCAGCATGTAAGCTGCCCTTGATATGTTGCTTCAAGATAGGCATGATGAGATGGATTAACAGACTTGACAGGTGCTGCGCCTGGTCAATATCAGCTGCCAAAGGTGATCCTGCACTGGGCAGCTTGGTGAGCCTGGCTTTGGCATCTACAGCACTTGCGTAGAGTTGTGCACCCATGATGTGGACAGTGTTCCATAAAACTTGCTTGGATGGGTAAGGCTTGGAAGGATTGCCAAAACCCTCTGCACTGACTATAGCTGCCTTGATGACAAGCAGAGCGCTTCTCAGTACCGCCACGTGACGGAAGAGTGGACTTTGACAGAGAGGCAGGTCAGGCTCAGCAACAATTTTGACTTCACATAGCTTGGCTAATATGTCATTTAGTGAACTGATTTCCTGTGGCAGGCCGGTCGACCCCGGCTGTGCTGTGCGTAGAATCTGCATGCAAAGTAGAACAGGCCTGGCTGCTTCTGGAAGCTTGGTCAGAACCTCGGAAGTGAGCTCCTTCTGCGTCTGGCTGGAGTCAATTGGCAGGATCTCCTCAGCCGGCAACGCCGCAATCTGTGACTGCAGCGTCTTGTCTGACATCAAAGTAGCTGTGTATTTGTTGGTACAGAAGGACTCGGCAGCTGCCTGCCAAAGGCGGGATAAGAGCTTATACTCCGAGGCATCTGTTGGCTTGAGACTGTAGGCTACGAAGAAAGCCAGCGTGGGAGGGAAAGTGGCCTTCAGTTGCACCTTGTTTCCGCTCTGCATTTAAACATATACCAGTGCTGCTTTCTCATGCTCTGTGTATTTCTGCTAGCGATAGCAGTTCAACGTTGAAGTGACAGACCTTCGGCTGGTCTTTGAGCAGAACGCCTTTGCTAGACAGAACACAAGTTTCAGGAGACAATCCGTTGTCTTGGCAAAAGTCCAGCTTGATGTCATCGATCCTTGTGTTTGGCGTTAAGTCAGCCTGCCATTTGGCATTAGGGCACTTCTGCAGAACACAGCAAAGATGTTACCAAAGCAGTCTTGTCGACAGAGAGATCGACCTTGTCGAGCGAAAGACATTGGCGATGAAACTCGCCTCAGCTTGTACAACTACTTTCATGTTGACAAGTGAGAAACAGCTCGGAGACAGCCAACAAGCCTCAACTTTCTTGTCTTGCATGTATTGATCTTATGTTGGTTCCGGAGCTTTTTGCTCTGTCTATCCGTATGTCTGTCCACCTGTCCGTCCGGCATGCTAGATGACTGATCCTCGTAAGCTATAATCATTCTGTACCCTGCATCGCGATCAGGTTGTAGCCAATAACGAAGATAGGCACTGTTTCGAAAGAGATTATCGCTTGCGTGCATTTTCGACATTGATTGCTACTTATACACCTCATTCATACAACAACATGTCAGCCATGCTACTATCAGGGCAGACTTGCGTCAAGCCCGTCTTCGGCAGCGCACCTGCGCTGCATCGCGCAAGAGCGTTCAAGTCTTGCCGACCACAGTACAGTCGTAATGTCGTCATGATGGCTGAGAGGCCACGACAAGATGACAACCCAGCAGACGAGGCTGCCGCAAAGGTTGAAGACCAGCTTCAGGGCTTTGTGCAGGCGACCAAGGAGAACTCTGGCTTGTTCCAAGATACCATCA
>JAABUO010001779.1_pt1 | contig 27313 bp, 31 predicted proteins | sample 5559291 | NCBI WGS metagenome assembly JAABUO01 (sample SAMN10711878, study PRJNA513372) | rock metagenome | isolation source: Antarctica rocks | place: Antarctica: Victoria Land, Finger Mt sud | reverse complement strand
CTGCGAGGCTCAGGCCGCTCAGGCTGGCGAACGCAGAGGGGCGAGCGGCAAGGCTCTCGTAGGTGATCATAGCTCAGTTTACTACAAAAGACACAATTCTGTTGCTGCGCGACAACTCTATTATACTCGAAAAATCGTCTTTTTTCTGGGAGGGCGTCCACGGGGTTGACAAACAGGCGGGGCAGCGGCTATACTCTTGCCGTTCCCGCCCGGCGGGTTCCACTTTAAAGGAAGGATGCTCGGCCAGATGAAGATGCGCTACACAATCTCACCCATCGGATTTGCCACTCGCGCCCGTGGTGTGTCTCGGCTGACCGGCTCCGTCCCGTCTTTCGTCCGCACGACCGCCCCGGCCCATTTCCGGGCCTGCCCGCCGCCTTTCGGGAGGAGTCGCCGCTTCTAAACGACATTTAGACAAGCCGCACATCCTCACTTCTCACCGAAGGCTTCGGGCTTCCCAGACGTTTTAGAGACGTTCCGGCAAGTTCGAGGTCTTTTTTGTGTTTGCGCCGCTTGCGGCCTACGACTGATTCTCGCGACGATTTTCACTGGCGACGATTTTCACTGGTAATGCAGCTAGGAGAACACATGGCGACTGTCCAAGCACTGCCCCCCACGCGGCAAGAACAGAGCGAAGAAGAGGAACTGATCCGGCTGGAAGCCGACTTCGGCCCGGACGGCAGCTTCGGGCAGCGCGCCCTGGTCGTGACCCGCGAGGCCGTCCGCATCGAGGAGCCGGGCGGCGCGCTCGATTTCCAGATGCCCATCGGAGAGATACAGACTGCCCGCAACGAGCCGCTGGTCGGCGGAGGCCGGCTGGAGATCACGGCCAAAAACGGCGACATCGTCCCGGTCGTCACCTACTCCCAGACCGTGGCCGCCCGCTTCAGCGAGGCGGCGCGCGGGATCGAGCAGCTCGCCAAGGGCGAGCCGTTCCAGATCAACCTGAAGGCGGAGCGGACGCGCTGCGCCAACTGCGGGCGGCTGCTGCCCGAAAAGGACGGCATCTGCCCGGCCTGCGTCAACCGGTCGAAGACGATGTGGCGCATTGGGGGCTTTTTGGGTCCGTACAAGAGGCAGACGATGGCGCTGGCGGGGCTGTCGGTACTGACGACCGTGCTCAGTCTGGCTCCGCCACTGATCCAGCGTAATTTAATCAACCGAGTGCTGGCGCCGCCGCCGGGACAGCACGCCCACCCCGCCCTGCTGCTGCCGCTGATGGGCGCGTGGCTGGCGATTCTGTTCGCTGGCGTCGGCGTCAATATCCTGCACGGTCGCACTGTGGCCTTCCTGGGTGCGAGCATCGCCGCCGACCTGCGCGCCCGGCTGTACCGGGCCATCGAGTTCCTGCAACTCAACTACTTCGACAAGAAGCAGGTGGGCGCGATCACCAGCCGCGTGACGCAGGACACGGACCGGGTCTGGGGCTTTTTGACCGAGGGCGTGCCGTACTTCCTCATCAACAGCCTGCTGCTCATCGGCATCGCCGGGTTCCTGCTCTCGGTCAACTGGAAGCTGACCTTGTGCATCCTCGCGCCGGTCCCGGTCGTGGTCGCCATCGGCGTCTTCTTCTGGAAGTCCGTCTCGCAGCTTTTCGTCCGGGTCGGCCAGAAGTGGGCGCGGTTCCACATCCACCTGAACGAGTCCCTGACCGGCATCCGAGTCGTCAAGGCGTTCGCCCAGGAGGACTACGAGAACGCCAAGTTCGCCACGCGCAACGCCGAGCTGCGCGACGCCGGGATTGCGGGCGACACGCGCTGGAACACCATCTTCGGCGTCATGTCTCTGTTCGTCGGGATGGGCAGCCTGATCAACTGGGCCGTCGGCGGCTACCTGGTCTATCGGGGACAGATGAATTTGGGCGACTTCTGGCTGTTCAACGCTTACCTGGCGCTCATCTATGGGCCGCTGCAATGGTTCGCGCAGGTCAACAACTGGTTCAGCCGCGCGATGGCCGGGGCCGAGCGCATCTTCGAGGTGATGGACACCGAGAAGGAGAACTATGGCAGCCCCGATGCCGTGGGCCACGCCATCGGGGGCGAGGTCGCATTTGAAAACGTCCGTTTCGGCTACGACAAATCCAACCCCGTGCTGAAAGGGCTGACGTTCACGGCCAAGCCCGGCGAGATGATCGGCCTGGTCGGCAAAAGCGGCGCGGGCAAGTCCACGACCATCAACCTGCTTTGCCGGTTCTACGAGCCGGACGCCGGGACGCTGAAGATTGACGGCGTGGACTACACCGAAATGAGCCTCCAGGCCATGCGGCGGCAGATCGGCATCGTCTTGCAGGAGCCGTTCCTGTTCAACGGGACGGTCGCCGACAACATCGCCTACGGCAAGCCGGGCGCGTCTTTGGAGGAGATCATGGAGGCCGCCAAGGCCGCCAACGCCCACAACTTCATCCTGGCGAAGCCCGACGGCTACGACACGATGGTGGGCGAGCGCGGGGCGAAGCTCTCCGGCGGCGAGCGCCAGCGCGTTTCCATCGCCCGCGCCATCCTGCACGACCCGCGCATCCTGATCTTGGACGAGGCGACGAGCGCGGTGGATGTCGAAACCGAGAAGCAGATTCAAGAGGCCATCGGGCGCCTGATCAAAGGCCGGACGACCTTCGCCATCGCCCACCGGCTGTCCACGCTCCGAAACGCCGACCGCCTGATCGTCCTGGACGGCGGCAAGATCGCCGAGATGGGCACGCACGCCGAACTGATGGAAAAGAAGGGCGAATTCTTCAAGCTGGTCGAGACGCAGAGCCAAGTGACGCAGATTCTGGGGGCGGTGTAGCCTCGCCTGTGTGCGGCCAAAGCCTGTGTGCGGCCAAAGGGGGATGTCATGCTGACGCGCTTCAAAGTAGACGGCTTCAAGAACCTGGTCGCGGTGGACTTACGCTTCGGCCCGTTCACCTGCATTGCCGGGGCCAACGGCGTGGGCAAGTCGAATCTCTTTGATGCCATCCGTTTCCTCAGCGCCCTGTCGCGGGTTTCCCTGCTGGAAGCGGCCAAAGAAGTACGCGGCGGCAGGACGGCGGACGTGCGCGGCCTGTTCCATCGGGTCGGCGACACCTACGCGAGTGAGATGTCGTTCGAGACGGAGATGATCGCGCCTAGGCTCGGGGAAGACGACCTGGGGCAAGAGGCCGAAGCCAGCATGACGTTCCTGCGCTACAAGCTGACACTGGGCTACCGGCCCGCCGACGGCGGACTGGAGATACGCCAGGAGGAGCTGGTTCACATCAACAAGGGCGAGGCCAAACGGCACATCCTGTTCCCGCATAGCCCCGAATGGCGCGACAGCGCCATCGTCGGTCGCCGCACCTCGCCGTTCATCTCGACTCAGGAAAACGGGCCGGGCAGCGAAGTCATATTTCTGCATCAAGATCGGGGCAAGGAAGGGTCGGGCAAGCCGGCCCCGCGCCTCGCGCACTCGCTCCCGCGCACCGTCCTTCAGGCCGCCAACGCCGCCGAGAACCGAACGGCGGTGATCGCGCGCCGGGAGATGCAGTCGTGGCGACTGCTGCAACTGGAGCCGTCGGCCCTGCGTGAGCCGGATGATTTCAACGCGCCCAGCCGATTGAGCGAACATGGATCGCACCTGCCCGCCATGCTGTTCCGTCTCGCACAGAACGCCGAGGCGCGCACCTACGCCGCCGTTGCGAACCGCTTGAGCGAGCTGATCGCCGAGGTGCGCGCGGTGGGCATAGACCGCGACGAAAAGCGGGAACAGTTAACGCTATGGGCGCAGGGGGACGACGGAACGCCCCATGCCGCCCGCTCCCTGTCGGAAGGGACGCTACGGTTTCTGGCCCTCACCCTTCTGGAGCAGGACCCGGATTCTCTGGGGGTGTTGTGCCTGGAAGAGCCGGAAAACGGCATCCACCCCGAGCGCATCCCGGCCATGCTCCGGCTGCTCAAAGACATCGCCGTGGACCCGGACCGGCCGGTGGGAGCGGACAACCCGCTGCGGCAGATCATCATCAACACGCACTCCCCCGCCGTCGTCGGCCAGGTGGACGACGACGATCTGGTCGCCGCCGAACTCCAGGAACAGGTCCGGGGCGGGCAGAGGTTTAAGGGCGTCGTGTTTCGGACGCTGACCGGCACCTGGCGAGCCATGGGGGTCGCGGAGCGCGACTTGATGCCGCGCAGCCGCCTCATGGCCTACCTGAATCCGTTCGAGAAGCAGGAAGACGACCAGGAAACACGGGGGACTTCCAACGGAGTGAACACGGCGCACGCGATACCCAAAAGAAAGCCGCAGCGCGTCATTGACCGCCCCTCCGCATGACGGAAGCATGGCTTCTGATTGAGGAGGCCGCCATCCGCCACGCGGCGGACAACCCGAACGGGCAGGTGGGGCTGACGCTGCCCATGCTCCGGGACTTGGAAAACGTACCCGACCCGAAGCAGCGCCTCAATGAACTCCTGCGCGTCGCCTGTGACCTGCGCGGAAGGCGGCTGGACCAGTTCAAGCGCGACGAGGCCGCGCGACGGGTGCGGGTGGCGGAGTTCGTGCAGGATTTTTCACCGCTCCTGCGTCTTCCCGCCTTTCAGCGACTTCAGGAAGAAACGCAGGCTCTACTCAGGGAGCACGGCTGGCTGTGATACGCGCCGGCCGCGCCGAAAGTCTCACAGGAGACCACACCATGACCACAGAGCACACGGACCGGGAGGTCCAAGACAACCAAGACCAGACTGGCGATCTGGCCGACTCGGCGCGCCGCCACCTCGCCTACGAGCGGCTGGCGCGGCAGGTCGCGGCCAGCGAGAACGCCGCCCGGCTGGTCCTGGCCGCGCTGGGGCGCATCGGGCACGACGCCACGCTGGAGGAGGACGCCGATGAACACGACAACAGAGGTTGAGTCGCTGCTCCCCCTCGTGGAGCGCCTGGGCGGGCCGGACTGGCGGGCTTCGGGCGAAGCCTATGGGGCACTGGTCGCGGCGGGCGAGGCGGGGCGGGAGGCCGTCAGGCACGGCCTGACCCACCCGCGCCCGCGCGTTCGGGCGGCCTGCGCCGACTTCTATGACCATTTAGGCCGTGACGAGGACGTGACCATCCTGTGCGAGATGCTGGACGACCCCGTGCCGTCCGTGCGGCGTCAGGCGGTCCATTCGCTCGCCTGCCAGCGCTGCAAGCCCGCCCCGCTCCAGGCCGACCTGACCGAGACGCTGATCGGGCTGGCGCTGGACGACCCGACGCCGCGCGTCCGCCGCGAGGCCGTCTACGGGCTGGGCAGCCGCGCCCCCGACCCGCGCATCATCGCCGCCCTGGAACGGCTCTTGGAGACCGAGGCCAACGCCAAAGTCTTGCGCGAGGCGCGGGGCGCGCTGGCGCGGCAGAGTCCGACCTACCGGCAGGCGGCCATCGAGGCCGCGCGGGCGCGGCAGAGGCCGGGCGGCTGACTTCCGCCATACGCAAGGGAGCGTTCATGTCTATCGTTGAAGAAGCCGTCACGCAAAGAAGCATGATCACTGAAATCCCGCCCGCGCCGCCCGTCGGCTCACTCTGGCGGAACCACGACTATTGGCGTCTCTGGACCGGGCAGGCGGCGTCGTCCATCGGCTCGCAGGTGTCGGGGCTGGCCCTGCCGCTGCTGATTCTCGCCCTGACGCACTCGCCCGCAAAAGCGGGGCTGCTGGCGGCCCTCCGGGGGGTGCCCTACTTCCTGCTCGTCCTGCCCGCCGGGGCCCTGGTGGACCGCTGGGACCCGCGCCGGGTGATGATCGCCTGCGACACGGGCCGGGCGCTGGCCCTGGGGAGCATCCCGCTGGCCATCGCCCTGGGCCACCTGCACCTGTGGCAGCTCTTCGCCGTCACGTTCGTGGAAGGGACGCTGTTCGTGTTCTTCAACCAGGCCGATTCAAACTGCCTGGTGCGGGTCGTCTCCAAGGAGCATCTAGGGGCGGCGGCGGCGCAGAACGAAGCCGTTTACGGCGTTTCGGGGCTGATTGGGCCGTCTCTCGGCGGCCTGCTGTACGGCCTGGGCCGGGGCGTCCCGTTCCTGACCGATGCCGTTTCCTATGCCCTGTCGGTCGCCGCGCTGCTGACGCTCAAGACGGATGTCCGCCCCGCGCCCCGACCGGACGGGCACGTTCCCAATTTAGGCGCGGAGATCAAGGAGGGCCTGCGCTGGCTCTACGCCCACCGGGTCATCCGCTTCGTCGCGCTTCTGACCGGGGTGATGCTGGCCTCCAGCGCGGGCTACGCGCTCCTGCTGATCGTGCTGGCGCAGCGGTTCGGGGCGGGACCGCAGGCCATCGGCTTCCTGCTGGCGACGGGGGGCGCGGGCGGCCTCGCGGGGTCACTGCTGGCGATCCCCTTGCAGAAGCGGTTCCGGGTCGGGCCGCTGCTGATCGGCGCGGCCTGGGTCTGGGCCGCGACCTGGCCGCTGTATGCGCTGGCGCCCAGCCTGGTCTGGCTGGGCGCAATTAACATCATCAACTTTCTCATCGTGCCGATCTACCTGGGCACGCAGTATGCGTACCGGCTGGGGCAGATCCCGGACGAGTTGCAGGGGCGCGTCAACAGCGTCTTCCGGCTGATCGCCTTCGGCAGCATCCCGGTCGGGCTGGCCCTGACCGGCTGGCTGCTGCAAAAGTTCGGCCCGGTCCCGACCGTGCTGATCACGTTCGCGCCGCAGATGCTGCTGTGCCTGGCGGCGACGTTTTACCGCCCATTGCGGGAGGCGGGGAAGTCCCAGGGCTGAACCCCTGGGCTTCAAAAAAGCAAATCCCCGCCTTCGCGGGCATGAGAACAGTCATTGAAGCAACGTCCTCGCCCGCGAAGGCGGGGGATTGCACTTCTAAAGCATGGGGGTTTAGCCCCGTGGGGACCGACCACGCCATGACAGACATCGAAATCCGCCCGTGGCGACCGGAAGACCGTCCGGCTATCGTCGCGTTCCAGAACGCACGCCGCCCGCCCCATTTGCAGGAGACCGTCGCCGAGTGGGAGCGGAGGGACGCGCTCCGGCCCGCTGGGGAAGTGTTCCTGCGCCTGTGTGTGGGTGATCCGGCCATCGCCTACCTGGCCGCTGGGGACCGGGGCACGTCCGCCTGGCGCATGGAGGGCGTCTGCGGGCTGGGGCTGTGGGTGGCGCGGGAGCGCCGGGGCATCGGGGCGGCGCTTTACGAGAAGGCGCTGGAGTTCGCCCGCGCACGCGGGCTGAACCGGCTCACGACCTATGTCCGCCTGTTCGAGCCGGACGAGCCGGCCGTGCGCTTCTTGGAAAAGCGCGGCTTCGTTGAGGTGGACCGCGATGTGCCCGTCAAACTGGACCTGACGATGTTCGACCCCGCGCAGTTCACGTCCCCCGCCCCGGACGGCGTTCGCTTCCTGTCCTACGCCGAAGCGGGCGACACGGAAGCCAACCGACGCAGGCTGTACGCGCTGACCCATGCCCTTGAGCGCGACATCCCGACCAATGATGTCCTCCCGGAAAGCCCGCCGTTCGAGGAATTCTCCAAAGATTTTGATAGGCCGGAATGGGATTCAAACGCGCTGGCCTTGGCCGAAACTGCGGCGGGCGAATGGGTCGGCCTGACCCAACTCGGCTTTCAGGAGAACACGAATATCGCTTGGACCTTTCTCACCGGCGTCCTGCCGGACTATCGGGGAAAAGGCATCGCGCTGGCCCTGAAGCTGCGGGCCATCCAAGCCGCCCTTCGGCGCGGCTGCCCGCTCATCACGACCGAGAACCACGAGGACAACGCGCCGATGCGCGCCATCAACAAGAAGCTGGGGTTCGTCCCCGACGCCCCCGGCATCAGCTACAGCAAGGACTTATAGACCCACCTCCCCCGCTGCGCGGGTACTCCTCCCAGGGCTTTATTGGGGTGAAGCGGGAGGAGAAAGAGGTAGATGACCCGAGCCCTCCCCACCCTCCCGCTTCACCCCAATAAAGCCCTGGGAGGGTCGGCGCGCAGCGCCGGGGTGGGTTCCCAAAGGAGATCACCGATGACCGCATTTGAGACGCGCCCGTTCCGCCCCGAAGACCGCGAAGCCATCACCGCCATCGGCAACCGCGACCGGCCCCCCCACCGGCAGAATACCGCCGCCGCTTGGGAGCGGCAGGACGAGCGGCGCAAGGCCGAGATGGTGGACATCCGGCTGGTCGTCCCCGACCCGGAAACGGATCAGGCCATCGCCTTTTTAGACGCCAGCGACCTGAACACGACCGGCTTCAAGATGAAAGACGTCTGCGACTTCGGCCTCGTCGTCAGCCATGAGTACCGGAAACAGGGAATCGGCGGGATGCTCTACGCGAGGGCTTTGGACTTCGCCCGCGAGCGCGGCGCGAAGCGCATGGTGACCGCCTTCCGCGAGTGGACCCCGCAGGAGCCGGCCATCGCCTTCTTGCAGGCGCGCGGCTTCGCCGAGCAGGAGCGCGAAACGCCCTCGTTCCTGGACCTGACGACCTGGGACGCCGCCCCCTATGCCGCCTCGCTCGCCCAAGCCGATGCCTACGGCGCGCGGCTGCTGTCTTACGCCGAGGCGGACGATTCGGAGGAGAACCGGCGCCGGCTGTACGAGCTGGACCGAACGCTTATCTACGACATCCCGCGCCGCGACGAGCAGCCGTTCACGTTTGAGCCGTATGAGGACTGGGTCAAGTTCGTCATCGAGCGCCCCGAGTGGCGTCCCGACCTGCACCTGCTGGCCGCCAAGAATGGCGAGTGGGTCGGCAAGTGCCAGGTCGTCCCCAAATTGGAGTTCCCGCACGTCGGGATGCAGTGGCTGACCGGCGTTTTGAAGGCCCACCGGGGCCACGGTCTCGCCACGGCGCTGAAGGCCCGCGCCTACGAGCTGGCGCGGGAGGCGGGCGTGACGACGGTGACGACCGAGAACCACGAGGACAACGCCCCGATGCTCGCCATCAACCGCAAGTTCGGCTTCCAGCCCGAGCCGACGATGGTGAGCTACAACAAGGTGCTGGACGCCGAATCGTAGCTAGGCGCGGCCCTGAGCCATGAGGAGACATACCCATGCTAAATCAGTACATCAACCCGGATACGCTCTTTCCGAGTGTGCAGTACGGCTTTTCTCAGGTCGTGGTGACGACCGGAACGAAAACGATCTACGTTTCCGGTCAGACGGCGTGGGGTGCCCAGCAGAAAATCAGCGGCGCGGGGGACCTGGCGCATCAAACGAGGCAGGCGCTCCGCAACGTCGAGACGGCCCTCGCCTCCGCCGGGACGGCTCTGACCGATGTGGTCGCGCTGCGCCTTTACATCGTCAACTACCAGCCCGCTCAGGCGGAAGCAATCAGCGCGGCCCTCCGGGACTTTTTCCCCGCTCAGAGCCGCCCGTGCAGCACTTGGGTTGGGGTTTCCTCACTGGCCTCACCCGATTTCCTGATTGAGATCGAGGCGACGGCAGTGGTGGAATAGCAGAACCGAGCGGCAGAACCGAACGAAGGAGAAGCGACCACGAACGATTGGCAAGACCATATCAGCATCAATCCGAAGATTTGTCACGGAAGGGCCTGCATCCGGGGGACCCTCATCCCCGTCTCGGTCGTGCGGGACAACATCGCGGCGGGGCTGGGCAGGGATGAGATCATCCAGAGCTATCCCTCGCTGACGGCGGACGACATTCAGGCCGCGCTTGCCTACGCGGCGGAACTCGCCCGGACGGAATGAGTTGCGCCACGGATTAAAATCCGAGGCTGAAAAAAGCCCAGCGTCCCGGGGACGCACAGAAAAGTGCGGCCTCGCCCGATGATTTCCGGCCCTGCGGCGTTCGGCTGTACTTATTCCGTCCCCTGGACTGCACTGGCAGACCTGGAAGGCGGTGGGCACTTCCTAGCCTCGGATTTTGATCCGTGGCGTGGCTGCGTAATATCAAAGACTCGCTTTTGGCGCTCGTCCGGCGCTTCCTGCCCCTGCTCTCCACAGAGCCGCTGAATGGGAGCATCTGGATTGTGGAGCCGGACCGTATCCGCATCCGTCAGGGCAGTGAATCACCATGAGACACACCAACCGAAAATCCGCGCCGCAGGTCGTCGGCGGCCAGGTGCAGAAGAAAAACAACTGCGCCTGGACACCCACCTACTATGACACGCCCCAGCCCGCCCCGCTCATTGACCGCCAGCGGCCCGGCAAGGGTTACCGGCACCTCTTGATGCAACGCGACATCGAGACGTTCATCGGCCTGCTGCCCGAGTGGGCCGAACTGTCGCGCGGGCTGAACGCCATCGTGCTGGCTCCGGGCCACTACACGACAAACGGCTGGCACACGCCGGGCGTCGTCGCCGTCTGCGCCTGGGAGGCGGACCTATGGGTGGACTACAGCGTGGGCCACTACGAAGACCACGAGCCCATCTTTGACCGCTTAGGCGTTCCAAGTCACCCGATCCAGGACGGCGTGATGTGCGAGTTCAGCGAGGCGCAGGCGCGGGCCTACCAACTGCTCCACATCCTGCTGCATGAACGCGGCCACCACCACGACCGGATGACGACCAGATCCAAAGTCCGCGCCAGCCGGGGCGAGCCGTATGCCGAGGCGTATGCGCTGCGCCATGAGGCGGTAATCTGGGAGCGCTACCAGGAAGCGTTCGGGGTATTAGGAGGCGACTATGCCGACCATAAAGCCGCCGAATAAGACATCACCGGACACGCGCCGCCGCATCGCCGGGCATATCGTGAACCTGGGCAGCGCCGACGACAAGACGGCCCAGGCTGCCGAGTGGCGTTTAATCCACTTCGGCCCGAAGGCCGTGGATGCGCTCCTGGTCGCCGCCTCCGACCCGCGCCCGCAGGTGCGCTACCGGGCGGTCTGGGCTTTGGGGAAGAGCGGGGCGGCCAGGGCGTTCCCAGTGATCTGCGCCTTGACGGAGGATGAAGACGAGGCCGTCCGCTACGATGCGACGCTGGCGCTGGGGGAACTGGGGGACCCGCGCGCTGTTCCGTTCCTGGAAGAACTGGCGCAGCGAATCGCGCGCGAAGACAACCGCCTGGGAGCGACTCTGTCGGCGCTGGACAAACTGGCTAAGGGCGAGCCGGATTGGACACGCTTTATCGCCTGCGCGTGGTACGAGGAACTTGCGGACACCCGCGCAGACATTTACACGCTGGAAGACGGCGAGCCGATAGACGCGGCGCGCGCCGCTTAGAACCGACGGATTTTGTGGGGCAGGCACGGGGGCCTGCCCCTACATGTCTGGGCGCGTCGGCGTAGGGGCGGCCCCCGTGGCCGCCCTTCCCATTCCGTGGCCGCCCTTTTGGACTGCCTTTAGGCTTTGAGAGCGGCCGCCACGGCGTCCGCCAGGGTGACGGTCGGGCGCCCGATCAGCCGGTGGAGGTCGCCGGAGGAGTCGTCCAGCGCGCCCCCCGCTGCCCCCAGGTCCGCGTCCACGAGGAGTTCCGCCAGCGCGGCGGGCAGACCGAAGCCGACCAGCGCGGCCTGGTACTCCTGCGGCGACAGGTTGTGGTACGCCACCGGCTTTCCGGCCTGCCGGGAGACTTCCGCCGCCAGCTCGGACAGCGTGTATGGGGCGTCTCCCGCCAGCTCGTAGACCATGTTCTCGTGGCCTGGACCCGTCAGGACGGCGACTGCCGCCGACGCGTAGTCCGAGCGCGCCGCCGAGGCGAAGCGGCCTTCGCCCGCCGTGCCGAGGATGGCCCCGTGCTGCACGGCGGGGCCGAGCGCCTCGGTCTGGTTCTCAAAGTACCACCCATCGCGCAGGAAGGCGAAGGCCAGCCCCGAAGCCCGGATGTTCTCCTCCGTCGCCTTGTGTTCGCGGGCGAGCGCCAGGGGCGAGGTGTCCGCCCGCAGAATGCTCGTATACGCCAGCAGCCCCACCCCGGCGTCCGTGGCGGCGTCAATGACGGCCTGGTGCTGGGCCAGGCGCGGGCCGCCGAGTTCGTTGGACGAGATGAGCAGCGCCTTGTCGGCCCCGGCGAGGGCCGAGCGGAGCGTCTCCGGCTGCGAATAGTCGGCCCGCCGCACTTGAACCCCGAGGTCGGCGAGGTCGGCGGCCTTTTCGGGGGCCCGCACGGCGGCGACGATCTCCGGCGCTGGGACTTTTTCCAGCAGCCCGTGGATGACGAGACGGCCCAGTTTGCCTGTGGCCCCGGTGACGACGATCATGGTGTTTCCTCCATAGTCAAAAATGGTTCTATTCGGGAAGTTGGTAACTTCCGGTAACTATGGTACACTCTAGCGAGAACGCCGTCAAGACGGCACTTTTTTGTGGCAAGGTTACTCGAAAGTAACCTGGGGAGGATTTCCAATTGGAAACGATCAACAAGAACCGAAAAATCGTCTCGGCGCTCGGCGTCAAGGCCGCCTGCCTCACGCCGCCCGGCGATGAATCACACGCGGGCGCCGAGGGCTGCCCCCTGCGGGACGTTTTGGATCGGGTCGGGGCGAAGTGGAGCGTCCTCGTTGTCGTTCTGCTCAAGGATGGCCGGCTGCGCTTCAGCGACCTGCGCCGCTCCATCGGGGGCATCTCGCAGCGGATGCTGACGCAGACGCTGCGGCAGCTCGAACGCGACGGCCTGGTGGACCGGACGGTGTACCCGTCCGTCCCCGTGCGCGTCGAGTACGAGCTGACCGCCCTGGGCCGGACATTGATCGGGCCGCTGGAAACGCTCGCGCAGTGGGCGGAGGGCCACCGGGGCGCGATCCTGTCCGCCCGCGCCGCCTATGACAGCCGGGGCGACGTCTAGCCGCCCACGCCACATCCGACAGGGACAAAACAGGAGACACGCCCATGCCCGAAGTTGAACCACCCGATCCCAAATCGCTGCACCTGTTCTACCAGCCCAAAGACCGGCTGCGGCTGACGGTGGGGGACGAGAAATCGTACCACACCGTCAAGCCCGCCTGGGCCGCGCCGCTCTCCCGGCCCGGCCAGTACCTCGCCCTGCTCGACGGCAAGGGCAGCGAGATCATTACCCTGCCCGACCCCGGCGTCCTGCCGCCCGCCTCGCTGGAAGCCGCCCAGGAAGAGCTGCGGCGGCGGTATCTGACCGCGACCGTCCGCGCCATCGCCCACGCCAAGCAGGAGTTCGGGGCGACCTATTGGAGCGTCCAGACCGACCGGGGCGACCGGGACTTCGTGACCCAAAACCTCCAAGAGAACGCCGTCTGGCTCTCGCCGACGCACCTGCTGCTGCTGGACGTGGACGGCAACCGCTTCGAGATCACGGACACGCAGGCATTGGACCCAGTCTCGCAGCGCTATGTGACGACCATCTTATGAGAGACCTATGAGCTATCAAGGCAAGCCGGGCCGCGTCATCGTCCTGAACGGGCCGTCGAGTTCCGGCAAGAGCACGTTCTGCAAGGCGCTCCAGACCCTGATGTGGGAAGCGGGCGAATACTGGTGGCACGTCCAGATGGACGCTTTCGCGGCCATGCTGCCGGTGCGCCCCACCCCGGACGGGCCGACGATTGACCCCATGGATGTGGGCCGGTTCCTGTCCGGCTGGTACGGGTGCATCCGCGCCCTGGCCCTGGCGGGCAACGACGTCATCGCCGAGGCGGGCTTTCTCGAAAGGGACTGGCTGCTCGAACAGATCGAAGCGCTGGACGGCATCGAGGCGCTGTATGTCGGCGTGTTCTGCCCCCTGGAGGAAGTGGAGCGGCGCGAGATCGCGCGCGGCGACCGCCGGATCGGCTACTCGCGCGCGCAGTATGACCGCGTCCACCTTCACGGCCCGTATGATGTGGAGGTGGACACATCCGTGCTCGGCCCGGAAGCCGTTGCGGAGAAGATCAAAGCCGCGCTGGCCGCGCCGCCGGTCCCGTCCGCGTTTGCGCGGATTTGGGCGGGGCATCAGGCAGAGGCCCGGCGTTGAAAGGCGCCGGCACTGGAAGTGCCGGCGCCTTTCCCGCCCCTTTCGCGAGGCTTGCCTCCTGCCGCGCCTTTGGGGTACACTGAGGGCGCTTTTCAGCGACAACGCGACTCACCCCAGCTTCAGCGACGAACGGGGACAGAAACGAGAGACAACACAGCCACCATGAGCCATCGCACCTTTAACTTCAGCGCTGGGCCGGCCGTCCTGCCCGAACCCGTCTTGGAAGAGGCCGCCCAGGGCGTCCGCGAGATCGCCGGGTCCGGGATGTCCATCCTGGAAGTCAGCCACCGGGGCAAGGACTACGAGGCCATCCACGCCGACGCCGAGGCCCGCCTGCTGCGCGTCCTGGGCCTGGACCCCGGCGAGTACGCCGCGCTGTTTATGCAGGGCGGCGCGAGCCAGCAGTTCGCCCAGGTCCCGCAGAACTTCCTCCGTCCGGGCCTGACGGCGGACTACGTCGTGTCCGGCGACTGGGGCGCGAAGGCGCTCAAAGAAGCGAAGTTCTACGGCGATGCCCGCGAGGCGGCGACCTCCAAAGGGGAAGGTTATTCGGAGATTCCCCGGACGTTCACCCGGACTCCCGGCGCGCGCTACGTCCACATCACCACCAACAACACCATCGAGGGGACGGAATACTTCGGCCTGCCCGACGTGGGCGATACGCCGCTCGTCGCCGACATGTCCTCGGATTACCTCGCCCTGGAGCGCGACTACGCGAAGTTCGCCCTGATGTACGGCGGGGCGCAGAAGAACGTCGGCCCCGCCGGCGTCACCCTCGTCGTCGCCCGCAAGTCGTTCCTGGCCGAAGCCAACCCCGACCTGCCCAAGATTTATTCCTACGGCACCTTCCTGGAAAGCCGCTCGCTGTATAATACGCCGCCGACCTTCGCCGTTTACGTCGTCGGCCTGGTCCTGAAGTGGATCGAGGCCGAGGGCGGCCTGAAAGCCATCGAGGCGCGCAACCGCCGCAAGGCCGCCCTCCTCTATAACACCCTGGACCTGTGGACGCCGTTCTACCAGCCCACGGTGACGAACCACGCCGACCGCTCGCTGATGAACGTGACCTGGCGGCTGCGCGACGAGTCGCTGGAGGCCGACCTGCTGGCCGAGTTCAAGAAGGCGGGCATGAGCAACCTGAAAGGCCACCGCAGCGTCGGCGGCTTCCGCGCCTCTCTCTACAACGCCTTCCCCGAAGCCGGCGCCCGGGCGCTGGCCGACCTGCTGAAGAGCTTTGCGGAGCGGAAGGGGTAGGTACTCCCGATGTCCACCGTCACCATTGAGCTGCCGGAAACTGTTCGGGAGAGTCTGCAAGCAGAGGGGCAGGAACTCTCGCGGCTGACGCTGGAGTCGCTGGCCGTCGAGGGCTACCGGCAAGCCTTGCTCTCCCATAGACAGGTCGGCAAGATGCTGGGGTTAGACTATTGGGAGGCGGAAGCGTTTTTGAAGGCGCACAAAGTCTACCCGAATTACGATTTGGAGGAGTTTCAGCAAGACTTAGCCACTTTGGAACGACTGAGACAAAAGCACCTGTGATTGTCGTCTCCGACACCGGGCACTGAAGTACCCGTCTGAGAAGCCTGCGGCTGATCGTCCAGGGGACGGGCTGATCGTCCAGGGGACGGGCTGATCGTCCAGGGGACGGGCTGATCGTCCAGGGGACGGGCCGACCGTCCTTCGTCCGCAGGACGGTTGGCGCGAAGCGCCTCGCAGACGGGTACTTCAGTGCCCGGTAAGGGAGTGGATTATGCCCAATGCCTCGTGGCAGCCCGTTGACGATGGAGCAACCCTCGGACAAACGGGATCAGAGAGCGGCATCATTCTCTGTGACGAGGAACACTCTCACGGAGCGCGAATCACGCTGGAGAAGGGCGGCGACATTGCTCCCTTTTCGATCACTTGCGGGGTTTATGGCGTCCTGGTTCATACCCGCTTCTTTGCCGACGAAGCCGAGGGGCAGAAGGCTTATGACCTGATGAAGCCGGGGCTTGCTTCTATCGCGGCGGGTGATGCTTTGGATGCTTCCACAGCAGCTTCAGAATTTGTCGAGCAATTTCCATAGAAGATTCTTGTAAAGGAAAAACCATTCAATGCCGAAGGTACTGGTCGCGGACCCCATCGCCCCCGAGGGCATCGAGATACTGAAGACGGTCGCCGAGGTGGACGTGAGGACCGGCCTGCCGAAAGAGGAACTGGCGGCCATCATCGGGGACTATGACGCCCTGGCCGTCCGCTCCGAAACCAAAGTCACGGCGGACATCATCGCCGCCGCTGGGAAGCTCAAGATCATCGGGCGCGCGGGCGTCGGCGTGGACAACATTGATGTCGAGGCGGCCACCAACCGGGGGATTTTGGTCGTCAACAGCCCCGAGGGCAACACGCTGGCCGCCGCCGAACTCACGGTCGCGATGCTGCTGGCGCTGGCCCGGAACATCGCGCCCGCCGACCAGGCCCTGCGCGGGGGCAAGTGGGACCGCAAGAAGTACATGGGGTCCGAGGTCTACGGCAAGACGCTGGGCGTGGTCGGCCTGGGCAAGATCGGCCGCGAGGTGGTCAGCCGCTTGCAGGCGTTCGGCATGAGCGTCCTGGGCTATGACCCTTATTTAAAGCCGGAACAGGCCGAGTCGCTGGGCATCAAATTGGTGGATTTGGACACGCTCTACCGAGAGTCGGACTACATCACGGTCCACACGCCCAAGACCAAAGAAACGACCGGCATGATCAATCGGGAAAAGCTGGCCCTGATGAAGCCGACCGTGCGGCTGATCAACTGCGCGCGCGGCGGCATCATTGACGAGGCCGCGCTGGCCGAGGCCGCCAAGGCGGGCCAAATCGCCGGGGCGGCCGTGGACGTCTTCACCGTCGAGCCGGCCGCGGCGGACAACCCCCTGCTGGGCGTCCCGAACATCCTCACGACGCCGCATCTGGGGGCCAGCACCGAGGAAGCGCAGGTCAACGTCGCCCTGGACATCGCCGAGCAGATCGTCGAGGTGCTGAACGGCAAGCCCGCCCGCGCCGCCGTCAACATGCCGTCCGTCTCCGCCGACATGCTGGCGCGCTTGCAGCCGTACCTGACGCTGGCCGAGAAGATCGGCAGCCTGCACGCCCAGCTCACGTCCAGCCCCATCAGCGAGGTGGAGGTGGTCTACGCGGGCGACTTTGAGAGCCTGCCGACCGTCCATCTGACGCGGGCCGTGCTGAAGGGTCTGCTGGACCCCATCGTCCCGGAGAGCGTCAACTACGTCAACGCGCCCGCGCTGGCCGCGGCGCGCGGCATCAAGATCACCGAAAGCCGCACGCCCGCCTCCGGCGAAGGCGGGTGCGTCCTCTCCGTCCGCAAGCGCGGCGGCACCCAGGACCGCGAGATCTGCGGCGTCGTCTTCAGCCGCGACAACATCCGCATCCTCACTATTGACGGCTACCGCGTGGACATCCGGCCTTCCGGCCCGATGCTCGTCACCCAGCACACCGACCGCCCCGGCGTCATCGGCAAAGTGGGGACGCTGCTCGGCGAGGCGGGCATCAACATCGCCGGAATGCATGTCGGCCGCGAGAGCGAGGGCCAGGGCGCGCTGATGGTGCTGAAGCTGGACACGCCTACCTCTGAGGGCCTGCTGGAGCAGATCCGGCAGATTGACGGCATGGAGACGGTCCAGCTGGTGCAGTTGTAGGAAGCCACAGCCACAGACCAGGAAGGGCGGCCACGGGAGGCGGGAAGGGCGGCCACGGGAGCGGGAAGGGCGGCCACGGGGGGCCGCCCCTACGCCGACGCGCCCAGACATGTAGGGGCAGGCCCCCGTGCCTGCCCCCTCTACGCCCGCGTAACCCTGCCGATCGCTTCCCGCCATCAATCGCTTCCCGCCATCAATCGCTTCCCGCCATCAATCGCTTCCCGCCATCAATCGCTTCCCGCTATCAATCGCTTCCCGCTATCAAGGAGAAACCATGACAGTCCGCAAGTCTGCAAACCTCTGGGCGCTCGGCGCGCTCACCACGACCTTCGCTCTCTTCGGAGGCCCGGCCCATGCCGACGTGCCCGGCCCGGCCCTGCCCATCCTCGGCGGGCCGAACGCGCTCACGGTGGGCGCCTTCATCCCCTCCAGCGGGGCGGCCAAGTCGGCGGGCGGCAACACGCAGCTCGACGTCGAGTTCCACTACGGCCTGCCCATCCCGAACCCGACGCCCCTGCGCGTCGTGCTCGGCGTCGGCGTCGAAACCGGCTCCAAGTCCGGCAGCCACTCCACGGTCGTCCCGGTCACGGCGGGCGCGCAGATCGGCTTGGGGGCGGGCGTTTATGCCGGCGCGGGCGTCGGCTACTACTTCCTGAACCAGCACCGGAACGGCAACGCGCTGGATCAGCTCGGCACCTCCACCCGCGTCGGCGGCTACGGCGAACTCGGCTACAACCTGCCCGGCGGCCTGCTGACCCTGAGCGCCAAGTATCAAGCCGTCCAGCGCGCCGACGGCGTCATCGTCTCGGCGGGGCTGCATTTTTAGCATTTTTAGTGCTGAGACCGGCACTGGAAGCGCCAGCCTACTCGGGAGTGGAAGTCGCTCCGCGACTGAGGAGAGTAGCGTAGGGGCGCGATTCATCGCGCCCGTATCCCAGTGCCGGAGGCACTTTCACTTTGAGTAGGTCGGCACTTCCAGTGCCGGGTCCGACACAAAACGGCCCGCCTCCAGACGCTTTTCGGATGTTCGGAGGCGGGCCGTTCGGATTGACGAGAGGGCTTGTCGGCTAGTTCGCGACTTCCTGTTCCTGGCGGATGTCCACGTTCTCGCCGTCCAGCCAGAAGTGCTTGAAGGGGCTGCGGTCCAGGGTCATGGTGCGCAGGTCCACATGCTCCTGCAAGCCGAGCAGCGACCGGAATTCCAGGGCGCTGTCGCCGTCGGAGAAGCAGGCAAGGTAGTCGGTGCCCTCTTGCAGCAGGCAGATGTACTCGCCCGATTCCAGGTGCTGAAGCGCGAAGATGCGCTGGTTGATGTCTATTTCCGTAGAGGATTTCATGGTTTATACCTTCTAGGTCTCTGCCAGACGTGCGCAGAAGGGTTTTATTCAGAGAGGGCGACTCAACGCGCCCGCATGTTCTACCACTTTGTTTTACCCGGCGGTTCCCGGCTTGAACCACGCCGGCTCCGCGCAAGGTTAACGCGAGGTTACTATCACTGCTACTCTCGCTCCGTTACTCTCGCTCCGTTTGACAGCGGCCCGGCCTTTGTGCTATACTGGCGTGTGCAGCCAACATCCACCCCCCCGCCCGCCTTCCCGACCGCGTCCGTGTACGTCTTCGACCTGGACGGCGTCATGTTCCTGGGCGAGACGGCCATTCCCTACGCCGCCGAGGCCGTCGGCCGCCTGTGGGCCGCGCGGAAAAACATTTTCTTCCTGACGAACAACTCCGGCCGGACGCGCGCCGAGCACTGTGCGAAACTGGCCCGCGTCAACGGGCTGGAAGTCTCCCCGTCCGCCGTCTTCACGTCCGCCTACGCCACCGCCCTGTACCTCAAACACCGGGGCGGGGCGGGCCGCTCGGCGTTCGTCGTCGGCGAGCCGGGCCTGGCCGCCGAGCTGCGCGAATCGGGCGGGCTGGTCCCCATCACCCAGGCCGACTCGGTGGACTACCACGACGTGGACTATGTGGTGGTCGGAATTGACCGGCAGTTCACCTATGACAAGCTGCGCTTCGCCCACGCCGCCATCACGCGCGGGCACGCGCAGTTCATCGCCACCAACCGGGACGCGACGTTCCCGATGGAGGACGGCGAGATCCCCGGCGGCGGCTCAATCGTCGCCTCGCTGGCGGCTGCGACGGGCCGCGAGCCGGTCAACATCGGCAAGCCCGAGCCGCATGGCTACGAGGCCGTCCTAGAGACCGCCGGGGTGACCGCGTCCGAGAGCGTGATGATCGGCGACCGGCTGGACACGGACATCGCCGTGGGCCGCCGGGCGGGCGCGCACACGGTCCTGGTCCTGACTGGCGTGACCAGCCCGGAGCAGGCCCAGGCCGCGCCGCCGGAATGGCGTCCTGAGCGCATTATCGGCGATTTGCGGGAGTTAGGATAGGGTTCTGCGAGGCGAGTCGCGCTCGGAGGCTGTCCAGCAGGGCGGGGGGCGCAGGCTTGCCGCCGAAAACGACCCCCAGCGGGACGTGCGGCTTGGCGAGGCCGTGGAAGTCCGAGCCGCCCGTCACCAGCAGGCCCAGCCGGGCGGCCAGAAACAGAAAGCGGTCCGTGTCTTCGAGAGTGTGCTGCGAGTAGTAGGCTTCGATACCGTCGAGACCCGCGTCTTGAGCCAGGCTCGCCACCCGGTCCGCCAGGGCGGGGGCATCGAGCAGGACCAGGCCGGGGTGGGCCATGACGGCGACGCCGCCCGCGCCGTGCAGCAGGGCGATGGCGTCGCGGGGCGTCAGGACCTCTTTGGGCAGGTACAGCGGCTTGCCCGTCGAAAGGTATCGGTCGAACGCCTCGGCGACGGACGCCACGACGCCGTGTTTCATCAGCGCCCGCGCGAAGTGGGGCCGGGCGATCACTTCGGCGTCCTCGCCGGCTTCCGCCCGGACATCGTCCATCGTGACGGGCAGGCCCAGCGCGGCCATCCTGTCGCCCATCCGGGCGTTGCGCGCCGCCCGGCTCCGGCGCAGATCGGCCAGCGTCCTGCCCAGCGCCTCATTTTCGAGGTCAAAGCCGTAGCCGAGCAGGTGAAAGCGTCCCCTCTCGTCCTCGACGGACAGCTCGACGCCGGGGACGAGGTCCAGGCCGACGCGGCCCGCTGCCGATTGCGCCTCCGCCAGCCCGCCCAGCGTGTCGTGGTCGGTGACGGCCAGCGCGGCCAGCCCCAGCCGATGCGCCTTTTCCACCAGTTCGGCGGGCGAGAGGCTGCCGTCCGAAGCCGTCGTGTGCGCGTGCAGGTCAATCCCCTTGTCAATCCCCTTGCCAATCCCCGGTTCCGTCCGTGGCGACGTGTTCATGCCGCCATTATAGCCGCTGAGGGGCGTGAAGTCAAGAAGGGAGGGGGTAGGGAGCGCCGACGAAAATGCGAAAGCCCCGGCACTGGACATGCCGGTCTGCCATGAGTGGAAGTCGCTCCGCGACTGAGGGCAATCGCATATAGATGACAGACAGAGGGCAACCACGGAGAGGAAGGAGGGCAGCCACGGAGGGTTGCCCCTACCAATCACCATCAATGTATCAATCACCATCAATCACCATCAATCACGGGGCGCGTAGGGGCAGGCCCCCGTGCCTGCCCTATCTCCTCCTGCCCTTTCTCCCTCTCCCCGTGCCTGCCCTTCCTAATGCAATCGCCCTGCTCCGCGACTGAGGAGGGCGCGATGAAGATGAGGGCGCGATGAATCGCGCCCTTTCCAATCATCACGCCCTCTTAATCTATAGCCCCGCAAGCATTTTATGAAGGAGAGACCCATCCGTGTAGCCCCAGCCTTCAGGCCGGGACAGGATTACGACAGCCGCCCCACGACTTCCTCCCAGCGGGCAGTGTCGAAGCGGAGCTGCCAGGCGAACGGCCTGCCCTTGCGGTCGTAATAGACGGCCATGGCGGACTTTGCCAGGTGGCGCGGCTCGGTCGCCAGCAGCTCGCCCGCCAGGGCGGCATCCCGCACATAGGCGACCGCGTGCTTGCCGCTCATGCGCCACGCCCGGCCCCCGGCCCCGGTGAAGTAGGTCGCGGGCGGTTCGGCGACGACGCGGACCGGCGCGGGCGGCGCGGGAACGGCACGCACGGGGATCGTCTTGGCGGCCTTCGCCGGTGCGGGTTTCCGAGGGGCGGCGGCTTGGACGGGCGCGACCGCCGCTTTGACGGCCGTGGGGCGCGGGGCGCGTTTAGGGGGCACGGGGAAAAGGTCCAGGGCGGGCGTCTCGGCAGCGGGCATCTTGACGGGCGGCGTCTTTCTCATGGGCGGTGTCCTCGGAAGCGGTTCGGTCGTTTCGTTTTCGCAGTTTCGTGTTCGTTTTCGCAGTTTTGGGCGTCCGCAGCAGCGCGGGCAGGTCGGCGGCGGGGTAGGCCAGCCAGACCTGGACGCCGGTCCAGTCGGGGCGCAACGGACTCGCCGGGGACGCCTCTTCCGGCAAGACGGCGGGGCCGCCGGGCAGGGCGGCCAGCCGCGCCCGGAGATGCCGGCCTAGTTCGGGCTGCGCCTCCGGCCCCACGACGCGGAACCGGGCGCAGACGGCCCGCGCCGGCGGCATCGCCAGGGCCGTCTTCCCCTGGGCCGCCAGTTCCGCCCGCCAGGCCCGCTCGAAGCGGCGCGCTTCGTCCCCCCGGCCCGCCGCCAGGGGAACGTCAAAGCGCATCTCGCAAAGGGAACTATGGTCTTCAGTGTTCAGCACGCGCTATTATAGCAAACAAATGTTTGCCCTGTCAAGTGGCAGTTTTCGGGCTTAAACAAGCGCCAAAAACCGCCCTCATCACTGAGGACGAGGGCGGTTCGGCGGGCGGTTCGGGGCGGCGGAAGGGAGGCGGCGCGATGGGATTAGTGAGCGCGGTCAGCGAACGTGGTCAGCGAGAGAGGATGACAGGAACGGCAGTTGCAGGATTGTCCGATGTCCGCGCAGGCGGACAAATGGCGCTTCGCCACGCAGCGGCGAGTTCACTCGCTGACCTTCTCTCGCTCGCTGACGGCGCTGACCACGCTCGCTCTCTCATAATTCGCCGCCCAAGGGGAGGAGACCGTAGTCATTTCCCCGACCCCTCCAGCGCGGCCAGCACCGACTGCGCCACCCGCTGCTGGCCGGGCAGGCTGAGGTGGACCCCGTCCGGGGCATGGAGCGGGGGGCGGTCGGCGAGCGGCACGGCCTGGAAGTCGGCATAAACGTCGCACAGGCCCGCATTCCGGCTCCGGGCCGCTTGGCGGCAGGCGGCGGCCAGCTCGCCCAGGGCCTCCCCGTTGTTCAGCGTCAGCGGCGGGCAGGGCGTCATGATCAGCACGTCGGCCCGGCCGCCGGTGGCGCGGCGCACCCGGTCAATGGCGTCCTGCTGGACCGCCGTGAACCGCTCCTGCCGCATCCCCGCCGTCCAATCGTTGAAGCCGAAAAAGATCGTCACCAGGTCCGGGCGCGGCGTCACGCTCGCCCAGCGCGGCAGGACCACCAGGTTCTGCCGCAGCTCCGTCCCGCCCATCGCCGGGTTCACCAGAGTGACCTGGGAGCCATGTTTCTGCCGGATCTGCGCCGTGAGCTGCGTCGGCCAGTTGGTCTCGTGGTTGGTCCAGTGCGAGAAGTCGGTCAGCGAGTCCCCCATCGTCACGATCATGATCGGCTTGCCCGCCTTGAGTTTCGCCCGCACGCGCGCCAGCGGATCGCCGGACGGGCGGTACTCGCGCTTGTCCGGCGGGATGACGGGTTCCAGGCGGATGTCGTCCACCGTGTACGAGTGGGCGGCGTAATCTTTCCAGTACCACCACTTCCCGAACGTGATCGGCCCCAGTTTGGAGGGCGCATGGCCGCCCTGCGGATCAATGGCCTGCGCGATGCCGCTTGTTTCCGGGATCAGGTCGCGCCAGGGCACGACCACTTTGCGCCAGGCCGTGCTGTTGATCGGGAACGCATAGCCGTAGCGCTGCGAGTAGTCGCCGTTCCAGATGAACTCCAGGCCGCCCAAATGGTGGGAGCCGTCCCCTTTTACCCAGAACGAAATCCCGGCGGCCCCGTCCCACTCCGGCTTGCCCGAAACGCGGCCCTGGCAGAAGACGTTCATGCAGTCGTTCGCGAACGAAAACTGAAGCGCGCCGACGCTTCTGCCGGGGACGGGCGCGACGTGCGCTTTGTCGGACGACGCCGTGAAGCTCACCGCATCCATCGGGTCCAGCAGCGTCTTGTCCTCCGCCGGAGCCGCTTGGGATGCCGAGAACGCCTGAAGCAGCAAGGCGGCGGCGAGAACGCCCAGAAGCCATTTCCACATAGAATACAACTTTCTCCCTGATTCGGGGCGGTTTGACGCGCGGCGGGACCAAGTCAGGTATCACAAGTTCTTATTCAAAGTCCTTGCGGGCGACTGAAGTCGCGGCAACAAGTTCACGAAGTCATCCCAATAAAGCCTCACCCCAATAAAGCCTCCACCTCCGTGGACTCAGACTCCGAACCTGCGGAGGCAGGTTTCGCGCCTTTGTTGCTGCGGTTTCAACCGCCGGTTCGGAGTCTTTATACAGTCTCTTAGGGCGTCCGCACGGTGACAGTCATCGGCGGGGCGGATTCGGGGAAGGTGACGGACTGGGTCGCCGTCCGGCCCCGCGCGTCCGTCACCGTGAGTTTGTAATCCCCGTAAAAGACCCGCCGGGTCACGGCCCCGCGCCCGTCCGTCTTTCCACCGGCATGTGTCCACCATTGTTTATGGATCAGGTTCAGGAGGCGCGTGTAGGCGGGCTTGGGGGACATGTCCTTACGCACCAGGCCCGCCGGGGCGCCCTGCCAGGCGTTCCGGTCGCTGAAGTCCCACCAAGTAATGGCGCGGACGGAGGGGTGGCTGAATAGGACGGTGTAGAACTGCGCGACGTACTCGGCCTGCCGCGCCTCGCCCTCGGGCGTCGTGTTCCAGTCGGTCAGGGTGGCGTTCGCGGGGTTGTCCCGGCGCGGGCCGCTGAGGACGGTCGTTTCGGTGAAATGGATCGGGCGCTGAAACTGGGCAAAGGTCTGGCAGACGCTCCAGACTTTCGTGAGCGGCCACTCGCCGCCGTGCATGTGCGACTGGAGGCCGACGACGTCGGGCAGCTTGCCGTCCTTTTGAAGCTGGGTGAGCAGGGCGACGTTGCCCTCGCCGGTGTCGTAGTCGTTGTACAGGAACGTCTCAGGCAGGCCGCGCCCTGCCTGCCGCGCCCACGAAAGGGCGGTCTCGACCACGGGGGCGGGGCCGTCGCGCTTGATCCAGTTACCCTCGCCGTTGGGCGGCGTCTGGCCCGCCGCGCCGTTGGCTTCGTTGAGCACGTCCCAGATGTGGATCGTGTCTCGGTAGCGGGGGACGAGATCGGCGACGCGGGCGTGGAGCAGCGGAATAGCGGCGTCAGGGGCGGCGGGCGCCCAGGACGGCCAGACCTCGTGCCACACCAGGGGGTGGCCTTTGACGACCACGCCGTGGGCGACGCTCCACGCGGCCATCGCTTGCAGCCGGGCGTAGTCGGGCTTACCCTCGACCGACTCGAACGCGCCCCAGTAGAAGGGCAGGGTGGCGTAGTTGAGCAGGCCCGTGAACTCGCTCTGATACGCTTTCTGGCTCGGTGACGTGTCGGCGAGGTCCAGGCCGAAGAAGTTGCAGCCGAACAGGAAGGCGTGGCGGGTCTGGGTGAGGCGGACGGACGCGCCGGGAACGGGCCTGCCGTCCCGGCCCACGACTCGGACGGTGAGCGTCCCTTTGCGGTAGCGCTCGATGCGCGCGCGGAGGGCGGCGGGCTGGAGCGCGGCCTGTGCCTGGATCAAAGCCGGGTCCAGGCCCTCGTCGGTGACGGTGATCCCGCGCACCTCGACCGTCCCCGCCTGCTGCCCCATCTGCAAGTGCGCGCTCAGTCCGCGCGGCCCGAAGCCGGGCGCCTCGCCCCTCAGCGTGAACTCCTGCCAGTTCGGGGTCAGCGCAAGGGTGCGGTTCACGGCGGCGGTGTAGGGCGGCCCGTTTTTCTCCACCGTGGCGCGGATGGGGTTTCGGGTAGCCGAGCGCGCGAGGAAGTGCATCCGAACGCGATGGCCCTCCGCGACGGCGGCGGGGATGTCCCGAACGATCTGGATCAGGTAGAACGGGTCGGAGGGCGTCTTGACGGTGACGGTGTCGCGGTCTCCCTGCGTCACCAGGGCGGCGTCGCCGGGGTGGGGCGCGCTGAGGCCCCATCCGCCGGGCGCGAGCAGGTCGGCGGGCGCGGCCAGGGCGGGGCGGGGAAAAGCGAGCAGGGGGAGAAGCAGCAGGAGCGAGAGCAGGCGGGCAGGCGGTGTCATGAGTCGGTTTCCAGGAAGTGAAAAGGCGACGTGAGGAGCCTCATGCGCTCCAATCTTCGAGGCGCAGGCCCGGCACGGCCTGGAAATAAGCAGTGTTGCGGGTTACAACGATCAGCCCTGTCTCGAGAGCGTGTGCAGCAATTCGGGCGTCACTCTTGCCGATGCGCTTCACAGCGGCAGCCATGTTCCGATAACGGCGCTCCGCCTCGTCCGTGTAGGGCAGGAGGTGAAAGCGCGTGAGGTTGTATATCAGACGGGTCAAGCCCTCCGAGGGCGTCGTGATCCCGATGCGAGAGACAGTGCGCCCGTTATTGATCTCAGCCAGAGCACCCTGAAGCATTTCTCCGCCGAGAGGGAACTGAGGTGAATGTCTTCGGAAGGGGTGCGTAAGATACGGACACTGACCTGAGCCTGTCCGCGAAATGCGAGATTGAGGGTGTCTGAGTCAAGAAGAAACATGGGTCGCTAGTGTCCAAAGGCTTAGGGAATCTGTTCATCCTGCTCCATCCGCTGCCGGTATTTTTCGACGCCTGCCATGATCGCATCCAGCATGTCTAAGTCATCCCGGAAGCTGCCTAAGACGGAGGCCAGTGGATGAGGCTGTCTCTCCGCCGAAGAATCCGAATCTCTCGTGAAATCGCTTCCCACAAGGCTGTCGCCGGGTGCGGATGAGGTTGTTTGGGCAGCAGTCTCCATTATTTTCTCGCTTGTTTGTGTTGCCATAGCCGTCTCCGTCGGGGCCGGATGATACTAGACCTCTTGCATAAGGGCGGGGAGAGAAGGGCGGGGGAACCCCGCCCCTACGGGCATCGGCCCGGTGAAATGTAGGGGCAATGTAGGGGCGAGGTCTCCTCGCCCTTTTCTTCTCTCGCCCAAAGGCTTAGGCAAGAGGTCTCATAGGACCATACTGATGACTATACCACATCCTGCCTGTTTTTGCGCGGATAGGACCAAGCAACAGGGCAATTGCCTCTGGCGTGCCCGGCACTGGAAGCGTGCCCGGCACTGGAAGCGTGCCCGGCACTGGAAGCGTGCCCGGCACTGGAAGCGTGCCCGGCACTGGAAGCGTGCCCGGCACTGGAAGCGTGCCCGGCACTGGAAGTGCCGGTCTACCCTGCGTGAAAGTCGCTCCGCGACTGAGGAAGTCCAAAGGGCAGGGGCAAGAAGGAGGGCAGGGGCAAGAAGGAGGGCAGGGGCAAGCCCTGCCCTACGGGGGCTTCTCTTCAGCCATTCTCAGTGCCGGAGGCACTTCCACTCCCGAGTAGACCGGCACTTCCAGTGCCGGGGCCTCCATAGGCAATCGCCCTGGACCAAGCAAAAGGGCCTGCCTCGCGGCAGGCCCTTCTCCGTCATGCGCCGTTAATCCCGGTCGCCGCCGTCCCGGCCGTGCTGCTTGTCCTGATGCTTGTCGTGATGCTTGGCCCAGCCCAGATGCCGGCCGTTGTCGCGGCGGGCGTAGGCGTTCTGGTAGTCGTCGCTGCCGTACTGACCGTTGTTGTCACACTGGCCGCCGTTGTTGTTGTAGCCGTTGTTATATTGGCCATTGTTGTACTGGCCGTTGCCGTAATCGCCGGTGCTGCGCC